>ERZ650309.516-NODE-516-length-19067-cov-8.389912_pt1 | contig 19067 bp, 20 predicted proteins | sample MGYA00376245_ERZ650309 | MGnify/ENA primary metagenome ERZ650309 (study PRJEB26733, sample SAMN07839294) | wastewater metagenome | biome: urban; feature: wastewater treatment plant; material: waste water | place: USA: North Carolina | collected 2016-04-26 ...
GATCTACACAGGCGAAGACACTCTTTCCCTACACGACGCTCTTCCGATCTGCCTCGGCATTTATTTTGGTTAATTCGATATCTGGGCTGTTGGGATTGCTGATGACAGGCGGTAAGCTCCCATACGAATTACCGATTTGGTTGGCGGTGGCATTGGTGGGTGGCTTTGTCGGAGCGACTTATGGCAGTAAACGCCTTGCCGACCCAATGCTCAATAAATTACTGGCGGTGGTGTTGCTCATTGCAGGAGTAAAGATGCTTGGTATTTTTGAATACATGGCAAATTACTTTTGGTAAAAAGCACAAATTAACAAACTTTATCACTCACGTATTTGGTTTATATGTCTTAGAACCTGTTCACAATCTTTTCAATAACAAAGCGATGAAAGCGAGATTGGTAACTGAAGTTACGCAGCCCTTTAAAAAAGCGCTATCACAACAAAAAAAGCAGTCAGAGAGAGTAAACAAATGAACAAAGACATGATAGAACTCTACAGCGACTACCTCATCGCAAGTTTTGGGCAAACCACCGCCACAGGACTTGCCAATCTACTACAAGGGAGCATCTACCATGACAGCATCACCCGCTTTCTAAACAGTGAAACACTCACCGCCAAAGAACAATGGCAACTGATTAAACCCATGCTAAGACAGCATGAAAATGCCACACCCAGCCACAGGCTATCTCATTTTTGATGACACCATACAGCCCAAACCGCACACAAGCGTCGACGACATCAACTGCTGGCACTACGACCACACCCAAAACAAAAATGTTAAAGGCATTAACCTGCTTAACTGTCTGTATCATCGCAAAGATATCGACATACCCTTAAGCTTTGACATCATCACCAAACCCAATGTCTTTACCGATGACAAAGGCAAGGTTAAACGTAAAAGTGATAAAACCAAAAATCAGCGACTGCTTGATATGTTTGATAGCGCAATCAAAAACCAAGTCAAATTCGACTATGTATTAGCCGATTCTTGGTTTTCAGCCAAAGCGACATTCAAACATATTCGTAAAGCTAACAAGCATTTCATCTTTGCGTTAAAGTCAAATCGCTTAGTGGCTTTAACCGCGGATGATAGAGAAAAAGGTAACTTTGTACGTATTGATGAATCTAATCTACCCGATAATACCCCTGTTCACGGCTTTTTAAATGACTATCATGATGAAGTCTTGTTATTACGCCGAGTCTTTACAAACAAGGACGATAGTATAGGGGTGTTATATCTGGTATGCTCAGATTTGCAATGCGACAAGGGTAAATTTATCAACGGCTATCAAAAACGATGGCAGGTTGAAGTGTATCATAAGTCGTTAAAGCAAAATGCCAATTTGGGTAAGTCGCCTGCTCATAGCCAAAGGGCTCGGTTTAATCATATGTTTTTAGCCACGTATGCGGTGTTTAAGCTTGAGTGTTTGAAAATCAAAACCAAGTTAAATCATTTCGCTTTGCGTACGAAGTTACTAATTTCTGCTAATCAGTCGGCTTTTGCCCAGCTTAAGGCTATTAGCGGTGCGTAACTTCAGTTACTTAATATAAAATCAGGTCGCGGTGTGATGCAAAGACCCATGCAAGATATCGTGATTTTGGTATCGTCTATTGATGCGGTAGAAAGCCATCATTTGGACTATGTTTTTACCAATAGCCATGCTTATTACCAATGGACTAATTTTTTTACTGACAAACAAGACCTAGACCAAATCGATTGGGCATTATTGCAGCGCCGTGATTTTAGCCGTGATCCCAATGACTTGGCAAAATTTGAGCGTTATCAAGCCGAATTTTTGATTTATCATCATTGCCCCATATCAGCAATTATCGGTATCTGTTGTTATGATGACAACGTCAAACAAAGCATTCAACAATTAATCAATACGTCTGGCATTACATTGGATGTATATAGCCGACCCAACTGGTATCTTTGATATGATTACATACACCCAAGGTAATTTACTTGAATCAAATGCTCAAGCTTTGGTTAATACCGTCAATACCGTCGGTGTGATGGGCAAAGGTATTGCGTTAATGTTTAAACAACAATTTCCCGAAAATTTCAAACGCTATGCCAAAGCGTGCAAATCAGGGGATGTGAAAGTCGGTGAAATGTTTGTGGTTGAAGTTAGTACCTCATCGACTCAACACTCACAGTTACAAGCACAGCCTCACCATAAGCAAAGATGGATAGTGAATTTCCCAACCAAACAGCATTGGAGAGCTAAATCAAAAATCGAATGGATACAAGCAGGACTGCAGAATTTGCGACAATGGTTAATTGATAATCATGTCGAATCGATAGCTATTCCCCCATTAGGTGCGGGTAATGGCGGACTGCCCTGGCAACAGGTAAAACCCCTTATCGAACAAGCCTTGGGTGATTTACTAAATATTGATATTCAAATTTTTGAACCATCAGATAGCTATCATAGCGTTGCGACTGCACCCACAACTGACAGTCTCACCCATGCCCGAGCCTTGTTGTATCAAGTGATTGACCGTTATTGGGTGCTTGGTATGGAGTGTAGTTTGCTTGAAGTGCATAAGCTGATGTGGTTTTTGCAACGAGCGATTGAGCGTCATCGTTTAGTCAATCCGCTACAGTTATCATTTATGCCACATTATTATGGTACTTATGCCCCAAATCTGCGTCATTTGCTCAATCACCTAGACGGTAGCTATCTATTGGCTGAAAAACGTCTGCCAGATTGCAAACCTTTGGATGTCATTTGGGCTAACCAAACCAAACAAGCTGAAGTTGAGCAGTATTTGCAAACGTCAATGTCAGATTTTTTACCTGTTTTGATAGAAGTTGATAAAGTGATAGCAGGATTTGAGTCGCCGTTTGGTTTGGAGCTGCTATCTACCGTGGATTGGCTGATCTATCAAGAACAATATCCCGCTACAGTGGAAGGTGTTAGGCAAGGTATGGCAAATTGGTCAGCAGGGGAAGTTTGGGCAAAACGCAAACTGAATTTATTTAATGTTCAGCATATTGATTTTGCCCTGCAACATTTGAAAACTATTTATTAGTAAATACTTAAATACTTAAATACTTAAATACTTATTGATTTTATGTTTATCTAACAAATGTTTGCTTAATAGACGAGTTTTACATAATACCGACAACCTATTGTTTTTCGTGAGTTCGTAAATCAGCGCTAATTCGGCGCTTTTTTATTAAGTTTATTTCACGATAAAGCCAAATAAATCTAAAAATGATAAGATATGATAATTATCATTTATCGTGAGAAATTTATCATGAGTTTAATCGGTTATGCCCGAGTGTCAACTTCTGAAGGGAAACAATTATTGGATCGTCAAGTTGATGCGTTAACAGAAATCGGCTGTGAGCGGATTTTTGAAGACAAAGCATCGGGTAGTAATTCCCAACGTAAAGGCTTGGATGATTGTCTCAATTATTTGCGAAAAGGCGATGTGCTAGTTGTTTTGGATTTGGATAGGTTAGGGCGGTTAGCCAGTGATTTGATAAAGTTGATTGATGAACTGGCTGAAAAAGACATTGGCTTTAAAGCGATTAATTCACCGATGGATACCACCACACCCGCAGGTCGGGCGTTTTTACAGATTCAAGCGGCGTTTGCAGAGATGGAGCGCAATATTATTCGTCAACGGGTGAAAGAGGGGATTGCGGCTGCTAGGGCTCGGGGGCGTAAAGGCGGCAGACCTAGAATTATGACGGCTGAGAAACTTCGTTATGCCCAGCATTTAATGGCTGACCAAACCAAAAGTATTCCGGCGATTTGTAAAGAGCTGGGTGATATTCCGAGTAGTACCCTATATCATTATGTGACGGCGAAAGGGGAGCTTAAAAAGGCAGGGGTGGATTTGCTAAATTCTGAATAGCCTTTGCATTACCTGTTTTTTTTTAAGCCTATAGCATTTAAATTTTGAGGTTAATTTTAAATGCATAGTCTGTTATACTACTACAATGTAGTATGTAAGATTATTTATGTTTACCATTGTTGAAACGCCTTTGTATATAAAAATGGTTGATAGCCTATTAACTAAAGAAGAACAGGGCGAACTGCATACCATGATTAGCCAAAATCCTGATATTGGTGATGTCGTTTCGAAAAGTGGCGGTGTTCGTACAGTGCGTTTTGCTAGGCAAGGTGGTGGTAAAAGCGGTGGTGTTAGAGTGATTTATTATAATCGCTTAGAAAACGGTAAAATCTTTATGCTATTGGTTTATGCCAAGGCGAAAACCGAAAATATTCCTGCTCATATACTAAAAGACTTGGTAAAGGAGTTAGACACATGGCAATAAAAAGCATGAAAGACTTAGATACTATTAACTTGGCTAACCATGAGTTTACTGGGGATGAGCTCGGGGCATTATTGCTTGAAAGTGTCCGACAAGCTAAAGCCGGGCAAGGTGTAGTACGTGAGCAACCTATTGTTAACGAAGCCATTGAAGCCAGACAGAATGTGGGACTATCACAACGAGAATTTGCTGAAATTCTAGGTGTGTCAGTCCGAACCTTACAAGCTTGGGAGCAAGGGAAACGCTATCCATCAAAGGCGGCTAGCGTTCTGCTGAAAATTGCAAAAGTTGAACCCCAAGTGCTACTGCGCGTTGCTCATTAAAAACTTTTGCTGTTAAGAATAGTTAGCATTTGTTTGATTGACGACTTGCTATACAGGAATGGGGGCTAAAAGCCCTTATTGTTTACCTAAAATAAAATGTCTAAAAAATCACCGTTTTTTGGACACCTTAACCTTTATCATTTTTATAAATACTCGACAAAATTCCTTAGCGTACATTATGGTCCGAATTCTCAGATGACTCCAATTACAATGTATAAATAAAAGCGTCAATCAACTGATGATGCCCAGAGACACTGACGTTTAAGTCGTGAATACGCCCATCGGATAAGCCATATATCCAGCCATGCACTGATAGCTTTTCGCCCCGATGCCAAGCGTTCTGCACAATCGTGGTATGGCAAACGTTGGTCACTTGGCGTTTTACATTAATTTCACAGAGTAAATCCACCTCTTGCTCTAGGCTAAGGTGTTGAAAAGCATCGTCGTATTGGTACCGCATCCCTTTTAACGCACGAAGCCAATTGTCAATCAAGCCATATTCTTGATGACTTAATGCTGCCTTGACCCCACCACAGCCATAGTGCCCACAGACGATGATGTGCTCAACTTTGAGTACATCCACCGCATATTGCAAAACGGACAGCAAATTCATGTCCGTAGCCACCACCATGTTGGCGACATTGCGATGCACGAACAGCTCTCCAGGCATTAAGCCGACCACTTCATTGGCAGGGACACGGCTGTCCGAACAGCCTATCCACAGGTATTTGGGGTGCTGTTGGCGGGATAATCTTGGGAAATAATCTGGATCACGGGCGGATAGAGCCTGCGACCAAAATTGATTGTTGTCAATAAGATGTTGTAAGGGGTTGGCTTGGTCGGTCATGGGCTATAGCAAGGTGGTTGATTTAACATCACCTTATCAAATTATGCGGATTTAGCCCATGCCTATTTAGGTGGAATGGATTAGCTAAAAGTGGTAAATAGCTTGTTAATGACAGTTCACTTCTGATACTGCTGTACAGCCCAGACGGCGGCTTCGACACGGGTACGCAGTCCGACTTTGCCTAGGATATGCTTGACATGGACTTTGACCGTGGATTCAGCAATGCCAAGCTTATTGCCTATCATCTTGTTGCTTAAGCCCTCAGCTATCATCTGTAACACTTGCTGTTCACGTTCGGTCAAGTCAAAATTGTCTGCGGATTTGGCAGGTTTTCGCATGGCTTGTGCCAATATCGGGGCTAGACTTGGGCTGATGACCAGCTCATGCCGCAGGATTTTGTGGATATCTTTGATAATATCTTCAGGCTCCATGTCCTTGAGCAGATAGCCGTCCACGCCCAGTTGCAGAGCGTCTTGTACGTCTTTGCTGTTGTCGGATACGGTGAACAGTAGCACTTTGCCCTCTATCTCACGCTCACGGATTTTCTTTAGGGTCTCAAGTCCATTCATCACAGGCATATTGTTGTCTAATACAATCAAATCCACGCTGTGATTGGCAAGGTATGCCAGTGCCTCTTCACCATGATTGGCTTCGGCAACCACGCTGATATTATTCTCAAAGCCTAGCAAATCGGCAAGCCCACGCCGTATCATCGGGTGGTCATCAACCAATAAGAGTTTGGCAGGGCTGGTGGCGGTATAGACTTTGATTGACATTATGTTTCCTTATTTTTCGTTGAATCCGCCTAGTTATGAGGTGGGTTAAATTGAAATAAAAAACCGTTCGCCCTGAGCCTGTCGAAGGGTTAAGGTTTACGTTGATGGTTCGACAGGCTCATCACAAACGTAAACTGAACTATGATTCTATTGGCTCTAGACTAGCAGAATAATTATGTTAGTCTAGAATAATGATAGAAAACAGTAAATTAAGTCACTACAAGATTAAAAAAATTATTCAATGCTTTTGTGTTGATATTCCTGCTTCCAAAACAGCCTTATTACTCCGCAGATTCAAATCCCAAGTGCAACACATTTGTAGTTAGTTGAAAAAGTTAGGTGTATTCATAGAATCATTAGACTTTTTCAACTCGCAATTGGAAAGCACACAATGAAGAAATACACCCAACTTTCTCAAGATGAAAGATACGAAATTTATGCTACTTTGAAAAGTAAAAGTTCAATCGCTACCCTTGCTCGGGAGTTAGGACGTTCACGATCAACCATCTACCGTGAATTAAAAAGAAATACTGGGCAACGTGGATATAGAGCTCAACAGGCAGCTAAATTTGCAAGTCAAAGACGGTACCGTCCTTCATCATCAATGACAGCATTTGCCTTCGCTTATATTGATTATTTGATTGGTTTGGACTGGTCACCCGAACAAATTTCAGGTGCTTTAACACAACACGGTTGGCTGGATGTACCTTCACATGAGTGGATTTACCAGTACATTTATCAAGATAAATCAAAAGGTGGTAAACTTCATCTACACTTAAGGCATCAGAAGAAATATCGAAAACGCGGTTACAAAAACACGGATCGTAGGGGTCAAATCATTGATAAAACAAGTATTCACTGCCGAGACCAGGTCATTGATCAACGACAACGTTTAGGAGATTTCGAAGGTGACACGGTGATTGGTAAACATCATAAAGGTGCTTTATTGACTCTCGTTGATCGAAAGAGCCTGTATGTACATATTGTTCATTTAGGGCCAACGAGAGCATCCTCTCAAACGATTACTTGTGCACTAGATCGTTTACAAATGAGCCATGCTTATAGTGTGACATTTGATAATGGCAAAGAATTTTCCGAACACAAAAGAATTACTGATGCTGGCATAGAGACGTATTTTGCTGATCCTTACAAGTCTATTCAGCGAGCTAGAAATGAAAATACGAATGGTTTAATCCGTCAATATCTGCCAAAATCATCATCGTTTGATGACGTGTCAAAGGAACAAATAGAGCAGATAGAATTTGCACTCAACCATCGTCCTAGAAAAACCCTAGGTTGGTATACACCGAGTGAAGTTATGGCTGGTTTTTATACTGTTGCACTTGCCGCTTGAATCCGCCTATAAAGGAATCAATCGAATGATAGAGGTATTTTTCTTATAACTTAGTTAAGAAGAGGGGCTAATGACCCACAATAGCGGTAACTATTGTGGGTTTGTTCCATGTAATGCAAATTGCCGTACAAGGAATTTAAAATGACTTCACTCCTCATCTTACGTTGCCCTTGTACTTATTGCAAGATTTTGAGTCTTTTTACAGGATTTTTCATTACACCATTTAAATTACTTCTTTTTATCATGTCGATAATGTTGGGTGCCAAGGCCTGTCGCCATAACATTTGAAATTGAAAGTTCTATAGATGTTCGCAATCCATCGAATAATTGAACCTCATTTGATGCACGAAGATAGTCCAATATATTTTCGCTCAAGGACTCTATGATTGCTTTGGGATTTCTAATTCTAAATTGATCACTTTCAGCCAATTTAATGAGATGTGACAGGTCTGGAAATGCTTTACTACCCGCCAGTTTGAGTGCCATTTTATGATCAATGGATTCATAAATGAGTGTATGCGTAATATCGAAAGGTGGCGAAACAAAAATGTTCTTCATATCTGAGGAATATTGCAGAGCAAAGTTTGATATACGCTGAATTATCAGGAGACTTTCCCTTGGGAGATTCTAGGCAGCCAACTTATAAAAGTCTTCGGCCATTTGATTTGGTGTCTTAAAACCCAAACCCTTTTGAATTCTTCGATGATTATAAAATAATTCAATGTATTTTATAATATCTGCTTTGGCTTCTTCTCTGGTTTGATAGTTGTAATGATGCACTAACTCATTTTTCAGTATTCCCCAAAAGCTTTCAATCGGTGCATTATCGTAACAGTCTCCGCGCTTGCTCATTGAACCTTGAAAACCATATTGCTCAAGTATATTTCGATATTCATGGCTGCAATATTGACTTCCTCTGTCTGAATGCACAATCAGTTCTTTGGTTGGTTTTTGATTGTGAATAGCCATATTTAGCGCATTACAAACAAGCTGTGCTGTCATGCGCTCATTTAAGCTATAGCCAACCACTTGCTTCGTGTAAAGGTCTTTTACCGCTGCTAAGTACAGCCATCCTTCAACAGTCCATATGTACGTAATATCACTTGACCATGCTTGATTTGGTCTAGTCATTGAGAATTGTTGCTCCAGCAGGTTTTCATAGATCGCTTGATTATGGTCACTATTCGTAGTCCTTTTAAAACGCTTGTGTCGCTTACAATACAGGTGGTTCAGCGCTTTTATCTGTCGTACAGCGTACATACTCATTTTTATGCCCTGAGCTTGTAAGTATTTGGTTAATCGAATATAACCATAGCTCTGCTTTGTCTCCTCATGGGCTATTTTCACCAATATCGTCTGTTGATTTCGTTGAATCGTTCTTTTGCTCACGCCTCTCTTGAGCCAATCATAAAAACATGAAACTGAAACATGAAGTAATCGAGCCATTAAGGTAATTGGAAAAGAATATCTTTTTTGTTTCATATAGGCGTACCTTACTGACTTTCTTTGGCAAAGTACGCTGCTGCCTTTTTTAAAAATTCACGTTCCATTTCAGCTATTTTGAGCTGTTGTTTGAGTTTTTTATTTTCTTCGAGTAAAGCGTTTAGATCAGGTGAATACTGTTTTGTACCTGCTAAAGTTCCAGCCTTTGCTTTGGTATTCCAATTTGAAAGAGTTTGCATTGAAATGCTAAGTTGTCTAGCTGTTTCCGAGACATTGCCTTGATTGGCTTCAATTAATTTGATGGCTTCAGCTTTAAATTCTGTGGTGTAAGTCTTGTGTTTCTTGCTCATGGTAAACTCCTGATGAGTGTGTTTAGTTTACCAAGTTAAAACCTCCTGTTTTTTCAGCACACATCACATTGCCCACAATCAGGGTTATTCGTACGTTGAATCAATTGCTGGAGTGGAGAGAAAAACCGTTAGTGATCCGATGCGATAATGGTCCCGAATTTATCAGTCACGAATTTGTGCGCTGGGCTACTGAGCACGGTATTCGTATTGAATATATTCAACCGGGTAAGCCACAGCAGAATGCGTATATTGAACGCTATAATCGGACCATACGTTATAGTTGGCTGAGCAAGCATTTATTTGATACTTTGGATGAAGTACAAGATTATGCAACAAACTGGTTGTGGCATTACAACCATGAAAGACCACATCAAGCTAACAAAGGAAAGCCACCTCTAATGGCTGCTTAACCTCTACTTTTAACTTCGGTTATTTATGGGAGGATTACCGGAGTAAGTTTGATTTCGACCTTGCTTGTTTTGTGGTTGTGCATACCACTGAGTGTTTCGATCAAACCAAATGGAAATGTTGCCCCGATTAATGAGAGCGCGATTATAGGAAGACCAGTTGGTTGTACGATAAGTTTTAGGAGTAGGTTTATTCATTTTGAAATTATAGGACTGAATAAACCTTATAGGCTAGGTTTGTGCAACAAAGCCCTTATAAACAGGGAAATTTCTAAACAATTCCCCTTTAACATGCTTAGGCTATTTGATCCAGAGTTCATCTTCTTGCATCATTTTTAACATTAAATTAAATATAACCAGCGGAGTAACATTTTTTTTGTTAGAACCGACAACTCTTTGAAAACTAAATTTAACGGTTCGCTCAGGAGCACCCAAATTAACTGGGTAGTTTTGTTTTTCTAAATACAGATGATCTCCTAACATTGGCTCTATACCAGTAATAAAATTAACAATTTGTTGCTCATCACCTTTCATTCGGCATTGAAAATGTAGAAAATTCTTACGCAGTTTTCCAAGTAATAATAATATTTTAAGCGCCTTAAACATGTTCTTTTCTTTCAGTGCATCTTGCTGCCTATCATCTTTATAATGAAAATCAAGGAGAGGAATTATTTCATCTGGACGAGTCAGTTTTTTAGCCTTTTCGTAAAGTTCATCAAACCAACTCTCTTCTAAATTCTTACTATAAACATAATTCGTTTTTAAATTAAATTTTTGGCGATCCATCCATTTATTGCTCATCCATTGACATCGTTGCATCCATTCTTGAGCTTGAGTATCTTCGCTTAAACGACCTTCTCTAAAACTTATCAAACGTTGAAAAGGTGTCAGATTACTCTTCTCGATACTAAACTTCTTTTCTTGTCGGCCAGCAATCGTAACTGGCTGTGTTTGCTGATAAGAATTAAACCATTTCTGCTGCTGAGTATAACGATTTAGGTTTATGTAGTCTGTACTTGACTTCACTGGACTAAAACACTGTTCTAATACTTTTTTTGAAATGATACACGGCGAATTATAAATTCGATCGACTGCTAATAAATCCAAAACATGAAGGTAATTTGAAGCCGTTTGCTCAATACTGCTATGCCCCATCCAAGAGGCGAGCACCTGCCATTTATGTTGAATAATCTCTTCTTGAGCACGTGCTTTCATACCAAACAATAAATCCCTCATCTTTTTTGCTTTTACCCAAGGACAATCTGTGTAGGTCTTGATCATTTCTTTTGAACCGAGCAAAGTTATTGCTAGATAGTTAGCAGCACTGTGGCGTAATGTATGAAAACTAAAGCCATGATGCATACCTAATATTTGACTAAACAAATCTACTGTAATTTTGCTGATACATTGATCAGTTAATACACGATGATTCACACTAAAAAGTAGATCATCCTGCTGATTAACCAAATATTGCTCATAACGATGTTGTATGTAACGTTGTACTACTAAAAACTCATGTTCTGACAATGCAATTTTCAAAGGTATTTGACGATTTGCACTTTGCGTTTTCAGACGGCGATATGAATTGTTCTGAATATGAAGCGTGATATTATTAAAAGCTGTATTTTCTTTTTCTTTACAAAGTAACTCTGGGCAAATAATATCTTGTATTTTAAGACAACGAACTTCATTTAATCGAAGTCCAGTTCTATAACTTAGTAAATACATCAGCTTTAAACAACTCAGATGATCGACCCACTCTGATGCCGTTGGCTCTTGACTTAAATTTTCTAGTTTTTCCAATAATTTGCCAAATAGCAAAGGACTCACTAGCCGTGCATTGCAAATTTGTAAATGCTTAAAACTTGAATTCTGTAACACCAATACCCCTGGAGCATCATAATTCTCTATACAGAATTGATGAAAATCTTTTAGGCGACCAAAACGGTATTCTGCGCTTTGGTGCATCTTACGAGAGGTTTTTCCTTTCACCGAATCTCGTTGAACTGCTTTTTCATCACGTTCACTGCTGTATTTCAATAGCTGCCGATATAAATCCTCATAGTCATCTATGGATTGTTGCTTTAAATCTAATTTATTGAGCCAAATCTCAAATATAAATTCTTTGCCAAACGATCCTAAGTAGCTTTCAATAGTTGATAATTGAAGCCCTCGTTTTTTTAAATGCATTAACCATTCAATTAAGCGTAGTTGAGCATCAATTAAAGACTTTTCCTCCGTATTAGCATCAACTATCTTCTCCTCTAACACCCTTCTGGTTTCTTGCCAAAAACGTAGCGTGCGTTCTTCTTTATTCCTCTTTTTATCTAAACGCTCAACTTTTTGACCTTTACGTTTCTTTTGATCAAACAACATCAACTCATACGGAATCGTTTGTAATTTGCTTTGAACAGTCGGAACTTCAGGAAGTAACTGCTCTTGTTCAAAATGAATAGGGCGATTATCTGGTTCTGTGACTTGATTGTAATCATTATTCCACAGCAATCTAAATTCGGATGGCCTTAAAGCGACAGTATTAATCTCTTGCTGAAGCACATTACTCAAAAATATATCTAGGCTAAGGTTTGGATTAAATTCGAGTACCATTTGCACATCATTAAATGCACGAAATCCACGGCGTTTAATTTGATATTGCAGATCCCCAAGACTTTTTTTCCTGCCTATCTTACTCAAGCTTTCTAAAATACAATCTTCAACTGAATGTTGCAGACGAAATTCTTTCTGAGTGGCTTTCAACTTTTTTAAATATTGTAAAATGAACTGCGCATATGGGTTAAAAAAAACATGTTTCCATTGGTACAACTTTCCCTGTTCTACATCGTTGCCATATTGAGAGTTTTCAACACGATAATGTAGTAACAATGGATTAGTGATCTTTTGATAATCAGAATGGTATAACCGAAAACAATTCAGATCTGTACCAAGCTCAATGGCCTCCTGCAATTGCTTCTGAATAGCAATCAAATGCTGTTCATCTGCACAGCCTGAAATATATATAAAACTTAAGCATAAATTTCCCCATAAGTACTTTGGTTCATTCCAATATTCAAATGAATCTTGCCAATACTGCCTTAATTCCTTGACTACCAAAATATGTAGATGCCCCTGTTCTAATCGTGACTCTGTACTTTCAATTTTTCTAGGCAGTACTATCCGTTTCGTATGTGGATTTAGCTTAATTCTGTATGATTTTTTATCTACATTCTGGTTGAATTGCCTCCTTCTTTTATTAAATTCATCTTCAGTTAATTGCATCAGTTTTGATTGTTCGTCTCGGCTCAACTTTTGACTCAAACAATCAACACTATCTTTAATGTCATGCCATTTTTCAGCGATCTGCTGATCAAGTTTTTGCTGCATGTCTTTCGTCAATACTTCAGGTGAAGAAGGCTGTCTATCTAGCGACTTTTTCACCAATTTATGAATATCAACAAATAGATCATCTAGTTGCGGTTTTATTAGTTCTTTGATTTTTTGCATACAACTATTTTCGCTCTAAGTGTTTAATCGATAAAAATTTGACATTATCTTGCAATTGCTGGCGGGCTTGCTGTACATAGACATTCGGAATAAGTGAAGAATGCGGATGAAAAGCCTCTCGGTCACGTTGATCATGACCATAAAGAGCCTGTATTAAATGGAATGCTAAAGCAGTTTTTTCTTCTTTTTTTTCTTCTTTTTTTTCTTCTTTTTCTTCTTTTTCTTCTTTTTCTTCTGCATACATCAAAAAATTCATATCAAAATGACGTAACCAATTCGAATACATATTCTTTGGAAAGATTCCTTCCATATATAAATTTACCCAGTTTCGAGATAAAGGGATTAACTTAATTTTTCTGCTCTGCCACTCTTTGACAGTTATCGGCAAGATATCTTTACTATCAATGAACTTGCCAAAAAGATCATTTACAGTAATTTTCTTTGTAAAGACTTGTCTAAAAAACGAACCGTACGCTTCAATAATTTGTTCTAAAAAGACTGTGTAATTTTGCAGTGTTTTTATGAAAAAATCAGATAATGGGATAAAACGACCATCTTTTCTTGCTTTACTATTTCTTTTATCATTCACATATAAAAGCTTGAGCTCAACACAATAATCATCCAAATTCCCCAACAGGTTTTCTTTAGGCCGACTTGCCAAACTCAACAAGCTGATATGCCACATCCAACATGCGTATGCATTCAGTTGATTAATGATATGTTGATCTTTTTGAATATTTTCTTGGCAATGTTTATGTAAAAAAGCAAATTGCTCTTTCACAAAACTGGGTTCAAGTGCCAGTTGGCTCCCTATCCTTCCGATAGATAATGCAGATTGCACTTTGAATTGTTGTTGCAATATTTTTAGTTCAGCCGTGTCTTCAGTAAATTCCGAGGAATGTGGTGTAAGTGCTGTTTCTACAAAGGCTAGATATGTGCTACTGAGTTGAGCTTTCGGTAGCCCTCCATAATAGATACCAGGCATGTGATGCTGACTATCCCGCCCAGCAATTACATGAGCTAGATATTCATTATATGTTTCATAATATATATGAAAATATAATTGAGCCTGCAGTTTTTCTACAGTGATCGAACCTACAAACCGATTATCAAGCCAATTCTTAAGTTTCGTATTAATGTGTGTTGATGAAATTAGTGGATTCGATGCTTGTTCTATATAGTCAAACCAAGCAGAAGGTAAATGTAGTTGATGTGTCATCACTTCATTCCATCGCTCATCATTTAAGCTCTTAATCTTCTGCTCTGTAATATTAAGATTTAATTTGAGTAAATATTCGCGACGTCTACTTGAACCATTTTGAATCAACGTACCCTCCTGAATAAGGTCATTAAAATCCATCAGTGCAACGGGTGATAATCCCGTCAATAAAGACAATAAACAGGCAGCAGCGATCGCCGCATTCCTCGGTTGTCCTGATAATTCATCTCTTAGCACATAAACAATTTGCTTCAGTATATCTGGCGCCAAATAATGTGGATTTGTAACAAAAGGAGCATGACGGCGTTGGCGATGCGCAGCATAATCACTAATTAAATGATTAAAATTTTTAGTTTTTTCATCTTCAGAGTATAATTCTACTTCAGTGTCCAATAACTCAATTTCACGATCTTCATCTTTGTGAAGAGAGGCATCATAAAAACTGATCTTTGCGTTATGTCCGATATCTTCATGCTTACCTGATTTTATTTCACGAAATTTTTTGAGTTCATTTTTCGTCGGCCATTGCAAAACTTTACTTTTTTTTGACTTACGCTGACGATGAACAACACGACGATCATCTAGTCTTTTAAAAATTATTAATAGAGCCGATAAATACTCTATGACTTGTACTTGTTTGAAATCTTTAATATTAAAAAGTTGATTACGATCCTCTTTTTTCAAATTACGTTCGTACGTGACATAACAATTTAGCAGCTTACTACACTCATGAAATAATTCAGCATTATTAGAATCCAGCACATATCGTGAGACATAGCGTAATAGGTCACAAACATGTTTTTGCTTATTCTCAGCTTTATCAATTTTTGCAAATCCTTGATACTGCCGATATGTTAAAAAACTCGCTTGTAGAATCAAATAACGTTGCGATGACAGCTCTTGTGTATTACTAGTATCTGGACATGCAAAATAACTTAAAGAAGCTAGAAAATAATATTTACCTAATTGTCTAGAACTAGATATATAGCCATATATCTGTTGTGCTTCCTTATATAGAGCATGGGCTTTTTCACGTAAATCATCTGATAGATCGACAAATTGTGTATTCACAACATGATTGCGTAATAAACAATAATCTTTTTGGAATTTTTCTGCTAAATCTAAGAATTGCTCTTCTGTTTCAATCTTTGGCATATTCGCTTTCGCTTAATTTTTTATCAAATTGCATTGGTTAAATTCATTACGATCTGAACAATTTGGTAAAAGTTGATCTTTGATTGAACTTTTTGTCAGCTTAAAAAATCTAGCAAAAAATTTAGCATCTAGCTCTTTCTGAGCTTTTCTCTCAAAGCACAAGTGTTGCTGTGATTTTTCGATAAAATCATCAAGATTATGTATCAACTGTAAGATTGCAACATAATTAGAATGCACACGTAAGCCAGGCTCCGTTTGCATCAATAGCAAGATTTTTTGCCAAATTTTGACGTAGATTACTTTGAACTTTGCCTGTACTACTACTTTCTGACTCTGTTTAATCTTTTTGATTTTTAGTAGTTCTGAGTTAATTTTTACTATCTCAAGCAGAACATTTGGTCGGTCAAAGCAAAAGGGCATGATAAATTGCCCCATAAAAATCTCTATATTTTTTACTAAATAGGCAAATTTTAACATTTTTATCGATATAAAAAATGAGCATATCTTTGTATATGAAAATTCATTTAATTAATCAATCAAATCTTCTTAAAATTACAATTATCAACAACTACATAGGTTTTTCTTATTAAAGTTGATCTAAATTTCAAATATTCTTCCAATTTTTTTTAGTTTTCTGTTATTACATGAAACAATACCGTTGTATTACATTTTGAAATGCTGTGTATGCAGCATTGATCAAAAAGATTCTCTGCTATACTTACTTCACGTGTAGCATCAATGGAGTTTCGAAATGCTCAGAACCACTGAACAGAAAAAAAAATATATTCAAGCGACACGTGCGCAAAACTATCAAGCCAGCCTAAAGCTTGAAGGCATTACAACGACAGCTCAAACAACTCAACAAAGTAAAGCTGAAATCTTGCAAAAATATAAGAAGTATTCGCAACCCGAAACTTAGTCAGGTGCATGTATGGATAAATATGGGGAAATGGGTGACAGCCTGTATTGTTACCCTGGCACAAATATCCTAAAGAACAAACTCAATATTCATGATGAACAAATTTTAGAACAAGCTGAACTAGAACTGTCTGGATTGGCAAGTAACTTAATTGAATATGCTGAACCACCTTACGACTTACAATACTTAAAATCAATTCATGCGCAGCTCTTTGGCGACTTATACGACTGGGCAGGAAAGTTAAGACAAATCGATATTTCCAAAGGTGACACCCGTTTTTGTAATTTTTCCCGTATTGAAATTGAAACCAATAAACTACTCAAACCGCTTCAAGAAAAAAAATACTTTCAAGGCTTAGCACCACAACAACTGATTCCTCAACTTGCCGACTTGTATTGTGAGCTTAATGTCATACACCCATTCCGTGAAGGTAATGGACGTACACAACGGATTTTCTTTGAGCATCTGATTGCTCATTGTGGTTATGGTATTGATTGGTCTCGCATTGACTCTCAACAACAATGGATTCAAGCCAATATTGAAGGTTTTTATGGTAATTTAAATCCATTAATTAAGATTTTTGAAATATGCTTTATTCAAAATACCTAAAATTTAAGTAGTCGAAGCCCACAATCCTTAATGAGCCATCATCTTTGCTTCAATCCACTGATTAATTTCCCAAATGAACCAACAATCACGATTCTTAGAAATCTTAATACTCTTCGGGTAATTTAGGATCGTAATATTCAGATTACTTATCCAGAATTGAATAGATCGTTAACTTAGATAGACTTTTAAGCAATGTAACTTGCCGCATGTTTATCAACATATGTCTCAAAAAAGTCTGCCCATACATAGATTTATGGCGTTTAGTGCTTAAATTTCAGATTAATCTTCGTCTGATGACCTGAATGGATGTTACAGATTACATGCAGGTGAATTACTCTGTGGCTGTATCATGGCTTTTGTGCAATCCAATCCATTTGATCCGAATGTTCTCTTTTGCAATAAAGCAGCCTCTTCTGCTTTTCCTGAACCAACGAACTATGTCATTGATTTGATTCAACCGACAACAGTGATGCTGAATCAAATCTCCAAAGAAGGGATTAAATGCAAGAAATGTGGTAAGAAAAAGATAGGGGATGGAAGTTATTATCCGTCTAATTGGAACCAGCCCATGAGTCGAGATCAGTTGAGTAAGAATCATTTTAAATGAATAAGAGAAGGATGGCTTACCTCACTTCTCCGAATAACAATGCTATGCTTTTCAACCAAGGTTATAAATTGGCAACTACATTTCATTCTTCTTCATGCTGGTCCTATAGCCTGTAGACAATTACTACATCATTTGCATTCAATGCTCAATACAGCCTGTCAGCAGAACCGCAGCGATACTTTTTTTCGTGCATACATGTAGTGTTTAAATCCATTCATTTTTCAATGATCCTCTGCCGTTTATCACATTTATGGTCGATCTTTAACCTTGTGAAAAATGCACATACCGATCCCTTCAAACTGTCAAATTTATGTATGCATGACATTTAAAGAAAATTATCTGATCAATTTTTTTAGGTAAAATTCATCAAGAAAAAGTTATTATTATTCATAACATCACCAATAACCACATAAAAACAATAATTTAATAAATTATTCTTCCAATTTTTTTATATTTAGTGTTATTTAAAGGTAGTATTGCAATCACCAGATAAAAAATATACTAGTATCCTGATGATAGCCGTCAAAGTACGATCTCTAGCAGATCATGGATCCTGGTATAGCGCGTGAATTGAGCTAAGTTTTAGAATGAGAGCAATATGGGTTTTAGATTTCGTAAAAGTATTAAATTATTCCCGGGTTTTAAAATTAATCTGACCCATAAAGGCATCAGCAGTGCCAGCATTGGCAAACCTGGTGCTTCTCTAAATATTGGGAAAAAAGGTACGCGAACCAGTGTCGGTATTCCAGGTACGGGACTATCTTACTCTAAACACCAGCCTTACTCTAAAAAGACCCGTGTTCCACAACCGACATCGCTAGAACACACGGAATATAATCCTCAGAATTTAGAACAACCGAAGGCAAAGATCTGGCCTTGGATTATTTTTGGAATATTGTGTTTTATGGTGGGTGCCGTCATTTTTTAGCAAGAACAGCATTGTATTTTAATCAAAAAAAATGCCCAGATGGATGAATGGGCAAACTAAGGAATTAATATCCTTCAGAAACTCCAGCGCAATTCTCGCTACTTTCAGTAAGCGACTGTAGCTCAATCATGATGGTCTGACTCAATCGAATCGAGGTAAATCGATCCATCACAATTGGAGCAGAAATTATGCTTGAATACATTCTTGAATGATGCTGAAAAGTCTTTGAGTTTTAATTCTCTGTACACGACAAAAATAGATAACTCATTGAAATAATGTCATAATAATTGTTTTCTAACGACGAATACTATGACACATCTCAATGAGTTATATCTTA
>ERZ650309.517-NODE-517-length-19047-cov-6.942186_pt1 | contig 19047 bp, 20 predicted proteins | sample MGYA00376245_ERZ650309 | MGnify/ENA primary metagenome ERZ650309 (study PRJEB26733, sample SAMN07839294) | wastewater metagenome | biome: urban; feature: wastewater treatment plant; material: waste water | place: USA: North Carolina | collected 2016-04-26 ...
CTACATTTCCCGAATGCTAGTCCAAAATCAACCAAGTACTAAAAGTTGAGGAAGTGATAATGCTGCTGAAAATGGATGAGACTAACAGAAGCTATGAGTAATTGTTAGAGAAGTTCAAAAATGACATAAAAGATAATCAGCAAAGATAACCTCAAATAAGCTAGATCATTCAACCAAGCTAATTTTCAGGCACTGCTATTGTTATTTTTAGCTCAGTATTAGCAAATGATTACATCCATGATGTAAAGAGAGAAAAATGTTTTGATCATGCGATAACTGCTTTTTTGCCTTTTATTCGTGCACGATGTCAGTTTACTATTTGCAATAAAAACGTTTCGATAAGTCGCGCTCCTTAGCCCAGTGAGATACTATGGAATAATATAGGTTATACATAATGTAATAGGATTAAACGAAAATTTATTTTTATTTTAATTATTAACATCAAATATTCCAAAATATGTTCAATAAAATTACATAAAATCTGACAAATCTGTTTGAAAAATTTGAAGAATTATATTTCCTGTATAGAGGGCTATCTAATTATTTGTTTTATTTAGGTAAAAATATTTTTTATCAAAAAATTACAGTAATTAATAAATAATAGATTCTGATCGGACGAAAGAATATTTCTTTAAAAAAATTAAAAATATCTTTGATGTCTATTTGTAAAGCTTTTGAAATGGATATTGTGTCGATTAGTGCAGAACAATAGTGTTATTAGAGATGTTATCAATCAATTAGTTTGGACTATTGTTAATTAAGCTAAAAATTATACAATTGAAAAAGTTAGTATATTTTAAATATAGGGAGATTGAATGATGAATCTGTATACCATTGAAGCCGAACTAAACTACCATGATTTGCCAGTTAACCTTAAAGAAGGTTGGTCGTCAGATTTTGGAGCAGCTTTTTTAGATTATGTGGGTGAAAATCAAATAATTAAGTACCCAGTAAGCATCAACGGACGGCTAACGAAAAAGTGTATTTTTATTGGTGATGAACAACTTGCTAATGAATTTGTGGCCTATCTGCAAAAAAACGCTGACAAAAAGAAACGTTCACTAAAATTTATGGTGCGTAAGGTTAATAATCGTGATTTAGATTACCGAAGAAAAACAGCTCAAGCAGAAGCAAACACAAATGATGCAAAAATTAGAGAGACTTTGGAGTTGTTTTGTTATAACTAAAAAAAGCCCTTCAAATGAAGGGCTTCATAAAAGACCAGTGCAAAACTGGCCGATTTTAGCAAGAGAAAATTTACATCATGAAGCATCAGTGGGACTGGCCGAAGCCAGCCCCTATGCCTTATTTCTGTTGTTTCACTTCAATTTTGAAAGGATCAAATTGCATCGCAAATTCACCTCCAAATATCAAAGTCCCCAATCCCAAACTCAATACTGTGATAAAAATTAACCACAACAATAAATTTGATTTTTGGAGCAGAACAGCATAAAATTTACTTGAAGTCATTAGTAAATTTCCTGATGTTGTACGGTCGCAAGACAACCCCCAACCATACGGCAGGGCGCGTTGGCCAATCCAACATCCTGACTATTGCAAGTAGTCAGTACGGATATTCTAAACGAAAAAGCCACTGTTTTATACAGTGGCTTTTTCGTTTTTAGAGATAGCAGTTCCTAAGTCCCTAAAATAAAAATTCCGCATGCGGAAACATATTTTAAAAATTCAATTGGGTTGCCCATCATAATCACTAATAAAACGTTGACAGTTATTGGCATCAGCTTCATCAACATGCACCCAAAAGAAACCTGATTTATCTTTTTTCTGTACACGTTTAATAGCTTTTTCACATTTAGGGCATGGCTTATTAGCTGACTCTAATTTTGTTGGCTTGCCTCGATTGTCAGCAATAAATTGTTCACAGCCTTCTGCATCAGCTTCATTAACATGCACCCAGAAATAGCCAGACTTATCTCGCTTTTGTACACGTTTAATATCTTTTTCACATTTAGGGCATGGCTGGCCAAGAGACTCTAATTTTGCTGGTTTGCCTCGATTGTCAGCAATAAATCGTTCACAACTTTCTGCATCAGCCTCATTAACATGTACCCAAAAGAAACCTGATTTATCTTTTTTCTGCATACGTTTGATCGGCTTTTCGCACTTAGGACATGACTGCTCTAAATCTTCTTTGGTAATTGGCTCGCCTTTATTGTCTGCAAAAAAACGTTCACAACTTTCGACATCAGCCTCATCGACATGCACCCAGAAGTAACCTGATTTATCTTTTTTCTGCATACGTTTGATCGTTTTTCCACACTTAGGGCATACTCTCTCAAAGTCGGCCAAAGGTAACGTACTTCTATCTAGTTTTATAGTAGCAATATCTTGTTGGATAACATTATAGAGCTGACTAATTACCTGATTATAAGTCATACCACTATTAGCAATTTTATCAAGATCATCTTCCATGTTGGCAGTAAAGTCATAATCCAAAAATTTCTGCTCTTTAAGAGCATCAATAATGGTGATCCCTAATTCTGTTGGAAATAAAGATTGTTTGTTTTTATCTTTTTTATCAGGTGAGCCAACTTGAATATAGGATTTGCTAATAATATTCTGAATGATTGTTGCGTATGTTGACGGTCGCCCTATTCCTAATCCCTCTAATTTTTTAATGAGACTACCTTCGGTGTATCTTGGTGGTGGAGCTGTCATTTTATTATCAATTTTATTGCCAATGACACCATGAACATCGCCTACTCTTGGGACTTTGTTAATTTTACTGAGTTCATCCTTCTCATCTTTGGTATCCAAGATAACTAATTCACGCCATCCTTTCAACAATTCAACACTCGCAGCCGCTTTAAATAGAGCTTGGAATGCTTGATCGTTAAACATGTAATATTTTTCACTACATGCTTCAATAGTGGTTACTTCATCTATGGCAGATGGCATACATGATGTCACGGCTCTTTCGTGAATTAACGCATAAATCTTTTGTACTTCATCATCTGAGTCCACTATAAGGTTATTAAAATTTGTTGGTCTGATTGCCTCATGTGCGCCTTGAGCGTTGTCCTTAGCTGGCCATTTATGTTGTGTGTTATTAGGAGTGAATCCTTTGGAAATTAACCACTGAGTTGCTGCATTAAAACCTTCTAATGACATATTAGGGTTATCTGTACGATGATAGGTAATATGTCCAGACTCAAACAAACTTTGTGCTATTTCCATTGTTTTACTGGCATTTAACTTTAAAGCAGAGTTGGCAACCTGTTGTAATAATGAGGTAGTTAAAGGACTTTTAGGCTTAGTTTCACGTTTACGAACATCAACATTTGTTATACATACACGTTTAACCTGAGCAATCTTTTCTGCTAATTCTTGATCAAAAAGATGCTTTTCATCTGGGCTGCAGTTTTTGGGATTATGTTTTAATTCCAATTGATTATCTAAAGTGATGAACACTTCATAAAAGGCTTTTGGTTCAAAACTATTAATTTTTTTCTCAATATCAACAACCAAACGTAAAGCTGGTGTTTGAACTCTACCAGCAGATAAGCCCCGATTAGATTGCTCACATAATACTGATGAAACATCATAGCCTACGACTCTATCAGCCACTCTACGAGCCTCTTGAGCCATAACTAAATTAATATCAATTGGTCTTGGTGACAACAAAGCCTTATTAATCGCTTGAGCAGTGATCTCAGTAAAACCAACTCTTTTGGCATTTTTGATCTTTAATACCTGTGCCAAATGATAAGCGATGGCCTCCCCTTCTCGATCTAAGTCAGTTGCCAAAAAAATATCATCAGCTTGAGCGGCTAATGTTTTTAACTTGGTAAGATTATCTTTAGCTTTATCGGGTACAACATAAGTTGGCTTTAATGTTTGACGATCAACACCATAATCTTTTTCAGGTAAATCTCGAATATGACCAAAAGATGCGCCAACTCGCCAGCTATTGCCTAATATTGAGGCTATTGTTTTGGCTTTTTTAGGGCTTTCGACGATTAGTAGTTTAAAACTCATGATGTCATCCTAGTTGATGAGATTGTAACTGTAGAAAGAAATAAATCCGCATGCGGAACTTGATGAAAAAGATTTTTTATACTAACTGCTAAGATAAGGAATAGAAAAATCAAAAATAAATGATGATATATGATTACTAACATATCCTTGAGTAAATAATATAACAGTTATAATAAAAAACAAACAAATAAATAATGAAATAAAAAGCATAAAGTTTTTTATTAGTTTAAAGCTAATATCTGTTGAATTTTTTAATATAAAATAGAACTGTTGTAGAGTAATATTAATCATATAATAATCCATAAAATAAACTTTTAGTATTATATACTTTTTAATGTTAAAAAGATGCTTTTTTTTATGTTTTAAAGTATTATATGTTCTATGTTTTTGAGGTTTATTATGAATAATTATCCATATTTAAATAACAATGAACAGTTATTGATTAGTCAAATATTTAATGCTTATGTTGGCTACAATAGCGAATGTTTTAATCTTTATCCAAGTGACGTATTACCAAATGAGGTTGAATTGTCTATAAAGGAAAAAAGAACTGCCTATATCGCATGGAAATTTGATCATTGTATTGCTTTAGAAATTCTGAGGGTGAATGATAGTAATAATTATGAGCAATTTATTGATGTCATAACTGCCAATGAGAATCATTATATAAGTGACTTTGAGTCTATTGAATGGTTAGATCAGATATCTAATAAAGCCGTAGCCATAGCACATCAAGAAATTAATTTTGAGCTAAATAGAGCATTAGAGATGCACACCGAAATACATGAAGTATATCCAAATTCAGTTATATCTTTTTCGCAATCAAATGCTGAGAGTGATAATGTATTGAGTAATAGAGCTTTAGTATTTAGATGGCTAGAATTTAGTTTTCCAATGTGCTTTTCAGTATCAAAAAGAAAGGCACATTAGTTTATATATTTATGTTGATTTAGTGTTTTCCAATATAGAAAGCACTTCTTCATCAGTTAATAAATTATCTTTGTTTAAATAGCTCATTGAAAAAAATAAAAATAATGAGATAAATCCAGATATATATGCAGCCCAAGATGGCTCTGCACCTATAATGCTAAGTAATATAAAAATCGCTAACCATACTAAAAGAGTTTTAACAGTTATATCAGCCCATTGCTTTCTGCGATGATCATTCATTTTCTATCCATACCAACTTAAAATAAGATATTCGTATTTTACATTAATTATTAGGCTTTTCAAAAGCAAAAGCCCTTCAAATGAAGGGCTTTATATAGATCAGTGCGAAGCTAATCCAATGTAGAAAATGGTTGATGCAAAAGTTAAAACAATACATAAAATGTATTGTTCAAAAACATCATAACGCTGCCAATCATGGCGTAATTGCGTAATAAACCAATTCATAGAAACTCCAAAAGCCACACATAACGCAGTGGGAAGCGATGACGATTAGTGAGATCGTCGTAAATTAATTAAGACGAACATGATCTGTCAGAGAGCTGGTAATTAAATTACAATCGCGTAATGTCTTTGAATTGTTGAAAACAAATCATTAGCAACACTATCGAAACAACTTCTTGGCAGAGATTTACCGTTTTTTGATAAAGATACTGAGACAGTAAACTGATCAACATTATCTATGAGATAGATCTCGTAGAAATAATTCTTAGCCAACATTAACTGATTTTCAATGAAGACAGTTTGTTGACTTAAAAAAAACGGAAATTCGTCGGTATCTGGTAGATCATTTGTTATTTTATCTATAAATCCCAAAAATTCTTGATGAGAAAAACCATCTGAGAATACTTGAGTTTTATTAATAAAACATTGTATCAAATCATCCATAAATAACTCCAAAAGCCACACATACGCTGTGGGAAGCGATGACGATTACTGAAATCGTCATAAGTTAATAAAAGCCACACATAACGCAGTGGGGGGCGAGATATTAATTTTGAAATCATCATAAAGTTAATTACAAAAATATTCAAAACTATAATTTTAAGCTGCTACATCAAGAGAAACCTCACGCATCAAATAGTTGTGCGCTTTGGATGCGTGACTGGCAGCAGACATTAACATTGCAGGATTACGCTTTAGGTGGTTAAACCAAGAGTCGATATATGACTCATGTTGTAAGTGTTCCCCAACAATACCATGTTCAGCACAGACCATTGCAGCTCCGATCTCGGCAACTAACTCTTCAAACGCATAATTCGCCTTTGGATCGTCCTTAAATTTATCTTTAAAGACATTGTGGCGGTTTGTTCGTTTTGAATGTCCAGTTGCATGAATTAGCTCATGAGCTAATGTTGCTGCAAAGTGGCTACTCGTTTGAAAGTCACCCTCTGGCATCTTGATAAGATCAAGAGCAGGAGCGTAACAAGCACGATTACCACTAATCCGATAACCCATATTTGTAGCATCACATTCTTGATTGGCAAGAGCTTCGATAGCTAAAATTGAGTCATCAACAGTCTTGATCGGAGCATCAGGTAGTTGAGGCATTTCGATACCATCTATCTGTTCAATATTGAACAAAAAAAATGGTTTGACGTAAGGATAAGATTTAACCTCATCGTCAATTTCTTTCTCGTTAATGCCATAACGAATGCAATGTTGAGATTTCTCACCTTTGCGAACTCGTCCACCTAATGAAGCAGCCTGATCAAACGTCAACCAACAATTATGACTATAACCATTTTCTATTGCACCAATTAGTAAGGTAAGGATATTAATACCTTTGTATTCATTGCCAGTTTTAAAGTTATAAGGCATCGCCTTATCACGATTAGCAATATCAACCCAAGGCTTCATCCAAGCCGAAAGGCCACCTTGTTCAATTTTTGCAATAATACGGTCTGTTACAGATTGCTGTAATTTTGACATAGACATGATAAACACCAAAAGCCACACATAACGCAGTGGGAAGCGATGACGATTAGTGAAATCGTCATAAATTAATTATTAACGATAGTCACTAGCCATCAGGTATCTATTTTACAGGTTTTTGAGATTTATGCTATTTCCGCATGCGGATTTAGAGAAGAAAAAGCCCTTCAAATGAAGGGCTTTATATGGATCAGTGCGAAGCTGATCTATTGATCACGAAAATCTAAAAAAACATACTGTTTATCTAGATTGTGGGTGTCTATGGGATACTCACATGCTAATTTATTAAAGATGCCGAAGGCAACATTATCTAAATTAGCTTGCGACTGAATCATGTCCCTATTCGGGATTACCGCTAAATTAATAGAGTAAACATTCATCAAATCCCAATATTTGACAGATATTAAATACTCTTTAGAAGATGCCAATAATTTTCGCTGGCTATCATTACTTTGGCTATGACATGTCAAAAATGTCGATGGTAACGAGGCTAATATTTTTGATAAAAAAGCATCGTAATCAGAGACATAGGTTTTGTTTATAAACCCAGTCATAGCACCTAGAAGTGAATATTCAAAATCAAGCATACAAACTCCAAAAGCCACACATAACGCAGTGGGAAGCGATGACGATAGTGAGATCGTCATAAGTTAATTATTAACGATAGTCACTAGCCATCAAAAGTAAGGGGGAAATATTTAAGATGCCTCTTTAATACTCCAACCTTCTTTATCTAAAATTAATACCCAATAAGCATAGCTTATTCTTGCAGTTAGACGTTCAATCTGCTCATCATAACTGTAATCAATAAAGGATAAATTAGCCCCATTGTTTAATGAACGAATAAACTTATGATTACCTTTACTTAAATCAATAAAAAAATCTAGCAACGAATGGGCTGCATGAATATTAATATGGAAACAAGTATTAAGTAAAAAGCTCATTAGTGCCGTTGGTAAAACATCCGAATGATTGCAAGAATTTTCAGATTCATCATCAAGATTTTTTTCAACGTAACTTATTAATGCTGGTATAGATGGAAACCAAAGTGTGTGTTTACTCTCTCCGCGATCATTATCAACCCGATAATTATCACCAAATATATCTAGATTTTGAATAATCGAGATTTTTTTGCCATTTGAAAGAGTGTACTCATAGCTTCTGTACCTGTTAATACCCATAAAAACACCAAAAGCCACACATAACGCAGTGGGAAGCGATGACGATTAGTGAGATCGTCATAAATTAATTATTAACGATAGTCACTAGCCATCGGCAAGCATAATTTTAGGCTGAATCAGATTAAATCATGCAGCACTTTGAGTTAATGTACGTTTGCCACTTGTCCATGCAGTATCACGAACACGCAAATCATAAATTTGATTTAATTTATCAAAGATACGATTGGCTGTTTTATTCAGATGATATTTAGCCAATGAAGCGATTTGAATATCATCAATAATTTCTATATTGAGAGAGAAGTAAATATCCCAATCAACAATAGAAACTCTGAACATGCCTGATTCAGCTATTATCTGACGCTCCCTATCAAGCCAGCATCGGGCAGTGTCGTGAAAGGATGAAGGTAAAGCTTCACGGATATGGTATATCAAGTCTTCAAAAAGGAACTTTGAATCAAACTCATAATCCTCTTCTAGCCAATAATTCTCACCATACACTTGTTCTTTATCTATATATACACTTTCAGCACCAACAAGTAAGTAATTGCCAATACCCATACAAACTCCAAAAGCCACACATAACGCAGTGGGAGGCGATGACGATTAGTGAGATCGTCATAAAATTAATTAAAACGATAGTCACTAGCCATCTAGCTAATATTCTACATGATCTAATCCTGAGTTTGTATTTTCCGCATGCGGAATTTAATGATTATTGTAGATAAGTAGGGATATGATAGGTTGGCTCTATTCGACGCTTTGAGCTTTCAGTAGGGTTATTATTTCGTGGAATACGTTTAACAAAAACCTTTGTGTTATCACGGAGTTGGATTTCACCTGTCATTACTTCACCAATGATAGATAAAGCATCTCGTGATTTATCTCGATAAAGATTAAATTTATCCTTATCAGCAATGGTTGGGATCAAGACTAAACCAACAACTCTTGAGTCAGCGATTGCAGCCCAATATTTACCAAATGATTTATATTCTTGATTGACAGTAAAAGATGTGACGTTTTTAATTTCAGGAGTTTTTTGTACGTTGTTCATAAAAGAAGCCATGTATGCAAATGTAAGAAAATGCGCTGGCAAGAATAAATGGATCACTCGATTAAATAAGTAATACCATAAATATAGACCAAAAGCCGCCTAATTAGACACAAGCGGTGCGCGTGTTTGGTTGAAATTAACCATGTCCGAGATGATAAACAGAAAATTTTTATTTGACAAGTTAAAATATAGTTTAATTTTAGGTTGTAAAATAGAAAATCTAACATTCATCTTGTGTTGCGTATGCAAACAAGATGAATGTTGGATTCAACAAGCGAAGCGCGTTAGCTGAGAAAAGACTATTTAATCTTTTTTCTCATTTAGCCAAACTTTGAATTTTTCAAACAACTCTAACAATGTTTCATCAGAAACACTTTCTAACTCATAATCTTGAAGCAGAACAATAAATTCTGTTTGGTTTATGATACTAATAATGGATTCACGCGATAAATTCCAACGTGTTAAAACTTTAGGTTTTGTGTTGGGTTTATCTTTAGCTTTATCGGAAGATGGGTTTTGTTCTGCATTAGTTGATTCTTCTTTCTTTGCGTTTTCAGCTCGCAATTCTTTTAGTGTTCTGCGAGTATTTTTTTTGAACTCTTTAAAATCAAATTCACCTGTTTTAACTTTCTCAATAACAATCTTACGATCAGACTCTTTGAGGCTATTTAAAACACTTAACGCATCTTTGTCTCGCAATAAACCATCGCGTACTACTGCGCGTATGTCTGCTGAATATTTCAGAACAGCCAATTTTTTACTTAATGTTGATAATGCGATACCCAATTCATTAGCAATGATGGTCTGAGGAGATTCAATATTTTGAGCAAGAAGAGAATTAACCCATCTATTTAAAAACTCTGCTTCTTCAACAGGATTAAAATTATCTCTGTGATAATTTTCGGCAAGTTGTCTTCTCTTGAGATCGGCAGCATCTATACCTGTACGAACTATAATAGGAACTGTTATTAATCCAGCTATTTGCGATGCTCGCCAACGTCTCTCTCCAGAAATAATCATGTAATGATCGGGTTTATCTGGATGTACACGAACATTTATTGGCTGTTCAATACCCATTGCTTTGATCGAGTCAGCTAAATCATTTAATGTGTCTGGGTTGATGTCTTTTCTAGGTTGATCTGGATCTGGAAAGATAAGATTGGGAGAAACCTCAAGTAATACTCTGTCAGTTTTTTGAGTTGTCATATTGTAGAATTTCCTTTAATTCATGTAATACGCGCATTTTAACAAAAAAACATTCTCAACATATAAAAATGGTAAGGCAGAAATAGATACTCGTATATTTTATGTTACTTCCGCATGCGGATTTAGAAAAGAAAAAGCCCTTCAAATGAAGGGCTTTATAGATGAACAGTGCGAAGCTGTTCAATATAAATCAATTTTCGCTAGTTAAACTCTCTAAAAATTGATTTAAACGATCAAAATGCTTTGGAGCAATTTGAGTCGTTTTCCTTTGCAGTTTGTCATCAAGTTGAACAATAAAAATGGAGTCCTTTAACGAAGAAAATGTATGAACATTTCCAGAGCATAGTACCTCATTGAATGTATTAACTTGATTACCTCCTTTTAATTTGGTGCGTTCAGCATTAATTAATAGAGATAGTAAACGAATATCATGGTCATAACTGTGTTCATCAAATTCATCATTATAAACATAACAATTTATCTGTCTAAGACAGTCATCATCACCAGTAGTCCGACTTGGAATTAATAAGGTATGATCATTTAAACAAACCGATTGGTTTGAAATTAGAACCTCGTGATCTTTACTTTTGAGAGAGTAATTTTCACAAAGAGTAATACCAACACTAACTCCCATTCCATCCATGTAAGACTCTGCAATCGGCTTGAAATTAACTTTAACATCCAGCGTCAATAAATTGACTAGATAATCAAAGAGCCAATGGCCATTTGGTATTAAATGTGACCCTATATAAGCCCATTTAAGCTCTTTTGCCATTGTTGCCGCAGCCCAATGTAGATGGGGATCATCTGATGAGTCTGGCAAACCGTAAAATATCACCGTAGAACCAGATTTAAGCTCATCTAAATGTAAGCCTGAATTACGTTTAGTCAAAAAACTATGTGTATAGTACCAATTATTAATAATTGGTGTATCTACCATTTCTTGAAGAATACATGAAGGTATGTAATACACATCATTAAACAAACTTAACAAATCAAAGCTTTCAGCAATCTCCCAATATTGTTCTGCAAAATTTTTTACCGACAATTTTCCTGACAATTGAGACTTTAATTCGATTAATTTGGCTTCCCAAAAATCACGAACCACGTCTTTAACCCTACAAGTTGATGTAGATTCATCATACAAAGAGGAACGGTCAGGCATCTTACCTTTGAATGTAGCGTCTAAATGAATGACGTTTGATTCTAATGATTCAAATAATCTAGGACCGTACATTACGTTAAGCACAGGAAGACCCTGTAAGTAACACTCAATACGACTACTTTTACCCAATGACAATTTACCAACTGATGAGTCAATAAAGCTATCGGATATTGCATGAGGACGATCAATAACTTTGTTATTGAAAATTACCTCAATGGGAAAACCTTTAGCATATTTGGCTATAGCTCTTTCAACGTCATAACTTTTGAGATAAATGCCATATAAGCAAACTTTTGAGCCATTGAGCGGACGCTCAGAAGGTTCAATCGTTTCAACAACAATATTTTCAAAGGCTAAGACATCTTTAGTTCTAAAACATACAAATTTATCGAAACTAAAAACAGCGACTTCATCAGCAGCAAATAATGCGCTGAAAAATCCCATGCCAAAAGGATTTTCCGATTCTTTAATTGAATCATCCCAGCCTGATTCTGCTACGGTGAATAATGACTTAAAGTCAGATATTCCACAGCCATTGTCTGTGACAGTGAGTGTGTGAAGCGTACTATCAAAGTCAATTATGACTTTCGATGCGCCAGCTCTACGAGCATTTTGCATCAGCTCTGCGATGAGGACAACGTGATCCGTAAACGCATAACGAAGATTAGCTACCAAACGCTCACTATTAACAGAAAGCTTAAACATAATAAACTCCAAAAGCCACACATAACGCAGTGGGAGGCGATGACGATTAGTGAGATCGTCATAAGTTAATTAATAACGATAGTCACTAGCCATCAAGTATCTATTCTACAGATTTTCTGGATTAATGCTATTTCCGCATGCGGATTAAAGCTAAGTAATCATCCAAACACCGCGATCAATACACAAAAAATCATTATGTAGTTGTAGTGTTTGTCTTACTTTGGCTTTCCAATGAATATTTTTGGTTGCCCGTTCAGGCACAGATGCAAAAACTTGATCATATATTTGATCAAGTTGTGCAGTCCCACCAAGCTGCATAAGAGAGAGCTTAATGATAGAGTGCCAAGTTCCTGATAACCGTTGTTGTTGCGACAGTGCTAAACCACGGAAAAGAGCAAAAAAAGAAGTATCCTTTTTTTTCCAAAGTAAAAGATATTCATGTGAAATCATTGGAAGAGCTTGTTTTCTGTAATCAATACGACTACTCATCGTATTGTGTTGAGCCTTAATTATTACAGAAGCCAGTTCATCCTTTGGTAATCGAGCAATAATTTCTGCTTGATAACTTGAGTATGATCCTTGCCTACGCCAATCGCCAATAAGAGTCCCATAAAATCCACCATTACGAGTAGCTTCACGTTGATTTAATAAGGCAAGTTGAAGCTTGTTATTAAAATCATCGTCATTTATACAGCGAGATAAATCATCAGGATGTGGCTCTTCACCCCAAACATTGCCACTATATAAAATCATGCCACCATAAGGAGGGTGACTAAAGACTAAATCAGACTCTTTTTTAACGGAGTCAATAATTCTATCTTTGAGAATGTTAAAGTCACTATGTAGATCAAGACCATAAGCCTCAATCCCCATTTCTTCTGCAACCTCAATGCTAGTCATTGAACCTGCCATTGGATCCACAAAAACATTTGGCTTTAACCAAGAAAACATTTCCCGATAGACAAATCCTGAGCAATTGCCACGATAAGAAGATTTCCCCCAAGTACCGCGATTTTTAAAATCCAAAATACTCATGAACAGCTCCAAAAGCCACACATAACGCAGTGGGAAGCGATGACGATTAGTGAGATCGTCATAAGTTAATTATTAACGATAGTCACTAGCCATCAAGTATCTATTTTACAGATTTTTTGGATTTATGCTATTTCCGCATGCGGATTTGGTTTATTGAAAATAGTTATAATATATTGTAATTATTTATACTATAATATGATTTTTAAATATAAATAGAGAGGAATATAAGATGAATGACGCTCAAAGCGATGATCCACAACTCAATGTAAGCAGAATGACAACAGCTCAATTTAAAGCGGAAATTACATCTAAGGGATGGTTAATGAAGGAAGTAGCTAAAAGATGGCAATTGGGTGTTGTGCGTATGAGTCAAATATGTTCAGACGAAAAAAGAGCATTATATTACGACGATGCGGTTAGAGCATTACCTAATAGAAATTTTAATTAAAATATATTTTAATTAGTTATAGTATATTTTAATTTTTGATGTTAGAATTTGTCTTATCTTGAATCTTAGTCAATCAGAGGTAGGTAATGAATAAAGTTATTGTATTTGGTAATCAGAAAGGTGGATGTGGTAAAACCACATTAGCTATTACTTTGGCATGTGGTTTAAAGGAGCAGGGATATAGTGTCATGATAGTTGATGCTGATCCTCAAGGTTCTGTTATGAGTTGGGCTATTCGTCATGATGGAGATGAGGAAAATATCAATCCTGATACAGAAAGGCATGATAATGTCTTAATTGATCAAGCATTAAAAAGAGCGCGTGAGCGTTATGATGTGACGATTATAGATCTTGGTAGCAATCTTGGATTTGGTGGTGACACTATTCAAAAGATTCTAATGAAGAGCTTGAGAGCTGCAGATTACATTTTTATTCCTGTTGGCCCAAGTCCAATTGATGTTGATGCAAGTGATGCCTTTGTTGGTGTATTAAGAGATTTATGGGAACGTAAAGGAGAAAATATACCGCCAGCCAGCTTTATCATTAATGGGGTGCGTAAAGGTACAACTTTAGGTAAAGAAATTACGGATGTTATTCAACAAGTATATGAAATGCCTGTATTGGAAACAAAGATTGATAGTCGTGAAGCCTACAAATCAGCATTTATTACAGGAACATCCGTTTTTAGAACAAAGCAAAGTGATGTAATTGAGAACGCAACCGCATTTGTGAATGAAGCTAAAAGAGTAATTGGACTATGAGCGAAAAAAAAATACCTAATTGGGGCAAAAAAAGCCAACCTCAAAACAATGTTAGACGAGTTGATGTTGACGAATTTGATGTTGGGAATGGAACTTTGCGAGAAGTTGATAAAAAAAGCTTATACCCCGATCCAAATCAGCCTAGACGTACTTTTAATGATGAAAGTTTAGTTGAGTTAAAGGAGTCTATTGAAACAAACGGATTGCTTCAACCTATTATTGTTTGTGAAGTTGATAATGATGATGGTATGGGCAAATACCGCATCATAGCTGGTGAAAGACGCTGGCGAGCAGCTATGCTGTCAGACCGTATAGAGCGCGTAGCGATTGTTATTAGAAGTGATATATCGGATACATTAAAAGTATTACTTGCTCAAATTGCTGAAAATATTCACCGCGAAAATATGAGCGTGATTGAAACTGCAGCCTGTTATAAAAAAGTTTTAGATGCAGTTGATGGCAATACAGAGAAAGCAATTAGTCTTTTGAATATCTCTAAAACAAGATTTTCAACAACAATCGGTTTAAATAAATCCGATGCTAATGTAAAAAAATTGGCAGAGGAGGGAATCACTAAAGATGTTGATACATTAGCAGCACTTAATGTACTAGCAAAATTATCACCCGAAAAAGCGAATGATACTGTTGATCAAATACGATCTGGTGAAATATCAGAAAAAGGTATGAGAAAAACGGTTACTGACTTGGTAAGAGAAGAGAAAAAATCTAAAAGTCATGTGAAGGATAAAAAAATAGTAAAAACTCCAAAAGTCACTGTTGATGATCCAGAACTATTGGTGAGTGAAGAGAATAATGATGACACTGTTGCTCTTTATGCTATTGAATTGACGAAAGAATTAATGGGTGATTTGGTTACATTTCTTAAAGAAAAAGAAAACACGGATGATTACCTTTTAATCAAAAAAGTTTTAGTTGCATTAGAAAATGCTAAGAAAAAAGGTGATTGAGTATGTCTTCACATCAAAGAAATGCTGATCTAGTAAAAGTTGTACGTCATTTTTTAACTGAAAATATGGATACTGAGGAAGCATCTAAGACTCTGAGTTTTGTTGGTTACGAGGCTATTATTTCCGAAATAAGAGAAAATTGGACTTATTTTGTTGAGGAAAACAATCTAAAACTTGAAGAAACTGATGTTACAGATGAAGACTTGAAGCAAGTTATTCTTGATGTAACCCATTCATTAGCAGCAGAAATTTAATAAGTTGCTATCATCAAAAATGATAGCAACTTAACCTCTAAAAACTATTTAAGACATTCAGATAAATGAGGTGCTATCTCATTTAAGTCCCTTTTTCTATTGTCGTTTTTTAGTACCCAATCAATTTCCTCTTGAGTAAGATAGTTTTTTTTAGCCAACTCATCTAATTGAAATTTTGGCGTGTTTTGACGTTTACTCAATAACTCAGCGATTAGATTAGGAGCAAGTATGGCGAAATCATCTCTTCTTTTTGGATTCTTTAAAATCCATCTAATTTCATCTGGTGTAAGAGTTGTCTTTTGGGCCAATGTATTGATGTCGTATTTTTGCGGTGCTACTGCAGTTTGAATCTCAGTAGATTCCGTATTTTGGTCGGTTTGAATTTTGGCAGATTCCAATGTTTTCTCAAGTATTGCGAGCAATTCAGGATTAATTGAGCTTAAAGCATCTTTTCTAGATTGCTTTTTTAATACCCATCTAATTTCATCTAGTGTATGAGTTTCCTGTTTGGCCAATTTACTGATGTCGTATTTTGGGGGTGCTACTGCAGTTTGAACGGTTTGAATTTCAGTAGGTTCCGTATTTTGAACGGTTTGAATTTCAGTAGTTTTCTCAAATATTGTGAGCAGTTCAGGATTAATTGAGCTTAAAGCATCTTTTCTGGATTGCGTTCTCAATACCCATCTAATCTCTTCTGGTGTATGAGTTTCCTGTTTGGCCAATATATTGATGTCATATTTTGGTTGAGTCGGTGAAATATTATCAGTCATTAAGTTGGCTTTTTTTGCTGCATTTTTCTTTTTTAACAAAGCAACAAAATATTCAGGCTCAACTAATTTTTTAAACTCTTCTTGACGCGCAGAGAATGCAAAAATATATCTGATTTCATCATAATCTAAATTTTCTTTTTTAGATAACTCGTAAAGATCAAAAGATCTGTTTTGTGTAGAAGGTTCTTCTCGGTAAATAAAAGCTGGTTTTTCTATTTCTGTTAAAGTTGAAGACGGATCAATCAAATCGTTTGATGTTACTACTAAGGGAATAGTTTTAGCGTCACTATCCTTTTTATCAATAATAACAGTTTCTTTAGTCTTAGATGATGACGAATTATTAGTTGTATTATCAGCTTCATTAGAAGAGACTGATACAGGTTCATCTATTGTTTTAAGACTAGAACTCGCTGCATTATCATTAGCATCACCAATAGTATTGGCTAATGATAATGGATTTGTTAGTAATCTAGTATCTGGCACTGGTTCTGGCACTGGTGCTGGTGCTGGTGGGGACATTAATGCAGTAATTAGGTCAGTCTCTGCATTTATTTTTGAGACTTTAGAATTTTTCAAATCCTGTGACATTTCAAAAGTAGTAGTGATACGTTCGGCTTCTTCATTTTGTTGTACTGATAACCAATTCTCAAGTGAGGACATATCCTTGACTTTAACAGGTGATGTGAAGGTTACAGTCGCAAGTTCAGAGGGACGAAAAACTACACAAATCCGTGGAGGTAGAGTTAATGCAACATTTTCGGGAATTAAAGCCTCTTCTAAAGACTTAACGGTTCGCCCCATATCCCATGCTTCTGCTCCTGCAGCTTTGACGGTGACTTTTTCCATCGAGGTCACTTGTTTGACAATTGAGCCAGATAATTTTGCAACCCATTCTGCAGTATCGCTATCAGCTCCACCATAAACTAATTTGAGCTGTGAGTTGGTCGATATGGAGCGATATGTAGCTTCTCCATCTAAATTAATATCATCAGGTGTTTTTAGGTCGTTAATAGATTGACAAGCTGTAACAATATTCACTCTAAAGCCAACAATTGTTGCGAGAGCATCAGCTAAAGTCTTAGATACTAAAAAGCGAACTTCATCAATAATGAAAGTTAAATGACTCTTACGCATTCTATCTAATCGAGCTGATTCTTGAATGACTTCTAAGATAAAAGACTTTGTTGCCGTTTTAATCACTTCATCATTTAAGCTACCTTGAAAATAAATCACTGCATTTTCTAGCATAGCTTTTTCTAAGCTAAAGCCTGAAAAATCTTTAGGAGGATTTAGTGATTCTATTTGTCGCCAGTTTTCAAGCTGCGCTTCAATTTTCAATAAACGATCTCCATCATCTTGGACATGCTCATTGTGGTATTTTACTTTTCTGTAAATTGACTCAATATCGAAAGGATCCTCTAATTTAATGAGTCGGTTGAAGACTTTCTTTTCCATTGCTTTATAGAAGTCAGCATCGCCTGAATTTTCCATCATACCGAAAATAGAAATAAGACGGTTATAGGCATCTCTTCTTTTACCGCCTTCAAAGGGCGACCAATAACCGAGAGAGTCATCATTTAATGATACATAATAAAAAGGTCTATCATATTTTGCACAAGTTTGTAGCATGATCTTAGCTGCAAACTTATCATTTTTAGGGTCAATATAAATAAGTTGATCACCTCTAATAATCGCTTGCTCCATCAAACATCCTAGCACAACACCTTTACCATAACGTGTTGGCCCAGTGACCATCATATTGGTTTCAAGCCATGTACTCGCAGGAACATAAACAGGTTGATTATTATTATCCAATCCTAAGAATATTTTTTTAAATTTTTTATCATAATATTCTTCTGGATTAAAATTTTTTGCATTATATTTTAATCGCTCATCTCTAATATCAGACTCAGATTCATTTGTTTGTTTATTTCTAAAATCTCTTAGTGTTGATGATACCCACGGATGAAAAAATCTAAAATAATAGAATCTTAAAAATGCACCTGATACTGCAGATGACAAAATATACCATTTATATGTGTTGAATGAATTAAAAAACCAATTTAAAAAATATGCGTCTCTATTTTTTATAACGCCACTAAAAGTAATATCAAACAAAAAATATATTAATAAGATTAATGCAAATAATCCAAAAGCTATAGGCTTTGTTGCACAAATGGCAATTGATTGAGTGATTCTGTAAAATGTCGTGATGACGACTTATATCCCAGCGAAATATCGCACCACGAATTGGCCAACCTACAATGCCGCCTTGAAATCTCGCGGCTCACTGATGCTTTGGATAGACAAAGAGATGTCGTGGCATGGTGAAGCAGCAGGAAAAAGAGGCCGTATCATGACGTTTAGTGATGCCGCTATTCAATTTTGCCTGACTATCAAGGGTGTGTTTAGTCTTCCCTTACGACAAACGACGGGGTTTGTTGAAAGCCTACTGCGCCTAGCAGGTTTAACATGGCCTGTTCCTGATTACAGCACACTGTGCCGTCGCCAAAAAACCATCACCGTTGATATTCCTTATCGCCCTAGCGAAAAAGGCTTGCACTTATTGGTGGATAGCACAGGGATTAAAATGCTGGGTGAAGGTGAATGGAAGCGTAAAA
>ERZ650309.518-NODE-518-length-19028-cov-6.437411_pt1 | contig 19028 bp, 12 predicted proteins | sample MGYA00376245_ERZ650309 | MGnify/ENA primary metagenome ERZ650309 (study PRJEB26733, sample SAMN07839294) | wastewater metagenome | biome: urban; feature: wastewater treatment plant; material: waste water | place: USA: North Carolina | collected 2016-04-26 ...
TGCACGGCGACGCCGAGGCGCTGCCGCCGCACCGGCTGACGCCGGCGTTTTTTGGCTGCTTTGACTGGCACTCGGCGGTGCACGGGCACTGGCTGCTCGTGCGGCTCCTGCGCAGCTATCCGCAGGCGCCGTGGGCGGCGCGGGCCCGGGCGGCGCTCGCCAAGAGCTTGACCCCGGCCAACCTGCAGGCCGAGGCGGCCTACCTGGGCGGCGCCGACCGCGCGAGCTTCGAGCGGCCCTACGGCCTGGCCTGGCTGCTGCAGCTCGCCACCGAGCTCTCGCAGTGGGACAGCCCCGAGGGGCGGGCGCTGTCGCAGGCGCTGCGGCCGCTGCAGGACGCCGCGCTGCTGCGCCTCACCACCTGCCACAGCCTCTTGTGCCAGCACTAATGCCAACGCATCGCTCGCAAATGCAGCAGGTTTCTCCCTGAACATATTGCGTGAAAACTGATCCAACACAATCACTTCAGCCAAACGACCGTGTGGCGTGTCGCGCCATGCCCACAGCTCGCCTTGATGGGCAGCCACTTGGGTGTCGGCAAATTCAGTCAACATCGCTTGATCAAACGCAGGGTCTTTGCCAAACCATTGCGCCGGTGACGAGCGGATAAACCAAAAATCAAGAACTTGGGTAGCAGTCGCAAGGGTGGTCATGATGGCTCCAACAGGCAAAAAGGATTAATCAGGGGCGGTGAAGGGCGTCAATTCGCTTGAGTCCATCACAATCGTCCCCATGTTGCATCAGGGCGGAGCGTGGCAATAGATTGTTTTTGTTGCGGCGATCTACAAAAAATAATCGTCTTTGTGGTTTAACTACGCGATGATATTAGCCGGTTTGCGCCCATGTTGTGGTGAGAGAATCCAAAGTGAGCATGATGTATGAATGATCCGGTTTCGATGGGCACAACTGTGCCGGATTGGTTGCAACCCCAGATGCTTTTGGGCATGCGGCGTGGCATGGAGCGCGAAACGCTACGCATGCAAGCCAATGGATTTATTGCCAAAACACCGCATCCTCTCGGTTTGGGATCGGCGCTGACCCATCCGCATATCACCACTGATTACTCCGAAGCACTGCTCGAATTGATCACGCCACCACTTGAGACCCCACAAGCGGCGCTGCGTTTTATGCGCGATTTGCATGCCGAAGTGGTGCAACAGTTGCCGATGGGCGAGACCTTGTGGCCGTTGTCGATGCCGTGTTTGCTTGATCAAGACGAAGAGGCGATTCCTCTCGCGCAATATGGCTCCTCCAATTTGGGCAAATTTAAGACGCTGTATCGGCACGGTTTGGGGCTGCGTTATGGGCGTCGGATGCAGACGATTGCTGGTTTGCACTACAACTTGTCATTTTCGCAAGAATTATTTACGGCATGGTATGCCAGCCAAGCGCACAATGAAGCGACCTTACAAGACTTTATCAATGCCCGTTATTTTGGCTTGATTCGTAATTTTATCCGTCTAACGCCATTGGTGATTTATTTGCTAGGCGCGAGCCCTGCTGCTTGTGCGTGTTTTCTCACTGGACGGCAACATCATTTGCAGCCGCTGATCAAAGGCACCTTACATTTGCCCAAAGCCACGGCATTGCGGATGGGGAAGTTTGGTTATCAAAACAGCGCACAGCGCCAACTCGGCATCCATTACAACAACCTCAATGATTATGTGACCGGCATGCGCCGTGCGATTGGCACCCATTACCCCGAATTTACCGCACTTGGACTCGACGATGCTGATGGGCAGCCGATCCAGATCAATGATCATGTGCTCCAGATCGAAAATGAATACTACAGCATGGTGCGACCCAAACAGATTGGGCAAGCAGGGGAGAGTCCGGCACAGGCTCTCGCCAATCGTGGCATTGCCTATGTGGAGCTACGGGCGGTCGACTTAGATCCGTATAGCGATATTGGGATTGGGTTAGACACGGCTTGTTTTTTGGAAGTGTTGGCACTATCGGCACTGCTTGAACCGAGTCCGCCGTTGTATTTTGGTGAGGAAGAACGGATCGCTCGCAACCAAACCCGTATGGTGGATGATGGACGCAATCCCGAGGTGATGATTGAGCTTGCTGATGGTGAGCAACGCTTTGGCGAGTGGGCACTGGCGCAGTTGCAGCGTATGCAAGGTGCGGCAGACGTGCTTGATCAAGCCTATGGCGGTAGCAACTATCGCGATGCCCTGTGTGTGATGCGTAAACGGGTGCAAGATCCTGATCAGACGCTCTCAGCACGGATTTTGGCCGATACCTTGGCGGCGCAAGGTTCGTGGCGATTTGGGCATGAGCTGGCGGTCAAACATGCTGCACAACTTTTGCAATATCCTTTGGATGCAGACACACATCAACACTTTGCCGCACTTGCGGCGCAGTCACTCACCGATCAAGCTCGCTTAGAAGCGTCTGATCAAATCAGTTTTGTGGAGTATGTGCAGCATTATCGTGGCGAGCCTGCACTATCGGAGAGCCTAACGGGATGAAACTCAATTATCGGCTGGTGAGTTTTGGGTTGTTTTTGGCGTCTGTCGTAGGCATGGCGTTTGCGCTGTACTTGCAGCATTACCAGCATCTCGATCCATGTCCGTTGTGTATTTTTCAGCGGGTCGGCTTGATGATCATGGGGCTGTTTGCCCTGATTGCAGCCATCCACAATCCCAAAGCCTTGTGGGCGCGGCGCACGTATGCGGGGCTGGCAGGTTTGGGGATGTTATGGTCTACCGCTGTGGCAGCGCGCCATGTGTGGCTGCAGCATTTGCCACCCGAAGATGTACCGGCCTGTGGGCCTGGTCTAGACTATTGGATGAACGTGTTTCCGATGCAAGAAGTCGTGCAAAAGGTACTGCATGGTTCAGGGGAGTGCGCCAAGGTGGATTGGACACTGCTTGGATTATCGCTGCCGCATTGGTCATTGGCGTTTTTTGCGGTCTTGCTGCTGGTGTGTGGCTGGCAGGTGATCCGTAAATAACCAGATTCCCAACAAAAAAGCCCGACATCTTGTCGGGCTTTTTGTTGGATGTGTTTAGGTGATGGTATTCCATGTGTCAGCAAACACAGTCCCTAGTGCATTTTTGGTGGCGGCAGACAAGGTGGTTTCACCAAAGGCGGGTGGAGTCAGCGAGGCCATCGCATTGACTAGGGTATCGACATCAGCCGCCATCAAGGTACGCCCCGACAGCAAGCGGAATTGCTCGATATTTGCTCCTGCACTATACCAATCTTGCACCACCACGTTGGCATTGGTGCCAATGATTTGCACCACCAGATCATCATCGACACGGCTCAGCCAGACTTGCTCACGCAAGACACCGAGACCAAATTGGACGGTGTCCGTGCCTTCAGCAGCGTTTTCGAGAATGGTATTGGTGCCAAAATCACGATTGAGTCGATACTGATCATGACCTGCACCACCAATCAACAGATTATCGCCAAGACCACCATTGATGAGGTTATTGCCACTGTTGCCGATGATCTGGTTGTCGAGCGCGTTACCATTGGCTTTGAGGTGATCTGTCCCGCCTAGGATCAGATTTTCTACATGATTACCCAAGGTGTAATCGACTAGACTGTTGACGGTATCAATGCCTTCATTGAACTGTTCAAAGACTTGATCACCGGTGAGATTGACGTAGTAGGTGTCGTTACCATCGCCACCATACAAGCTATCGACGTTGGTACCACCATTAAGCAGGTCGTCGCCTAAACCACCATACAACTGATCGACCCCACCACCGCCAAGCAAGATGTTATTCCCACTCGTACCCAATAAGGTGTTGTTGAGAACATTACCAGTGCCTTTAAGATCGCCATTCCCTGTCAGGCTGAGATTTTCGACGTGAGCGCCCAAGGTATAGGAAAAGCCTACAATGACCGTATCTGTCCCCTGATTACTGAGTTCAGTGACCTGATCGCCAAGCGTAGACACATAGTAGGTGTCATTGCCAAGACCACCGATCATGATGTCTTTGCCACCACTGCCGTCTAAGGTGTCGTCACCATCATTACCAATCAGCGTGTCGTTGAGTGCGTTACCGATAATCATGTTGTTGCCAGCATTACCGGTGAGGATATTGGCTGCGTCGTGACTGCCGGTGATATTCAGGTTGGAGCTGCCGGTCAGCGTGGCATGCTCAACATTGGCATATTGCAACAAATCAATGCTAACGGTTTCTGATTGAATGGTATCCGTACCACCGTTTTGACCTTCGATGACGATATCGTTTGTGGAGTCGATGATATATAGATCATCGCCATCACCACCAATCAAGGTGTCGTTGCCCGATCCGCCATCGAGGGTGTTGTTGCCGCTATTACCGGTCAAGGTGTTGTTGCTGGTATTACCAGTCAAGTTGAGATGGGCGCTACCAAGTAGCAGTGCAGACTCAACATTGGCGTAGTTGAGCAGATCTAGACTTAGATCAGCCGATTGCACCGTATCACTGCCTTGGTCAGCCAGCTCGACAATGCTATCGGTGAGGTCATCAACCGTATACACATCGTCGCCTTCGCCCCCAAGCAGGGTGTCGTCACCAGCACCACCATCGAGGGTGTTGTTGCCACTATTGCCAGTCAGGATATTGGCCGCAGTGTCACCGCTGAGGTTGAGATTGGCACTACCGGTGAGCGTCGCGTTTTCGACATTGCTGTAGCTGCTCAGATCAAGGCTGATGAGCGCTGATTGCACGGTGTCTGTCCCTTGATTGGGCAGTTCGGTGATCACATCACTACTGTTGTCGACGATGTAGGTATCGTTGCCATCACCGCCGATCATGGTGTCGTTACCTGCACCACCATCAATAGTATTGTTGCCACTGTTGCCGGTCAGGACGTTGTTGCCACTATTCCCTGTAGCATCGAGTTGATTGCCACCGAGTAGAGTGGCATTTTCAACTTCAGTATAGACGTTGAGGTCTAAGCTGATATCAGCCGATTGCACGGTATCTGTGCCTTCGCCTAGATTTTCAGTGATGGTGTCGAGAGTCGAATCAACCACATAGGTATCATCGCCTAGACCACCAATCAAGGTATCAGTGCCAGCCCCACCATCGAGTACATCGTTACCAGCATTGCCGGTCAGGATATTGTCACCTGCATTACCGGTGAGCGCATTGGCGTTGGCATCTCCGGTCAAATTCAGATCCGCACCACCAGTGAGGCTTAAGTTTTCGACATTAAGATATAGATTCAGATCCAAAGACAGGTTGGCTGAAGTCACGGTATCGCTGCCTTCACCAACCAGTTCGGTCACCACATCGCTGCTGACATCGACCACATAGGTGTCATCCCCCGTACCGCCAGCCATCAGATCGACGCCTGCACCGCCATCAAGGGTGTCTGCACCGCCTTGGGCGTTCAAGACATCATTGCCAGCATTACCAATCAAGGTGTCGTCAGTGGCAGAGCCGGTGATGGTATCGGCAAAGTCGGTGCCGGTGAGCGTGCCGCTGCCAGTGATCGTCTCGCCTTGTGCCAGATCGTTGACATCGACAAAGCCGCCACCATCAAACTCAAGGGTCAGATGACGGTAAGCACTCCCCAGATAAAAATTAGTCAAACGGATGCTATCGCCCAATAGGCCATAATTGATCAGCAAATCATCGCCATCACGCACGGTATTGTTGATATCACCCGGCAAAAATCCTGATAGGCGCAAAACGTCGGTGTTTTCATCATTGCTAAAATTGTTGATGGTGTCATTGCCTGCACCCAGCACCGAGGTGACCACATAGTCTGCGCCTTCACCACCGCTCATACTGTCGTCACCAGCACCACCATAAATGGTGTCGTTGCCAGCTTCGCCATTGAGAATATCGTTGCTACCCCCGCCATAAATCACATCATGGCCATCACCTGCATTGACGGTATCCACCGCACTTAACGTACCCGGATCGGCAGTGATGGTGTCGTCTGATGCGGTGCCATTGAGCGTGTCACTTTGATTGACACCAAAAAAATTGGTTGTTCCATTGATAATGGCCATGAGGTTGCTCCTGCAATTGTGCGTTCCTGCACATTAACTGATTCATTGAGATTAGATCAGTTTTTAGACGCCGACTATGGGTGGGATAGAATAATATTGTACGTTTTTTGTATATTTTTAAATTTAAACCAGATGATCATTCGGCTCACATGTCAGCCGAATGATCAGTCGTAGCAAGAACCTGCTCATTTAAGTGATGGTGTTCCAAGTATCAGCAAATAGTGTGCCCAACGCGTTTTTGGTGGCGGTAGACAAGGTGGTTTCACCAAAGGCGGGTGGGGTGAGCGCGGCCATCGCATTGACCAAGGTATCGACATCAGCGGCCATCAGGGTACGCCCTGACAGTAAGCGGAATTGTTCGACTTGAGCGCCACCGCTATACCAATCTTGCACCACAGCGTTGGCATTGGTGCCGATAATACGCACCACCAGATCATCATCGACGCGACTCAGCCAGACTTGCTCACGCAGCACGCCTAGACCAAACTGGATGGTGTCCATTCCACCACCTGCTGTCTCGACCACGGTGTTGGTGGCAAAGTCGCGATTGAGCCGATAGCTATTGCCAATCAGGGTGTTGGCGAGGTTGTTGCCAATCAGGCCAAATCCACCCGAACCTTGCAAAATGGCTTGCTCAACGTTGGCATAACGGCTGAGGTCAATCGAGACAAACTCGGCATAAACGATGTCGTTACCTGCATTGGCAGCTTCAATAATCTCATCTGATTCTTCACTGATCAAATAAACATCATCACCATCACCGCCCACCATGCGATCAAAGCCATAGCCGCCATCAATCACATCGTTGCCACCCAGCCCCGTGATCACGTTATTGCCACCATTGCCAGTCAAGATGTTGGCCGTGTTGTTGCCAGTCAAATCCCAATTGGCGATACCAGTCAAGATCAAATGTTCAACGTTTTGATAGTTGGCCAAATCGAGCGAAATCGCCGCAGACTGCACCGTATCTGTCCCTTGATTGGCTTGCTCAATCACCACATCAGCTGTGGTCGAGACCACATACAGATCATTGCCATTGCCCCCGATCATGGTGTCCGTGCCAGCACCCCCATCTAGGGTGTCGTTGCCATCATTGCCAATGAGGGTGTCAAAACCTGAACCTCCATAAATCGCATCGTTGCCACTGCCGCCCGTGAGAATATCTGCAAAATCAGTTCCATTAATGGTGCCATTACCACTTTTGATGTCACCAAGCGCAAGATCAGAGATATTAATCATGGTGCCATTACTAAATTCAAATTCGATGTGGCGATAATTTTCGCTGGTGTAGAAATTGAGAATACGGATGCTATCGCCCAATAAACCATAACTAATCAATAGGTCATTGTTGGAGCGGCTGGTATTGTTGATATCGCCAGGTAATAAGCCACCAAGGACAATCCGGTCAACGGTAAAATCATCACTGCTCTCGTTGTTGATAATATCGTTGCCCGCAAGCAGACCAGCAACCGAAGAAATCATATAGGTATCGGCACCATTTCCGCCGACCATTAAGTCGTTACCCACACCCCCATACATGGTGTCATCACCATCTTCGCCATTGAGGGTGTCGGCACCGGCTCCACCGTAGATCAGATCGTTGCCTTCGCCGGCATTGACCACGTCGAGTCCCTCACCGAGCAAGCTTGGATCTGCAGTGATCGTGTCGTTGTCACTGGTGCCGTCGAGGGTGTCTGATTGGTTGAGACCCAAATTGGTTGTGCCATTGATGATTGCCATGATGGTTCACTCCTCACGAGATGACAGGCTTGTTGTCTATAGTGTTCACATTAGGGCGCTGCCAACCAAAAATAAGTGGAGATCTTGCGAATATGAACTTGTATAAGACACGGCTAAGACGATTTATTTAAATCGGATAAAAATTGAATTTTGAGGTTTAGATTGATTGAACGGTGTGAGATATAGAGCTTGCATGAGTCAATTCATTTAGTTTTTTTTATCTTGATGATGGATTGTGAAGAGGTGGTGTCTGATATTATTAGTGTCAGAATATGTTTGTTTAATGTCGAAGCGGGGTTCTAAAATCCATATTTTTAATAGGTGTTATTTTGATTTTTAATTTTGTTTGATTTGCGTATTTATATTACCAATAAACCTGTATATATAATATATCTTTCGAAGAATTTAAAATGATAGCGTAAGGATCAATCGATCTGTTTGTGACAACACAAAAAATAAGGGCGTTGCCGCCCTTTGTAGATGAGGGGATAGCTTAAGACTCAATCACTTCAATCCGGCTTTCGGCTTGTTCCTGTTTTTGAACCGGCAACGGGACATAAGCACCGGGTACCAACCATGCAATCACCTGATTGCGCACCAGCGGATGGTATTGCAGCTCAAAGTGATTGATGCCATAAAACACGGCTTTGCGGCTTTCGGGCACTTTGAGGCGATAGCTGGGGTTGTCATGCTCGCCAAGTGCGCTTTTCACGCTGACCAAATAGTCGCCAATGGCTTCCATGGTGCGACTAGTCGATTGAGGGCCTTTTTCCAGTGTGCCCGCCACCAAAAAGGTTTTGATACTCGACGGCAACGGCGCAGGTTTGCGGTTGTCTTCAAACTGACCACGGCGGCCTTCAAGATGTTCCCAATCGTCGTCACGCACACTGCCATGACGCAAATCGATCACGCCTGCACTGCGGATATCGAGCAGATTGGACAATGCACCGGTAAAGGGCATTTGTCCCAAGCGTTCTTGGATCATAAAGCCCAAACGCTCAAGCACCGCGCCCTGATGTGGCGAGCCAAGACAGACCAGATGATCGACGATATACGGCCAGTCGTGCCCCATTTGTTTGCCATAAAACAGCGCACTACGAGAGACCAAACCACCCATACTGTGACCAATCAGGTCGATGTCGGTGATGTGTGGATTTTTGTCGACCAGCTCTTGCAATAGACGAGTAAAGCTTCGGCCGTTTTGTGAAATCCGGCGGCCAGTGTTGTAGTTGAGATACAGCACGGTGCTGTTGGGCTGACGATACAGCAGTTGCTCGCCCAAACCCACACTTTCGCCTGGATCCCAACTGTGGTGATTCATGCACAGGCCATGTACCAAGATCACCACACGACCACGCACTTCACCGCGCTGTGGCTGGCCGTAACGATCATAAAACATCATCGGCAGCGCCATCGGGTTGCGCATGCGAATCAAATGATCACCGGCCACACCATTGATGGTGCCAATCAAAAAATGCTGCATCGGGGTGAGCGGACGATGGGTTTGTGAGGGGGTCAGACGGTTAAACGTCCGCAAACTCAAGGCCACGCCTGTCCCCGAATGCTCCATCACATCACGGGTGAGTTTGTAGATACGGCCAGTCAAGCCACGATTCCAACGCCGTTGGTTTTTGTCGTTGTACAAGCCCAAAGGACGCAGCACGATTTCGCGATGGATGGCTTGCACCACCTCAGTAATCCCCGTAATGCCACTAGTGGCCAGCTGTGCAAGACCTTCGAGCAAATCCCCTTGATTGGGTGGCTCGCGGCGGATGGTGCAATACGACTCATGCAACGGGGTAGGACTGGTCATCATCGGCTCCTTTGATGTGTGCGATACATCACAAGTGAGGTGCACACATGTACACGGAATACTGGCAAACCGTGCGGCTTGTCAAGTTAGACCAAGGTATAAGCGAACAAATTCAACCAAAACGGTCGGAATTGTCCGACGATTGGCATAAAAGGATGACTGTATGGTCAATACGCTTGACTCATCGAGTCACTGTGAAGTGCTTTTCAACGATCACACCAGTCTAGCGGTACACTCCTTGGCAAAAATCGGGCATGATGCGACAGGTTTGAAACACGGCAGTCGCAGCATGCAACTGATTTATATTCACGGTCTCAACAGCAATCATTTGTCGCCCAAAGGCCAATGGATCAGCAATTGGTGTGCCAAACATCGCCCTGATATCACGGTGCGCTGTCCAGACCTGAATCTGCCCCCCAAGCAAGTGATGGCATTACTCAGTGAACTGATTGCGCAAGACCCGCATACCGCAGTGGTGGGGAGTAGTTTGGGCGGCTTTTTTGCGACTGCGTGTGTCGCGGCGCATGGCGTGCGGGCTGTACTGATTAACCCTAGCGTGCGACCCTTTGTGTCGTTTCAGCGGTTCTTTCAACACGGTCAAACCGAGCACACCACCGAGACAGGCTGGCGGATCACGCCGGATCAACTCGATGATTTGGCAGCTTATTATCAAGCAGTACCGGTGCATAGCGATCAAATCTTGGTACTCCTGAAGCAAGGCGATGAGGTGATTGATTACCGGATTGCCGAAGCGTATTTCAGCCAAAGTGGTGCGCAAAGTCCGCTGATCATCGAACCCGATGGTGATCACTTTATGTCGGATATGGCGGATAAAATCCCGCTGATGATTGATTTTTTGTTTGCGCCTGTACAGGCATGATTGGATAAAAGGATGGTGGTGGCGTGACCCAATATACGGCTCAATCGCTTGAAGTGTTGTCTGGCTTGGATCCGGTTCGTCGCAGGCCGGGCATGTATACCGACACCAGTCGCCCCAACCATTTGGCGCAAGAAGTGATCGACAACGCGGTCGATGAAGCGCTGGCAGGGCATGCCAACCAAGTGGATGTGATTGTGCACAAAGATGGTTCACTCTCGGTGCAAGACAATGGTCGCGGCATGCCGGTGGATATCCATCCTGAGTATGGGCAAAGCGGCATTGAAATCATCCTGACCAAGCTGCATGCGGGCGGTAAGTTTTCCACCGATAATTATCAGTTTTCCGGTGGTTTGCATGGCGTGGGCATTTCGGTGGTTAATGCGCTGTCGAGCCGTGTTGATGTGACGGTGCTACGCGCTGGTACGCAGTATCACATGCGCTTTGAGCATGGTGAGCGCGTGACGGAGCTTGAAACCAAAGAAGGTTTTCCCAAACGGCAAAGCGGCACGCTGGTACGCTTTTGGCCAGATGCCAAATATTTTGATGCACCCAAATTTGCCCTCAAAGCGCTCAAACACAACCTCAAAGCCAAAGCAGTGCTGTCGGCTGGCCTAAAAGTCAGCTTCCACGATGAAGACAGCGGCGAAAAGATCGTTTGGCAGTTTGAAAACGGCTTGGTCGATTATCTACGCGATGAACTTGAAGGCCGTGAAACGCTGCCGATGGAGCCGTTTACCGCGAGTGGTCAAGCCGAGCGTGCCGCCTGTGAATTTGCCCTGTGCTGGCTACCTGAAGGCGGCGAAACGGTGCAAGAAAGCTATGTCAACTTGATTCCCACCGCGCAAGGCGGCACGCATGTCAATGGCCTACGCACCGGCACCACCGACGCGATGCGTGAGTTTTGTGAGCTGCGCAACCTGCTGCCACGCAATCTCAAGCTATCGGCGGAAGATGTGTGGGACGGGGTCAATTTTATCTTGTCGCTCAAATTCCAAGAGCCGCAGTTTTCGGGGCAAACCAAAGAGCGTTTGTCGAGCCGTGAAGCCGCACCGATTGTGCAAAATATTGCCAAAGATGCGTTTAGCTTGTGGCTCAATCAACACCCCGACATCGCCAATCAATTGGCAGAATTGGCGATCAATCGCGCCGGTCGTCGCTTAAAGGCTGCCAAAAAAGTCGAGCGCAAAAAGATTGTGTCGGGGCCTGCGCTACCGGGTAAGTTGGCCGATTGTGCCGGTGCCACCCGTGAAGAAACCGAGCTGTTTTTGGTGGAAGGGGATTCGGCAGGTGGCAGCGCCAAACAAGCGCGTAACCGACATTTTCAAGCGATCATGCCGCTACGTGGCAAGATCTTAAATACGTGGGAAGTGTCGCCTGATGAAGTGCTGGCCTCGCAAGAGGTGCATGACATCGCCATTGCCATCGGGGTTGATCCGGCGAGTGACGATTTGTCGGAGCTGCGCTATGGCAAGATTTGTATCTTGGCGGATGCCGACTCAGACGGTTTGCATATTGCCACCTTGCTGTGTGCGCTGTTCGTCAAGCATTTCCCTGCCTTGATTGAAAATGGTCATTTGTTTGTGGCGATGCCGCCATTGTATCGGGTCGATGCAGGCAAAGAGGTGTTTTATGCACTCGACGACGACGAGCTACAGGCCATTTTGAAAAAGCTCAAAAACAAAACGCCACAGATCACCCGATTTAAGGGATTGGGTGAGATGAACCCGTCACAACTGCGCGAAACCACCATGGATCCTGATACGCGGCGTTTGGTGCAGCTTGATTTGGACGATCTACATCACACCACCAACTTGATGGACAAGCTACTCGCCAAGAAACGTTCGGGCGACCGTAAAGTGTGGCTCGAAGAAAAAGGCAATTTGGCTGAAATCGTCAGTTAGGCATCCATCTCAACGGGCTGTCCTTTGCGAGGCGAAGGACAGGTCGTGTGTTTTTGTCAGATGTCTACACAGCATCCACAACAATCCTTTACATTCACTTCAACAGCTACAGACCAACATGACAAAAACTTGACAAGAAGGTCTTGACCTTTGATCTAGATACGAATTTGTTGTATCAGAACAACAGAATGTTACACGAAGCTCTGCGTACAGTGGGGGTGAACTCAAGGAGCAACACGCGAGGTTGAATCAAGTATGAATATCCAAGTTCGCCATGATAACCACATCGAAGGCAGTGCACGGTTGATCGACTATGTACGCCGGCGACTAGAACAAGATTTCGACCGACAAAGCAACCGCATCACCCACCTTGAAGTGCATTTTAGTGATGAAAATGGCGCCAAACATGGCGAGCATGACAAAAAATGCATGATTGAGGCGCGTCCTGCTGGCATGAAGCCTGTCGCCGTCAGTTGCAAAGGAGATACCGTCGAGCAAGTATTTGAGGGTGCAATGGATAAGTTGCATCACCTGCTGGATCATACCTTTGCCAAGCACAACAGCCATCGCCGTGACCAGCCAGACTGGCGCGAAAAAGACGATGACACGGTGGCCGAGGAATACGAAGCCGAATAATTGAGATCAATCAAAAAACGCGAGGATAAACCTCGCGTTTTTTTATGGGGTGTGGTTTGGGATTGTGCTCAAGTTTTGACGTGTATTTCCATTTGCTCTGGTGTGAGGCTTAAGGGCAGATCTTCGCCTTCACTGCGTGCAATCACCACTGCCGCCACCGCATCCCCCCAAATATTCACCGTTGTCCGGCACATATCTAAGATGCGATCAGTGACCAAAATCAAGCCAATCGCCTCGGCAGGCAAGCCGACCATGCCCAAAATCAACGTAATCGCCACCAAAGACGCGGCAGGGACAGCCGCCACCCCAACTGAGGTGAGTAGTGCGGTGAGCACAATCAAAAACTGGGTGGCAAGGCTCAATTCCAAGCCATAAGCCTGCGCGATAAACACCACCGCCACACACTCATACAATGCTGTCCCATTCATATTGACGGTTGCGCCAAGCGGTAGCACAAAGCTGGTGATCTTGGTGGAGACGCCTGCGCGTTGTTGCAAACATTCCATATTGAGCGGCAGCGCGGCGGCGGAGCTGGCCGACGAAAATGCAGTCAGCAGTGCTGGTGACATGGCTTGGATCATCCGCGTGGGTGAGCGTTTGGCCATGTATTTGATACATAAAGGCAGCACGATCAGGCTATGAATTGCCAGTGCCAGCACCACGGTGATAAAAAACCACAACAGCGGCTGAATCGCCTCAAATCCAGTCTTGGCCACTACCCCTGCAATCAGGCCAAACACGCCAATCGGGGCAAAACGGATGATCAACATGGTGATACTCATCATCACCTCATAGCCACCAGTCATCACATCGCGCAAAGTTTGCCCAGCTTGACCGCCTAGCGTGCGGGCGTAATAGCCAAATAACAGCGAAAAGGTGATCAGGCCAAGCAGTTGGTTTTCGACTGCAGCACTGATCAGATTGGGTGGAAATAGCTGCAAAAAGATTTGGGCAAAATCACCGGTGCTTTTACCTTCGACCTTGGCCAGTACGTCTTGGGTATTGGCAGCGAGTCCCACCAGTTCCTTGACCGGTTGTCCATCGCTTAAACCCGGTGTGATCAGATTGACCAACGCCAAGCCAATCAAAATCGCCACTAGGCCACTGCCCATATAAAAGCCAAAGGTTTTCAGGCCAATTTTGCCGAGTCCTGTGCCTTGTCCGACGCTGATCATGCCGCTGATGATGGCCGTCATGATCAAGGGTATCACCACCATTTTCAGGGCATTGAGAAAGATTGTGCCCAAAAATTGATAGGTGGACAGGATCGGAACCCCAAACAGTTCGCCTTCTAGACTGGTCAGACTGCCAAAGATTGCCCCAAGCACAATCGCTAAGAAGATTTGATGATGTAGTTTCATGATGAAACGTCGAAATCAGATGGATCACTGGGTTGTAGCACAAACCAGACCAACAGAGATGTATTGAATGATGCGAGGAGTGGCTCAGCCATACGCTCAAAAATTAATAATATAGTCAAAAAAGGGTGCCGGTCAGGACACCCAAAGGAGAGCACGAGATCTAAGCGGATGTTTTTAGAAACTATATTTGGCCGAAAATTGTAGACGATCAATCTTGCCATCCACACCAGACGACAGCTCACGTTCACCATGCAGCAATTCTGCACCCACTTCAAAGATCGGGGTCACGTTGTAGATTAAATTGGCATGTGCTGATTGGGATTTTTCGGTCAGCCCTGTCCCAATGATGTTGGTGGGAATGTCCGCTTTAAACATTGACACACCCACACTTGAGCGCAGTTTGGGTTGCCATTGATGTTGGAACGCCACAAAGCCAGCGGTCACATCAATCAGATGCAGCTTGTTTTGTGCATCAACGACTGCATCATTGACCAGATTGGCACCGACATAGCGGCCAATGCCCTGACCGTAGTGAATCGCTGCACGCAAATTGCAGGTGCTGTTGAGATTGAGCCGTCCAGACAGATTGACGCCGGTGGCAATCTCGGTATCGTCTAATCCGTTGTTGTCGTTGCGCAGCTCACGTACCAATAGCGCCGCTGAGACATGGCCTTGCTTGCCCATGTCATGCACATAGCGTGCGGTCAGATCGGGTAGGCGACCATCGCCACTGACCACCGAGCCGACAGGCGTTGTACCGACTGCAACGGTGGATAGGGTGGTTTCAGGGTTTTCCAGTGCCACACTCAAGCCGCCTTGGGTGTAGCGCAACTGGGCTTGCCGTACAAACACGGTGCCTTCACTTGATCCAATAAAATCGAGGGTGTCTGGCAGCGCTTTGACATCCATAAAGTTTGACCACGTTTGCCCCAATATAAACTGATCGTACTGAATAAACGCATGCCGGATTTCGGGTTCATAGCCATTGGTGGCGCGTTCGTTGCCATCGAGCGACACCATAAAATCCAGTTCGACTTGGCTGGACAGCGTCTTGCCATTGTCGAGCAGGGTTTTGGTGCCCAAATTTAAGCGGGTTTGCTTGGCGTGCATGTCAAACACTTGGCTGCTTTCACCATTGCCTACAGGAGTGCTTGATGGCAGATAAAAGTCTCGACCCGCACTGCTACTCGCCAGTTCTCCCGCACTAAAGCGTGACGCTAGTGCATCCACTTTGACATAGCCTTTGTAGCTAAACGTCGTGTTGGGGCTCATGCTGATGGCAGCTAAGCTTGAGGCAGGTGCTGCACTGATTTGAATTGTCGGCTGCTGCGCAAGTTTGGCCTCTAGCGCGTTCAGGCGTTGTTGGAGTGCGGCAAATTCAGCGTCTGTTGCAGCTGATACACTTTGACTTGCACAACAGATAGCGGCAGCGAGTGCAGAGAGTTGCATGACCAATCGTGAGCGAGAAGGGCGAGTCATGATGCGTTCCTTGGCTTGTATGTTCTGCCTTTGATCTAAAAATAACCGCCCTCCTTTGCCCATTCTCCTTTGGTCGTATACCCAGATGATTTTCGATGATTGGTAACCATAAACCATAGCTTTGTCGGGAGGTCGCCGCGATATCTTGTGTATGTGTTGAAATATTGGTGTATAAAATAGACATATTCGGGTGTGTGCTATCACGCCAAGCAGACAAGGAGTGTTCAGATGATGAATGGCTATCGTCAGATCGTGCGTACCGTGTTTATGGCAGGTCTTATGGCGTTGGGTTCTCATAGCTATGCGGTTGAAAATCCAGATAATATTTTGGGCTATTGGCGTGTGATAGATGATCGCAGCGGCTTTGCCAAAGCGATTGCGCGATTTAGTAAAAACGCCGATGGCACTTATGTGAGTGTGGTGATGCGTACCATTCCACGTCCAGACTATACCCCCATCGAAGTCTGCCAAAAATGTCCGCCGCCATTTACCAATCGTAAGGTGATTGGGATGCCGATTGTTTGGTTTAAAGAAACTAATTCTGGCAAGCCCAACGAACGTGGCTGGGATTTTGTCAGAGGTCATGCGATTGACCCCATCCAAGGCAAGATTTATCAGGGCAAAGCCCGCTTGAGTCCTGATCAGCGCCGCTTGGTGATGCGTGGCTACGTGGGCGTGTCGATGTTCGGTCGTTCACAAGTTTGGATTCGTGAAGAAGCCGATAGCCCGTTGCTCGACGGCTTACCCAAATTTGACCCCAATCAAAAATTTGAGATTGAACTGCCCGCCAAATAATCCAAGCCGTCCTGTCATACGCTCTCGTGTGGTGATTGTGGGGACAGTGTGAGTGTCAATCCCAACAATCACCGTCGTTTTGATCAAAGCCGCCACTGCATTTGGGTGTTTTTGCGCTATTGTGCAGATCTTTAGACCAAAGACTAATTGAGCGCGGCACAGCAGCTTTGCATACTCGACTCAAGGTCAAAAATGCTGCTTTGTCTCTCATCAAGGCGCACAATCAAATACAGGATGTCTGCCATGACGGAACGTCGCTTTTCTCCCTCTGCCGAATTTGCTGCTCAAGCCAACCTGACGCCTGAACGCTATTTATCGGATTATCAACGCTCGATCCAAGACAGCAGTGGTTATTGGCAAGACCAAGCCGCTTGCGTCGATTGGATCCGCCCGTTTAGCCAAGTGCGTGATGTGTCGTATCAGGCCGACGATTTTCGGATCAAATGGTTTGCCGATGGCGAAATCAACGTGTCGGCCAACTGCTTAGACCGCCATTTGGCGACCCATCCCGACAAGCCTGCGATTATTTGGGAAGGCGATCATCCCGCCGAGCACAAAATCATCTCTTACCGTGAGCTGCACGATGAAGTGTGCCGCTTTGCCAATGCACTCAAAGCCTTGGGCGTGCATCGCGGTGAGCGTGTGACCATCTATATGCCGATGATCCCCGAAGCGGCGGTGGCGATGTTGGCGTGTACACGGATTGGCGCGATTCACTCGGTGGTGTTTGGCGGATTCTCGCCCGACTCCCTCGCCGGTCGGATTGCTGATTGTGGCTCGACCGTGGTGATTACCGCCGATGAAGGCGTGCGCGGTGGCAAACATATTCCGCTCAAAGCCAACGTGGATGCCGCGCTGCAAATCGCCGGTACTGAGGGCGTCAGTGATGTGATCGTGGTGCATCGCACCGGTGGGCAAATTGATTGGGATGACACCCGTGATCGTTGGTATCACGAGATCATCGCCGATGCGTCGGATGATTGCCCTGCCGAAGCGATGAATGCCGAAGATCCGCTGTTTATTTTGTATACCTCCGGCTCAACCGGCAAACCCAAAGGCGTGCTGCACACCACCGGTGGCTATTTGGTCTATGCGACCACCACCTTCCGTGAAGTATTTGATCTCAAGCCCAATGATGTGTACTGGTGTACCGCCGATGTGGGCTGGATTACCGGTCATAGCTATTTGCTGTATGGCCCACTGTCCAACGGCGCAACCACGCTGATGTTTGAGGGTGTGCCGCAGTACCCGACATGGGCGCGGATTGGTCAGATCGTCGATAAGCACGACGTGACCATTTTGTACACCGCACCGACTGCGATCCGCGCCATGATGCGTGAGGGCGATGATTATGTGCGCCAAAGCAACCGGAGCAGCTTGCGTTTGCTCGGTTCGGTGGGTGAGCCGATCAATCCTGAAGCATGGGATTGGTACTACCGCGTGGTGGGCGAGTCGCGTTGTCCGATTGTGGATACATGGTGGCAGACCGAAACTGGCGGGGTGCTGATTGCGCCATTGCCCAATGCTGGCGACATGAAACCCGGTTCGGCGATGCGTCCAATGTATGGCGTGCAACCGGCGATTGTCGATGGCGAAGGTAATGTGCTTGAGGGGGCGTGTGAAGGCAACTTGGTCTTGCTCGATTCGTGGCCGGGTCAGATGCGCACGGTCTATGGCGATCACCAGCGCTTTATCGAGACTTATTTCTCCACCTTTAAAGGCACCTACTTTACCGGTGACGGCGCACGCCGTGATGAAAACGGGGATTATTGGATTACTGGCCGCGTCGATGATGTGCTGAACGTGTCGGGTCACCGCTTGGGGACGGCAGAGATTGAAAGCGCATTGGTCGCGCATGCAGCTGTAGCCGAAGCAGCGGTGGTCGGTATGCCGCACGACATCAAAGGGCAGGGCATTTGTGCCTTTGTCAGCTTACAAGTCGGCACTGAGCCGAGTGAAGAATTGCGCCGCGAGTTGCGTGATTTTGTGCGCCAAGAAATTGGCCCGATTGCGACCCCCGATGCGATCCATTGGGCGGTCGGTTTGCCCAAAACCCGTTCGGGCAAAATTATGCGTCGGATTTTACGCAAAATCGCGGCCAATGAGTTGGATGGGCTAGGCGATACCTCGACGCTGGCTGATCCGAGCGTGGTGCAGACCTTGATCGCGGAAGTGTATCCGGCGAAAAGTGCGTGATGGTGTGAATAAAAAGACAGCCGGATGGCTGTCTTTTTTTTAACTAAACCGCTAAGGGATAACACCCCACAGCAGATGCATAATTATTTGATTTTTTATTTTATAACGAATCTTGAATGATTTGGTCGATTATTAGTAATTGTATTATGAATTTTTCTTTAGGACATTCTAATTCGTTAACGAATCCTCGAAATAAACCATTTAACTTAAATAAATCAAACTTATCTAATAATGGGTCTGTATAATCTTTAGG
>ERZ650309.519-NODE-519-length-18980-cov-5.750542_pt1 | contig 18980 bp, 13 predicted proteins | sample MGYA00376245_ERZ650309 | MGnify/ENA primary metagenome ERZ650309 (study PRJEB26733, sample SAMN07839294) | wastewater metagenome | biome: urban; feature: wastewater treatment plant; material: waste water | place: USA: North Carolina | collected 2016-04-26 ...
GTAACCGAACAACAATCTCGGTTCGGGCAATTTGATGAGCTTCTCCATCATTCCTCCGCCGCAGCTTCTTCATCGCCGCCATACAAGTCTTCTTCGTGTTCGTAATCCGGCAACGCAGCCTCTTCTTCGCGTATCCGCAATTCTTCTTCCGAGGTGAAGTAAGTCACCGGGCTTTTAAACAGCAGCGGGCTTTTTTCTACTTCGAGGAAAACATCGCTGCCGAGCGGCACTTTGAGTGTTGCCTCATTGCCCGCCAGCCAAGTAACGGCGGCGGTGATGCGGTCGCGCCATTCATCATTCCACCAATTGTTGCATTGATTGCGCCGAGCGCGCGCAAGACGTGGTTTGCTGGTCCAGATTTCCTTGCCGTCGTTTGAAAACAACACATGCGGCTTCATCACGTAGGCGCGTATCGGGTACTGAATCAGTTTGCCTTGAATGCCGAAATGCCAATAGCGCCGGACGCTTTGTTTGGGTAAGGGACCGGGAACCGATTTGTACCCAACGACGGAGCGATGCGCCTTTTCACCGTTCACACCGGTGAAATACAACGTGTCCTTTTCCACCAAGCCCTTCGTGAAGTATCCGCACTTGGCCTTATTGGCAAAAGTGTATTGCGGCACCCCACGCGCCTTCATCATCTTTTCCCATGCCTCGCGCAAAATTTGTGCGAGATGCTTTTTGAATTCCCGCCGGTTCTTTCCTTCAAGTAGCTCGGCGACTGACCGCTTTTTTGAATCCGTGATTGCCATGTCTTCGCCCAGCTTTCCGGCAAAATCTTCGGCGCGCGCAAACGAAAGTAACAGAGTGCCATCTTGCACGGCGGGATAAGGCAACTCTGCCGCGACTTCCAGCTTTCCGATTTTCGTGCGCCAGAGAGAGTGCAGATAAATCGTCTCAGGCAAACTCGTAATGGGATACCAGTTGGAAAGAACTTCTTCGGTTTCCGCAACCATGCCGTAATCGGCGCTGAATTGTTTGCGCCACCACGTTGAAACCGCTTGCGGATTGAAATTTGCGTCGCGAGGGACGCGGTCTTCTTCGAGTTTTCTGAGCAACTGCGCAAGCCCTTCCGCCCACGAACGATGGAAGTCAATCGGCGCAATGCGCTGCAACTGGATGGCAATCTCGTTTTGCACCAGCGAGTCAATGCGTAACGGAATGATGAAATTCTTCAGCCCTTCGCTGCGAACCACGGCCTTTGCCAAGTGAATTTCCTGCAACGTACCGTCGCGCTGATTGGAATGGCGCGAATGAACGAATATCACTTTGGCGGCTTTCTCTTTGATGATGCGTTGCACGTCATCCCAAATGATTTCGCCGCCGAGCAGCTTCGTAAGATCGCACCAGACGGGGTAGCCTTCGTTAGCGAGTTGCAGCGCAAGCCAGCGCGCGAATTCATTGTCTTCGGGGTAAGCGTGGCTGATGAACAACCGATCGCGTTGCGTGGCCGCTATGCTTGCCGTTGGTTGTGTTTGGAATGGCTGATCGTACATCTGGTACAACAAACAAAGGTTCTGTCATTCGCCAGAACTTTATTTTAGCCGCAAGTGCAATCTCTGAAAAAATCATTGTGACCAGCAGCAATGCTAAATCAGAACAACAAAGATTGGGACAGACAGTTACTTTTCTAGTATTGAATTTGTGGTCAAACAAATCAAGGAATTGGAACTAACTGTCTATGCCCAAAGGCATTGAACGTTGTTGCGACCAAACAAAAAAGGCAATCGCACGGTGAAGGACGTTCGCTCTTTGGAGCAAGGGCTGGCACAACACTTATCGAGGCACAATGCCTGCGTCAAGCTTGTGGCCGCTTTTATTCTCGTGTTAGTGACGGTCAAAACCGTCAATCTGGTGCAAATCGCCAGGTTATGTGCATCCGATAACCCGATCTTATGTTTTCAGACCCGATTGATTCGGGGATCAGCAATTAAAGACTTTACCCCCTTCTAAACCTCACACAGTGGCCCCCTGGCGGCATTCCGCCCTCCCCCGCTTCCCTCCTCTGTTATCCAACGGCAGATTTTATAAGAGATTTTGAATATCGGCGCATCCACCACAGGACGTTATGAGGATTATGACGACGATAAACAGAAAGCGCATGGTACCAATAGCCTCGCACAGCTAATCTCCAATTACGTGTTGATGACTGAGCACGCGCGCGTCGATTCGCAGCCCAATTGTCAGCAAGGCCAGAGAACTCTTGACTCCCACAGTTACTGATAAGCCGGGGACCAGGTGCGCTCAGACTCGGAGGTAGCTTCCGTGCCGTTTGGGTGATACACTTAATCTTCGGCCAGATCAGGGACATATACAGGTATTATTCGCCGTGTTGCTGTCATTGATATAGAACCATCCCCCAATAGGATTGGGCTTGATCGTCACGCTCCCTCGATTATGCGGGGCGATGATGCAGCGGTCGAGAGTGGCTTCGATCTTGGCCTCAGTCAGCTTCGTCAGACATCCTGTTCTGTCAATCGTTCCCTTCCCGGCCAATGTGAAGCCTGTCGCGCACCTGGTAAACAGGTACTCGCCCGTAAAGGAGTTGAAAGCTAGAGAATCCTTGCTCGCGTCATCCTGTAAGCAGACATCGAAAACCGTGACTTTGAAACTGCAGGTTGCCGTATTCCCAGACATGTCTGTGGCTGTACAATTGACCGTTGTCATTCCGAGCGGGAAGACAGAACCTGACGCTGGCAAGCAAACAACTGTCGCTCCCGGACAATTGTCCATCACCGCAGGCGCCGGATACGTGACCACAGTGCTGACATCCCCCGGTTTAGGAGTGATGGCTACCTGGTCTTTCGGGCAGGTGACTTTCGGAGGTTCGACATCATTGACTTTGATGGTCTGCGCGCAAGATGCCGTTTTGCCGCCTGAATCAGTCGCTGTCCATGTGATCACCGTGCTTCCGACCGGATATGGAGATGCCAGAGATTGTCCGTCGCTGCGGACGCCGGCGATCATTACGCCTGGACAGTTGTCTGTCGCCGTTGCCGTTCCCGGATTGAGTATGGCAAAGCATTGTCCAGGAGTATTCGGGGCAGTTACGTTCCCCGGACAGGTGATGACAGGCGCAGGATTGGATGCAGTTGTCGTCGTCGTCGCCGTGTTGTTGGCGAGGTTAGGATCAGGAATGGGGGAACTGACCGAAGCCGTGTTACTGATCATCACCCCATCGCCCACCGTGCAGTTGGCTTGCGTGACTAGCGTGACTGTGGCGGTTGTGGCGGCAGGGATCGAAGTAAATGTGATCGCCCGATTGTTGCCCGCCCCCCCGCAGACGCCACCGACGCCACCGCTGAACGAACATGAGACAAAAGAAGTTGTGCTTGGCAAATTATCCGTGACAACCACAGACGTGGCATCGCTTGGTCCCGTGTTGGTAACATTGATCGTGTAGGTGATATTCGACCCGGTGACGACCGGATCGGGCGAATCGGTTTTGGTGATCGCCAAGTCTGCCTGTTGATCCTTGACGACAAAGAAAAATGGATCAATCGAGACTGGCACCGTGGTTACGTTGTCATTACTGAGTAGAGTATTGGTAGTAAAGTTGGCATTGCGTTGGTAGGTGACGCCACTCGGAAAGTTCGCCATATTTGGAGTGTTATTGGCCGAAAAGATGCCATAGAAATCCCTGTCTGCCGCCATCAGGTGCAGATAATCGCCGATCGGGTTGGCGCCAGCGTAAGTGCCATTCTGGTCAGGGACGTTGGCTAGAGTGAAGTTCATCGGAGCGGTTGCAAATCCGTCAGTAGTCGTTTCGAAATGGGTCTCCCAGCGCTGATTTGGCGTCGTGCCGGTCAGCCGCTGATAAAGGAAGCCGACCTTGCCCTGGCTGTTGATTGCGAGGGCGGGATTTGTCGCCATTACGATCGTTCGCAAGTCCCCGCTCCACGCCACCCCACCATTGATGGATCGGCGGACGTGAATCGTGTAATTGTTCGCCCCTGTCCCATCTGCCCAAGCGAGATAAACCGTTTGGCTGTTGGTTGGGTCAACCGCGATGGACAACTGACTGCCTATGCGCTGCGTCCCCAGAAGCGTACTCAAAGCAGGAACAGATACGCCCGTCACGACGCGCACTCCGGCCAGCAAATCTCCCGTGTCTGTCAGGTTGGTGAATGGCATAGTGCCCATTGCCCAGTTATCATCCCGGACGACAACTACATCAGTAGTATTTGTTGCGCCGCCAAACGTACGCCAGCCGAAGTACGCCGCATAGATCGTGCCGCTTGGGTGAATGGCACATCGCACCGAAGGGCCATCCTGGTTGCCAGATCCAGTGGAAGCTGTTGCTCGTGTTTCAAGACGGACGGGGCCGAAACCTGCGGGCGCTGCTGCCGTCGCCGCATCGAGCGAAAAGTCCACGGTCGCCGTTCTACCGGTAGTAGTCGAGACAGAGAAATCATTGTTGCCGATGTAAATGCGGTCGAAATTGATCCCGCCGCTGATGACGGTGGTCGCCTCGACGTATGGCTGATCGTCGTCCGCTCGGTCGACCAGGATGGTCATCAACCCCGGCAACAGGAAATTCGCCTTCCGCAATATATTCAGGTTGCCGTTGTCCTTTCGGAGTATGCCCGCGTAAAGAACACCTGAGGTTCTGGCAAATCGCAGCGTGACATCTCCGGTGCGATTGCCGCCGGGTAGGACGACGTTGAGCGTCCAAGTCAGGCCGCCATCAGTAGAAACGAAGATCGGACCGTTACCCGACAACAGCGGGTCGTCGGTGAAGGCTGAGCCGGCGATGCGCATTTTATTTGAAGGATCAACAGCGATATTCGGCTCGCTATCGCGATTGGTTTCATTGCTCATCGAGTTCGGAATCATGTTGACCACCTTCACCTGGGCCTGCCCGATCACCGCACCCAATACACATATACTCAGAATTTGCAGGAACTTTGCGCCTGCTCTCAAACACCTATGTTTCATGGCGTCCTCCTTTGAAAGAAAGCCCGCTTTCATTGAAAGCGTATTGTATCTAGCCGCTGAGAATTCCTATGACCGAGCTTACTGTGGCCCTTTCAGCAACCTCCTGATGCGATCCAGTTGATCCTTGGTTTGAAAATCAAGCGGATCGAGGGCGGTCAGCCCCGGAATGCGTAGTATCGGCGAGCCTTTCTCCTGCTGATCTCTTCGCAAGATCCAGATTCCTTCTTGTCCGACTTGAAACTTTGGCGAGTCAACCCATAGTTCGTCCTGGCTGGAGGGAAAGACGATGACAGCGCTCAATTGCGGGAGTTGCCCCTTCTCCACTGAATCAACCGTCAGCATTGCTTCCTGCCATTCCGGATCATGCTCCGTGAAAGGTTTTCGCTGAGCCTGCCCGCCGATTGTTTTGATGCCTGCTACTTTGCCAACGACAACCAGATCAGCGCGATTCAAACGCGCGGTCAGTGTCTCATCCGAGATTTTTTGCAGGGCGGCTGCGATCTGTTGGCGGATGACTCCAGCAGTATCTCCCTTGAATTCGACCCTGCCGATTTCCAAAACCGCGATGCTCTGCGCATAAAGCCACCCGACAGTGAAGAAGACCCATTGCTGGCCTGCCTCTGTCGGCGGCGATTCCATCAAACTGACCGTGATCTCTTTTCCGGTAAAGTTTCCGAGCGTAGTAGGGGCCAGATAGACTTCGTCAACGCGCACAATAGCCAGACCTTCAGTCGGAATGTTCGGAACTGTCGAAGCGTTGATCTGCCTCACCGTTCCTCTGAAGATGTATCTCGACTGTCTGACCAATTCGTCCACAGTGCCCGTGACTTGAGCCCCGATTACCTGATTGATTGGATTGGCAACGAAACAGACCACGGTCATCAGAATCAGCAGAAGCGGGGCGATTGTGAGCTTATGCCTACCGTTCTTTGCTTTTCGAGGCACGCTTCGCCTGGGAAGTTCCATCGGGTTTATGATTCTTTGCATGGTTTCTCCTTTCGACTGGCATATTTGGCTAATGTCAAAATGTCAGAGATGAAGTGGCTTGAGTCGAGGAACAGTTTTGCTGCCATCATCAGACAGCCCATAATTCAATCAAAGAAAGCATCTTGCTGTTTGTCAGCTTAAGAAAGGTTTGGCAACAATCGGTGGTGTTTATATTTTGTTTGAAATGCTCATTCTGAGGAGATGTCTGATACCACACCACCTTCAAAAAAATACAATAGCAGGCGAGGAGAAATCGCATTTTACTTTGAAGTGATTACCATATCCAAGAAGAACTCAACAAAAGCGACGACAAAAAGATGCCATTCGGCAACAATGATTTGTACGCTTGTTCATCCGAGCGAGTCTGGTCAGGATTCCAAGCCTCATCCCACCATTTGACTAGTCGGGGCTGTTGGGCCTCGACTCGTAGATTGCTCTATTGCAGCAGGAACTCCCGAGTTGACAGCATTGCCTGATCAGCGAACCGCAGGCTCTACTGTGATGGCTGAATCGGTGAAAGCCATCGCTCATTTCGAGCACATCTGACTCGGCTCTCTTATCTTTTCGTTTCTGGCTGATCCACTTCCCTACCCTACCTATAGACAATTGCTTGTATATACCTTGTCACGTATGATTCAGCCTCAGCTTGAAAGCCTTCAGCATTGAAACGCAATCGCGATTCGCCTTTTGAATTTGACCACTCAGCAGCCAAGGAGAACCTAACCATGTTCAAACAACTCACGGTTTTTATTTTTGCGCTTTTTCTTTTTGCCAACTGTCAAAGCGGGTCACAAAACCCCGCAACCACACCAACTCAAGCCACACCATCGCCCACGGCTACGCCGTTTGTCGCTTTGCCGCAAGACGCCAAAATCTTGCAGACGCGTGCCTTCACGTCGAGCAACCAGAAAAACTACACGATTCAAACGGTCAAGGATGACCTTGAACTCGAACAACCGCAATCCGCAACGTTCAGCGTGGCTGCTGTGGGCGGAGATACGTTCAGCGGTACGGCGCGTAAGGCCGCTAAGCTTTCGATTGCCAACGCGCCCATGGAAACCTTTGATGACCTAGAAGCATTGATTGCTTCCCTTCCCCCGGAACCACAAATGGCCAACCACGTTCCGCCAATCCGAACAACCGCGACCTCTAATCGCGTGATTGAAGAGAAGCGCAATGTGCACATCAGAGTTTTTCTTTATGCTGCAAGCAAAGAGAAGGACAACGACTTTCATTTGATTCTGGGCCGTGCGCCTGGCAGCGTTCCCGCTGTTTACTTGACCATGGAACTGTCTGGGTTGCCGTCGGCTGGCAGCGCCGCATCTGCCAGATTGAAAGCGGCACGTAATGCCTTTAAGGCTTTTTTCGGTAGCGACCTGCCGGGAACAGACTATGATTTTTACACGCCGCCGATTCCTGTCGAGATCGAAGGATCGCTGTTCTTTGATGCCAGTCATATTTCTGGCCAGCGTCCTGGGCCGACTAGCCTGCGCTCCAGGATGCCCGTCATTTGGGAAGTCCATCCAATCAGCAAGATTGTTTTCGAACCGTGAGCACAGAGGTTTTCGCCTGAGAAAACGAAAGGAAGAAGTGAAGCGGAATAAACGCAAACAGAGACCACAGCCGGAGACACCGGAACAAACAACGCCCCCTCAAACTGACCATTCCCTGGAAGGGCTTCCTCTACCAGAATCCGTGGTAAGCAGGAAGCCTTTCACTTCTCCCAAAGGTCGCAAATATATGATCCTCAAAACCGTGGAATCCGATCAGAGCGATTCAGAGAATCAGAAAAAATGACTCCGTAAAAGTTCCTTCATCCATCGGTTCAGGTGGGGAAAACTCGCCATTTCCCGCTACTCGGTGCGTAGCGCGACCATCGGGTCGACGCTTGCGGCGCGCGCAGCGGGAATCCAGGATGCCAGGAGCGCCGCAGCGCACAACAATACTGTCGCGATGGAGAGCATGCTCGGATCCCAGGGAGACACGCCAAACAGTTGACGCGTCATCAGCCACCCGGCGGCAATAGCGAGCGGGATCCCGAGTCCGAGTCCGATCCCGATTTGGAAGAAAGCGCCGCGAAGGATCAGGCGAACGACCTTCGCCCGATCAGCGCCGAGCGCCATGCGCACGCCGATCTCGTGCGTGCGTTGTTCAACGGTGTAGGCCATCACGCCATACAAACCCACTGCAGCCAGAACAAGCCCCAGCACGCCGAAGAGCATGGTGAGAGTGGCAATCATGTTCTCTTGCTGAAAATCGCCGGCCAGAATTTTCGAGTACGGATCAACCCCGTAAACCACCAGGTTAGGATCAGCGCTGGCGAGCGCTTTGCGCACCTCGGCTTCGATACCGGGCGAATTTCCGGGCGCCCAGATGACGATGTTGTAAAGGAAGTGAGAGAAGAGGTCGAAGGTGTTGAACTGCGGATCGTCGTATTTGACGCTTTGCGTTTCGGACAGCCAGAACATTGGGCGGACAGCCTCTTTGTAGTCATAGGTCATGTAGCGGATGTCGCGCACAACGCCGACGATTTCGAATTTGTCCGCGTACTGGATGCGGTTCATGCCGAAGTGCTGACCAATCGGGTTCTGCTCCTTGAAAAAGCGCCGAACAAAAGCTTCGTTGACGACAGCGATCGGGCGAGTTGTGGCGGAATCCTGCTCTTCGATGGAGCGGCCCTGCGCGATTTTTGCGCCGATTGTTTCAAAGAAGCCGGGCATGACACGGGCCCAGCCGGCACCTGTGTCTTCCTTGGGTCCGGGTTCGGGGCGGCCTGCGATACGAATGCCTTCGTTCCAACTGTCGCCGCTCATGGGCGCGTACAGAGCGGGAGCGACCATGCGGACTCCGGGGACGCTCAGGAGGCGCTCGTCCAGACGGCGGTAAAGTTGCTCCATTTGCTCGGGCTTGTAGTTGCCAAGCGTCGGGTTAATGGAGACGAGATAGCGGTCTTTCGTTTCAAAACCGAAATCCTGACGCTCAAGATTGCGCAGACTCTGGCCGAGCAAAGCGGCAGCGGAAAGCAGGACGAGCGACATCGCGGCTTGCGCGATCACCAGCGACTTTTGTGCGATGGAGCCGCCGCCGCGCACGGCACGGTTGCTGCCGCGCAACGCCTCGATCGGGTCTACATGCGAAGTCATCCAGGCAGGTGCGATCCCGAAAAGGATTCCCGTGAGCACCGAAACTCCGAGCGTAAAGAGCAGAACGGGCCAGGAGGGCGACGCATCAACCGGGACGTAATTCGTCGCGCCGCCACCGTTATAAAACGCGAGATAGAGAATCAGTTTGCTGCCTCCGTAAGCGACCCCGATTCCGAGAATGCCCCCGATGATGGCAAGCAGGACGGACTCAACCAGTGCTTTGCGTACCAACCGACCGCGCGACGCGCCAAGGGCGATGCGCAGAGATGTTTGCGCGCGCTCTTTCAAGCCTCGGGCGAGCATGAGATTGGCGAGATTGCCGCAGGCGACAAGCAGCACACAGCCGGCCGCAATGAGCAGCAGTTTCAATCCATCCTCGTATTGGTCGCGCAGGGCTGCGGTACCGGCGCCGCCGGGAATGAGATGCAGGGTTTGCTGTTGCCAGGTCTGCTTTTCACTGGGTTCCATATCAGACTCATGGCTTGCGAGCCAGTTATGAAATTCGAGGCGCAGCTTGGCTTCAAGCGTCTCGGGATTCACGCCTGGACGTACGCGGCCGATGATATCGAGCCAGTTCGTATTGGGGCGTTTGAGGCGCTGGGCTTCGCCACCGAGTAAAGGCTCAGTGTTGGCCGGGATCCAAATGTCTGGCATGCCACCGCCAGCGAGCTTGGCGCCGTAAAAGCCGGGCGGAGTGACTCCGATTACGGTGAAGATGTGGCCGTTAATCTGGTAACCGGCGCCCACGACCGAAGGGTCAGAGCCGTATTTATCGCTCCAGACGTGATAGCTCATGACGGCGACGGGAGGCGCGCCGGGCTGATCGTCAGCGTCGCCCATCAAGCGGCCAATCCAGGGATTGATCCCGAGAGTGCGGAAGAAATTGCCAGAGACATACTGGCCATTGCGCGTTTCGACAGAGCCTTGCGATCCCGTGCGGCGGACACCGAGCGGCGCATTGCCGGCCTGCAACGCGGCAAGGTCCGTGAACTCGGGCGTGTTTTCGCGGAAGTTCTTGTAAGCTTCATAGGAGAAGAGCGAAAAATTGCCGTCGTCGCCTTGCGTGTACCCGCCCCAGTTGCAGCAGCGGACTTTGTCGCCCACGCGCCAGAGCTCTTCGGGCTTGGTGACCGGCAGAGACTTGAGCATCACTTGATGAACAAGAGTGAAAATCGCGGTCGTGGTGCCAATCCCCAAAGCGAGGGTGATCACTGCGGTGGCGGTGAATCCGGGCGCTTTTCTCAGCCGCCGAAACGCTTGCTGCAAATCCGTCATGTCGTTTCCCTTGATTGTATTTGGCCGCCGCCAATCGCCCACACTCCAGGTCTCGCTTCAAATACGGATGAACTGGCGTATGGTCAGCAAATCGCTCGCGACGCTTTTCGTTGTCATACATAGCAAGACCGGTTTGCGTACAAGCCGACCTCACATGCGATCTACAGAGCGGACTACGCGCAGGGCGGGTCTGTCAGGTCCAAAAATTTTCGATGATGGCGATATTGTGCCTGCCCCGGATTTCGACAATCTTCGTCTCCAACTCTGCGGGTTCAGCGCAGGGCAGTAGGTGACGTTTCAGACCAACCCGTTTCAGATTTCTTTCCTTTGCTCAATAATTGCCAGCCGATCCCTTCTTTTGCGTCACTGTTATTCATAGTTCAGATGATTGACTGCGTTCAGGTCGAGGTTTTCGCGGTGGTGGTCATAGCGCATGACGGTCTTCGGATCGCGATGCCCGCTCATCATCTGCACCTGCCGGTAGGACAACCCTTGATCGAGCGCCCGTGTGATTGCTGTCCGTCGCAAGTCGTGCGGAGATAACTTCCCTACCCCGCAATACTCTGCCCACCGCGCCACAATGTTGTTTGCCATTCGCGTCGAGAGAGGCTTTGCGAACTCCAGCGTGCGGTAGTTGACCGACGGTTGAAAGAGATAAGCCTCTTCCCCGTCGCTGTGCAGATTCCGACGGCGCACTTCGTCCAGCTTCAGATATTCTTTGATCGCCATCCGCACATCATCCGGCAATGGTAGCGTACGTTCTCTGCCCCCTTTGACCTTGAACTTGAGAATCCAGCGGCCATGACTCCATTTGATGTTCGAGGCCTTCAGCGAACACACCTCTGAGACGCGCATTCCCATCCGGAGCATGACCAGCAGCAACGCATAGTCTCGCGCGCCTTCCGGTTTCGAGCGGTCCGGGCCGGCCAGCACCTTACGCACTTCTTCCGACATCAGTGCCCGGCCGGCCATGTCTTCCGGGAGTTGCGGCGGCAAGACCAGTTTCGTGTCGGCGGGATTCTTTTCGAGCAGGCCGAGAATGATCAGATAACTGAAAAAGCTTCGCAGAACCGTCAACTTAAATGACACCGTCGCCGCCTTCTGCCGACGTCGCGTCAAGGCATCGCGCCAGGCGCGCACCTGCGTAGACTCAATCGCATTCGGGTGAAGATTGCCGGCGAAGGCGAAGAATTCCCGCACCACTCGCTCATAGGCGCGCCGCGTCTCTTCGGATGTGGAATGGCGAGCAAACTCTTCCGCCTTGTTCTTATCAAAGCGCGCTGCCAGCGTCGGCGGAACAATCGTTAAATTTGGGGTGACGTTCTCAGCCATTGATGAAGCCTCCTGTTGATCCAGTTGAATTCCTGATCGCAAAAGCAGCGTGAAACTTTTGTTGAGAAGATCACTCCCTTCCCTGCCCACGCTCCTCAATCGAGTTCGAGATATTCGGGCCCATCGGGCCAATCTTCGTCGGCTATGGTCGGCGGTTTTTTCGTAACCCTGATCTTTCTTCTGCGATCCCTACTGATCGTCAAAGAGACGGGAGTCAGAGCGTAAATTCGCCTCTAAGATGCCGGAAGTATAGCGGTTTCCGAATGCAGGAATCAAAAGCATTTCCGAAAAGATTCATTATCAGAAATGCCATCTTAAGAAGCGTGAAACGGCTTATTTTTCAATCGTGGAACAGTCTTTTTAAGTTCTTAATTTTGATCGAAAAATTTGCTTTGAAGGACACCAAGATGCTCAGGCTCACCACATCTGGCTAATTGGTACGGCGAACAAGGACGATTCAAATGGCACGATTTCCTGGCCGGTATATAAAACAATTCCACGCTTAAATTTATGCCCTGTTATGGATTGGAGCGCCCGTAGCCCCTTGAAATCACTGCTTGTAACTGTGGCACTTCCCTTAATTTCGATGCCGACTAGATCACCTGCCGCATTTTCCAGCACAAGGTCAACTTCTTGCCCGATTTGAGTCCGAAAATGGAGAAGGCTTGGCTTTGTGCTACTCCAAGAGGCCTGTTTGTAGATTTCCATTACGACGAAATTCTCAATCAACCGACCAAGCAATGTACTGTCGTTTGAAACTCTTTCCTCATTCGCTCCCAGCAAATAAGCCAGCAGGCCTGTATCCGTCAGCATCAGCTTGGGAGCCTTTGCCAATCGCTTCCCTAAATTGGACGACCACGCCGGCAATGTCCCCAGCAGAAAGGTGGTTTCCAGCAATGTCATATAGCGCTTAAGTGTAGATTGCGGGATGTCTATGCCACGCGAAATATCTGCTAGGTTGAGTATCCCGGAGGCTCTAGTCGCCAATTGGGCTAACAGGCGCGGCAGTTCGGTTAATCCTTCAATATTCGCAATTTCGCGAACGTCTCTCTGCAAGATTGTTGTGATGTATGCTCCGAACCAGGCGCGCCGCCGATCCTCAGCTTTTCGTCCAATCACTTCCGGGTAACCGCCGATGACAATGCGTGAAAGCAATTCCGATCGCGTCAGTGCGCCTTTTATCGGAAACTGCATTTCTGATGCAAAGATCCGATCAATAAAATCTTCGCGAACTTCTGCCAGCTCTCCCTGTGATAGTGGCCATAAAGTCAGGACTTCCATTCGGCCCGCCAGCGAATCAGAAACCTGGGGCAACAACATCACGTTTGCTGAGCCTGTCAGCAAGAATCGGCCTGGTCGTCGGTCGCGATCCACTGAAGCCTTGATTGCCAGAAAAAGCTCTGGGGCGCGTTGCACTTCATCGATTACGACAGACACGGCAGAAGTTTCCAGGCCAGATAAAAAACCGGACGGGTCATGCCGTGCTGCTGACAGAACGGTTGCATCATCAAGTGTCAGATAACGCGCCGGATGTGCGCTCTCCGCCAAAGAGCGCACCAATGTGCTTTTGCCAGTTTGCCTTGCTCCATTAACCAAAACCACTGGTGTATCCGCCAAAGCTGTCAGTACTAAAGGCTCTATATTCCTTTTTAACATTGTCAGAGTCTATTCTTGATTCTTGTGGATATTCAACCAGGGCGTGGTGGATTTTCCATCAGCAAGTGGGCTTATCGCCAGCAGAGAGAAGTATTGTGTCGACTTTAGCTCGAATGAGGACAATACATTGTCCTCATTCTGTATTTTCAAAAAGGGAGATGATTTTCTCCAGTGCCGCTCGATTCTGGTAATCAATCACGATCTTCCCTGTTTCGTTATTCCCAGTAACCTTGCATTTCAAGCCTTCATAACTTTGCAGTGCTCTAATCAGTCGGTTAGCTTCGGGAGCAAGAGTTTCTTTAGATTTTTGCGGTGAAGCTTTTTTCGCTTCCACGATGGCCTTCAACTTTTCCATCAACTCGTCTTCACTTTTCCAAGTTCTGGCGATGAACTTATTGAAAAGCAAATAGGCCGTAAAAGCCTCTTTGTGTTCGCGGATGAGAACCTTGGCTTGTTCCGGATAACGAGCCAATCGAAGGAACTGCAGAATGGTCTTACGCCGTCTTTCAAAGGTTTCAGCAATCTGTTCTTCGGTCCAGCCTTCCGATATCAGCGCGGCATAAGCTTCTGCCTGATCCAGACAGTGCAAGTCTTCTCGAAAGAGGTTTTCGGCCAAGCCTTCGGCCAGTCTCTTTCCACGATCATTTAATCGCAGAATCAACGCCGCAACTTGTTTGATCCCGGCCTTTCGTCCTGCCAGGACCCGCCGTTGCCCTGCAATCACAACAACCTTGTAATTGGATTCGTCCTGGTCCTGAAGATCAACAATGATGTTTTGCCTGATCCCATTCTCCCGTATGGAATCCACTAAGCTGAGAAATTCAGGAGAGCCGACATTGACAGATTGCCTGACATTCTCTTCGATCAAGAGGATGTCCAACGGAATGACGACGACCTTATTGATATTTCGGCGGAGACTTTCCAGCAGAGGGTCTGTTTTTTTGACGGACTCTTTCGGAGGTTCTGTCGCAACGTTAAATCCACCCGTCTCGGCCGCGTATCGTCGAAGCAGATCGTCAGCAGTTTGTTTCTTTCCTTTGGCCATTTAATTCTCTCAATCACGGATGAGGACAATGCATTGTCCCAGAAATGGAAGATTCGCTGTTGGCGCGATAACTTCTTTTTGCGGGGGCGTCACAGACGTTCCGAGGTTTTGCTCCTTGAGGACAATGCATTGTCCTCAAGGAGCAAGAATTTCCTCGATTTCATCTACGTACTGGCTGAACTTCTCCACATTGGGAATGGAGGGGCGGCCAGTTTTTTTCTTGCCGAGCAAGGGAAGAATTTCTCCAGCTAAGGCAATGTAAGCCTGGCTGATAGGCAGATCATTGCGATATTCGATCAAGGAAATCTGCTTCTTTGAAGCCGCCGGGACAGACCCTGACATGGGAATCTGATTTGCGAACACTCTCACCTTGGCATTTTTTCCTATAGCACGAATGGTATCGGCAAACTCACGGTGCGTAGCACTTCTCTTGTCGAACTTCGTGATGACCACGCCCAATAAAGCCAGCGCCGGATTGATGTCTTCCCTGATTTCCACGGTTGATTTCAGCAGGTCAAGCAGCCCACGAGCAGATTCTGGTTCAGGAAACACCGGAATCACATAGAAATCAGAGGCTGCCAAGGCAGACAGGAGTAAACAGTCACCAGACCCATGCGTGTCTATCAAAACCACGTCATATTCATCCAACGCCGGAGTCTCGAACACTTTGTTGAGAAGCTTGTCCTGGCGATGAGTATGGCCATACTCCTTGATCACCTGCTTCAGTAGTGGGGTGCCCGCAAGCAAATCAACTCCAGGAATATTGGTGGGCAGCAGGTAATTTTCAAATGACTGGCGATCCAAAATTGCCTGAGCAAGGTTTCTAGAGCCGACAGCTCCTCGGTCCACTCCTAGGAGTTCAGTCGCGTTTCCTTGTGGGTCGTTGTCAGCAACCAGCACCCGTTTATCCATACTGGCAAAAGCTGCTGCCAGATTGATAACGCTAGTGGTTTTGCCCACCCCGCCCTTTTCATTGCCTATGGTAATGAGATGAGACATACAAAATCCCCTAAATCGAAAATCTATTGCTTAGAAAAAGAGAGAAATACAGACTAACCCTTACTTTATCAAAAGTCCGACTTTTATGCATTGGTTTTTTAGGCACAAATTACTTTAAGGCCTGCTGTTGCCTTAAACTGGATGGCGGCTTAGAGATGAGTCTGATGACAGTAACTACTGGAATCGGACTGGAGGGATTTCCAAGGTAATTTGAACGGAATAGCCTGCTTAAAGGGGAAGTTGGTGATGGAATTTTCGATTTATGTGCTCCGCTATGCTCCGATAAAAACACAAACCTGCTTTGTATCTCACGCTTCAGAGATGACAGAAAGCCCAGGCACATGTGCAAAATCCGCAGCATTGTGTGTGATAAGCGGAGCGCCATAAAGCAGAGCTGTCGCCGCAACCCAAGCATCCGCTGTTTCAATGTGGCGTCCTGCACTGCACACCGCGCCTTTCACTTCTGCCCACTTGAAACACAACGCTTCGTTGGAATCCACAACCACAAAGTTTTCGGTGATGAACTCCATCAGTGCGCCTTGTTTGCGTGTTCCCCAGTTGTGGAGGATCGTCCACTGGCGAAGCTCTGCCAATGTCATAAAACTGATTGCGGCAAGCGAGCCAGCCAGAAGCGGCGTGTAACGCGCGCTTCGCGTATCGCCTTTGAACTGATACGAAACGACGTCCGTGTCCACAACAACGACGTTCATCCGCTCAACCTGCTTTCCTGTGCGGATTCATTTCGCTCTTGGCGTAGCCAAGTTGTGAAATCATCTAAGCTCTCGTCTTCCGGCCAAATGCCTGCAGCGTCTCGTTGGGCTTTCTCTGGATCGAAAGGACCAATGCCCTGTTCTGCTGCGAGCTGTTCAATGCTCTTTGGCGGTTTTATCAACGCCACCAGCGCTCGCTGATCTTCGAGCGGCAGTTGCTGAGCATCGTGAATAACCTGATCAAGTGTTGGTGCTGTGTTCACTGGTTGCCGCCTTTCAATGCCTTTTGGCGAGTTTGGGTTTCTTGCTTTCTCGGCTGATGATTTCCGACAGATCGCAATCAAGCTTTTCGCAAATGGTGTCCAAAGTGCTCAGGCCAATCAACTTCAGGTCGCCTTTCTACAAGCGCACGGCCTTGCCGGTTGAAAGCCTAGCATTTTCTGTAAGATGCATTCAAGCATAACCGCGTCCGCAAAAACGTGATCGTTGCCGGGGCCTGATTCTGGTCTGCATCACTCTGCTGAGCTGCGTTTCCAGTTTTATGATTTACCGGGAAGGATTCGGGGACACTCCCTGGTTCGTTCAACAGTCGCTTTCTCTATTCGCCGTGACCGTCGTGGAAGGCGCGTTTATCTGGCTAGTCTATGGCTTCACGCGGGCTTTCAGCTCGTTCAGCGAACGAATCATTTCACTGACCGGCATCCTCCAATGGGAACATAAAAACGACGGCTCAATCGAAGCGTGGCATGCGCCGGATGGTGCTCGAAAACGAACCGATAAAACCTATCTCGGCAGAATTGGAAAACGACGGTTTGCCGAATGGCTGGCCGAACCCTCCGACAAACGACCTGCAATTATCGCGGAATGGATCGCCGAGAAACGACGGCAAAAGGGAATTGCCGCAGCTTAGAAAACTGCCTTTCATGGGGTAATTGCCCTTTCATGGGGTAATCAAATCATGAGGCGAATCAAACGCCGCTCAAGCCATCTCAATTTGAGCGGCGTTTTCAGCGTACATGATCTCAAAAAGGCTCTCCGTCATGGGTATCCCGCCGTCATAGGTAACCAAATTGCCGATCTTTCACACCGGCCATTACGCCCGGTCTTCACGCCAAATTCTGGGTGGCATTGCTGAGGAAAGGGAAGCGGTCAGCCTCTGGCCAGCCGAAGGTTCCCAAAGATAGAGGCTGCCAGCCGAACAGACCAGCAGCCCTTTACTTGAGCAATCGTGCGCGTTATCGCTCCGTTCAATCGCCGGATTGAACGTGACGGGGTGGCTGATTGCCCAGCGAACCGTACAACCATCACACCAGAAACACCAGGTCATTCAAATTTATTTCGCACATTTTCACCCTACTTTTGCCCTACTTTTAGCCAACCGTTGCGACAAAGCCAGGGGAGGGAAGCGACCAACACCAAAGGATCAGCAATCAATGAGTTTGAGCTTCCTCCTGATTAAATTTCCTTGTCGTAAAAGGCCTGGCTCTGTAGTATCTGCCCCTCGAACTATAAGTGCCCTTAAAGTTTACACGTTCCAGAACCTGACGGATTCTTCTGCCCCTTTGCTCTTCTATGCCTGCAAATCACTCTGAGATTGAAAAACGACTTTGGTCTTCTGCGGATGAGTTGCGCGCCAACTCCAAGCTGAAGTCTTCGGAATACTCCGTGCCTGTGTTGGGTTTGATCTTCCTGCGCTACGCCGATCAAAAATTCAGCGAAGCCGAGCGCGAAATCTCAAAACAAAGCACAGGCCGTCGCAAGGTCGGCAAGACTGATTACCAGGCGCGCGGCGTGATGTATCTGCCCGATGAAGCCCGCTTCTCGTACCTGCTCAAGCTGCCCGAAGGCGCGAACCTGGCCAAAGCCATCAACGACGCGATGAAGGCCATTGAGCGCGAAAACGAAGAGCTGAAAGACGTGCTGCCGAAGACCTACGCCTTGCTCGACAATTCGACCATCGTTGAGTTGATGAAGGCGCTGGCGTCGGTGCCGATGGACATCGAAGGCGATGCGTTCGGCAAAATCTATGAATACTTTCTGGGCAAGTTCGCGATGAGCGAGGGCCATCAAGAGGTATGACAAGATCAAAAAGCACTGGCAGCTTTATCGGGAAGGCCTGGAAAAGAGTCTGATAACGATCTTAGAAAAAGAAGTCGCTCCGCTGAGCGAAACTATCGCTTGTGCGGATCAGCTCGACATCGTTGTTGTCGTGACCTCTTCGCAAAAATGAAAGCGAGACGATGAAAGAGAAGGGTCTCCACATCGAACTACGTCGCCAAAGACAAGGTCAACGGCTTGATCGTGGATTACATCGGCGCCTTTCGGAATCTGCAAAAGGCGCTGGCGATTTACGCGGCTCCGACCAATGGGCAGGCTGTGGACGTGGGCAATGCGGTCAAAGGCAAAGCTGCGCCGATCGAATGGTTGAAACAAGCCATCACCGAGGCAACAGCATTTTGCGCAGAGAAGGGAATTGATCCGGAGAAGATCCAAACTGCGCCGACGCAAAAAACTCCAGCGGGCAAAGCTGCTCAAAGATGCCGAAGATATCATCCAAGTGAACGAGGAAATGAAACGTCGTTATCTGACGCAGGTCAGCCAAATCATCAGATTGTACAAAGCCGTTCTGCCTGACGCCGCCGCTAACGAGTTCGCGCCGGTGTGTGCCTTGCTTCGAGTGTTGGCTGATCAGGTCCGCTCACAGGAACCGGAAATAAACATCTCGGAAAGATGATGTCCCCACGTAGACGTATTGTGAGCAGGAAACAGTCGCTTTATGCCACGATGCCTTCTCTGTCGGCCCATTGCCAAAAAGTTTGAACCTCAAGACTTTGGTGATCTCCCACAAACTTCTCGAAGAAGTTGAGCTGCATCATTCCGCGATGTTCTTCGCCC
>ERZ650309.520-NODE-520-length-18969-cov-3.956540_pt1 | contig 18969 bp, 18 predicted proteins | sample MGYA00376245_ERZ650309 | MGnify/ENA primary metagenome ERZ650309 (study PRJEB26733, sample SAMN07839294) | wastewater metagenome | biome: urban; feature: wastewater treatment plant; material: waste water | place: USA: North Carolina | collected 2016-04-26 ...
TCTCAATCTTATTACCTTGATATTTGTCCTCCTGATCCATATTGAAAATCTCACTATACGCATTGTTATCCTTGATATCATAACTGCTGTCTCTAATAATCTATGGGAATTTCTCTCCTTTGACCATTTCCATCTCGAGTTTCTTTTGCTTCAATTTCTTCTTGTAGTTTTTGAATTGTTTGTGTTTGTTGATTAATTTCTTGTTCTAAAGACTGACTACGACCCGTACTTACTAAAGTATAACTAACGGCAATGCTCGTTCCTATTAAACCCAACACCAAAACGAGCCATGTTAACCACGACTGGTATTGTGTTAATTGCTTATCAATCGGCCATACCTCAATTTGCCATTCTCGTTGGGAAATACGCAAAGTAGAAGTATGATATAAACCTAATTGGGTTGTTTTTTTTAAGATATTTGCACTAGGCTCTTGGCCATATAAAACCTGATTTGTGAGCTTATCTTTTACCCAAACCTGATAACCATTACCGATAATCTCTTTATGCATTATTGCTAGTAAAATATCAGGTCTAAGCACTAAACCAACAAATCCTGTTACCGTATCCCAATCTTTTCGTAATACATTTGGGTTGTAAATTGGGGTGTATAAGATAGTGCCTGAGGAATGATTTGTGACTTGAGCCAGCTTAATAGGCGCAGATAATAATGACAAACCAGAGCCAGCCGCCTGTTCTAATAGGCTTTGATTATCCTCATTAGTTTGTATATCAAAACCTAAAACCTGCTTGTTTTGTGGCCAAGGCTCTAAATACAATAAAGGAAAATACACCTCGCGTAAGCGCGAATTGACTAATAAAATATCGCGCTGCGTTCCTCCTTTTTCTAAAATTTCTACGGCTCTTCCCTGAGTTAACGATTGTTGTTGTTGCCATGATTGACGTTCATCAGCTAAAACTTTAGGAGCCCACTCTGCCATTTGAACTTCGGGATGATGTTTAAGCCATGGGGAGACAAACGTAGTAAACTCATCGGCTGAGACTTTCTCACTGCCCTCAAAAAAACCACGAACAAACAACGCAAAATTTTCATAATCATATAACTTTTGTTGTAATAACCCCATGACTTGTTGGTGATTAGCATCCGATTTGGCCAAACGATCTTTGCTTTCTAAATTAACAGCCAATAAAAAAACGCTTGCTGATACTAAAAATGCAATCGTAGAAACAATGGTGACAGTTAATACCCGCGCATGGCGATACAAATGCTTTGGCAATCCTATGACTAATAATACAGGCGCAAAAACCAACACGCCCAAACTATCGCCAACCCACCACACAAACCAGCTCTGAAACACAAGCTCCGACTTAATCGCCCCCACATTATGTAAAACACCCACACTCCATGTTGCATTAATCAGTGTTGCCAAGACTCCGCCTAATAACAGCAGTTTTAATACAACAGATGGCTTATCTAAAACATTAGGAAAGCCTACATAGCGTTTAATTAGCCAAGCACCTGCTGCTGCTTGCGCGGCTGCACCCACACCAATAGCAAAGGGAATCCACCAATTAACCGCAAAGATACTAATTTCGAGTGACTTAGCCGTTTCAAATAAAGCAACCGTAAATGAACCTAGCACTACGCCTACTAATAAACGCCAACCAAATAATAAAACCCACGCTAAAGCAATGCCCGATGCTGGCCAAACCAGTGTTGCAAAATTGGGAGCAGCAGCTAAGGCCAAGCCTATATGGCCTGTTAAAAAATAGGTAATAAATAATAAAAAATTACCAAAGATGGGATGTTGTGCTAGCTTGCCAAAAAGAGTAGCTGTTTGTTTATTATCCATATTTGTTGCCCGTCCTTAAACAAAAGCAAGCCGCGTCACTTGCTTTTGTCTTACGTTACCACAACACGTACACAAATAAAAATAGGGACAGTTTTAATCTCCAACCACTAACACTACTTTACCCGTCGCTTTACGTGCTAATAAATCATTTAACGCTTGTGCGGCTTGCTCTAGTGGATACTCTGCGGAAATATGCGGTTTGATTTTTCCCTGCATTAACCAGCCAAATAGCTGCATCATATTGGCTTGATTGTCTTTTTTCTGCCGTGTGGCAAACTCACCCCAAAATACGCCAACCACCGCACAGCCTTTTAGCAACGGCAAATTTAACGGAATTTTTGGAATATCCCCTGCGGCAAAACCAACCACTAAATAACGGCCATTCCATGCCATTGAGCGTAAGGCAGGTTCGGCATAATGGCCACCGACTGCATCATAAACCACATCAACCCCTTTACCGTCGGTGAGGGTTTTGATTTGTTCGCGCCAATTATCATCAGTATAGTTAACAACGGCATCTGCGCCATACTGACTACACACAGCGAGTTTGGCTTCGGTCGATGCGGCAGCAATCACTTTTGCGCCCATCACTTTGGCTAATTGTACCGCAGCTAAACCCACGCCACCCGATGCACCTAATACCAGCACCGTTTCACCTTCTTTGAGTTGTGCACGGTCTTTTAAGGCGTGATAGGACGTGCCAAACACATACGCAAAGGTAGCAGCCGTTTTAAAATCAAACACAGGCGGCACAGGAAAAACCCTTGAGGCATCGGTCAACACTTCTTCGGCAAAACCACCCCAACCCGTCATCGCAATCACGGTGTCACCAACATTTAAATGGCTAACGCCCTCGCCCACTTCTTTAATAATACCTGCCACTTCGCCACCGGGTGAAAACGGTAATTCGGGCTTAAACTGGTATTTATTTTGAATAATTAAGGTATCGGGAAAGTTCACACCACAAGCTTTTACTGTAATCACGACTTGTTTTGCGCCTGCTTTGGGTGAAGCAATCTCTTCAAGCACCAAGGTATCTGGCAAGCCATGTTGTTTGCATAAAACAGCTTTCATTGTTTGTCCTCGTTAATTTGCGGCTTCGTTAATAATGGTCTGTAGTGTGCTTTCGACTTCGCTGGCTGCCATTGCGAGTTCCGCCGAATCCGACAACATCGCTAACATGGCTTTAGGGCTAATCATCCCAATATAGGTTTGCTGATTTTCGCTATACACCGAAATACGACACGGTAAGGCTAAGTTCATACTCATATCTATATCGAGTACGTCTTTGGCTTTTTGCGGATTACAAACATCAAACACCAAACAGTCATTGGCTAACTCAATGCCTTTGCCGTGTAAGGTTTGACGGAGATTTAAAGTATGCAAAACTCCAAATTTATGTTTTTTAACCGCACTTTCTAAGTCAATTGCTGCTTGTGCTACGCTTTTTGTACTGCTAACAATATATTTCATAAAAAAATCCTTAACACTTATAAAGAGAGTGTTTGTAAAAAACAACGAATCGCCTTAGTAACCGCTTCTGGCGTTTCTATTGTTGAAGTATGGCCTGACTGTGGAATGACTACCAATTGGCTATGTTTAATCGCTGCGTGCATACGGCGCGACTTAGCAGGAATCGTGGCCATATCTTCATCACCGACAACAATTAAGGTCGGTGTGGTAATAGACGGTAAATATTCATAAACGCCTTGCCGTGAAAATACACCATCTATCGCTTTGCCAATGTTGATCTTGTCATTCTGCAACAAACGACGACGCATCTCTGTGCGTTGGCGCGCACGCATTGGGTCAGTTAAAAATGTTTTGCCAAACATAATTTTCATCGCTTGAGGTGCAACAATCCACATACCAAACAGACGGGCGATTTTTGGCAATATTTTATATTTCAGTAAGTTTTCTTTGGGCTCAGGGTCGGCAGAGGTTTCTAGCAAACTTAAGGACAATAACCACTGCGGATGATGAATCGCTAAACGCATCCCAACAAAACCACCCATCGACAGACCGACAAAATGGACAGGCTTGCCGACTCGTTCTTTGATTAAGGCCAAAGCATCTTGCGCGAGGGTATCCATGTCGTAGCCCGTTGCCGTGGCCTCGGATTGACCTTGCCCGCGAAAATCAAAGGTGATACAGCGATAACGGTCTTTGAGCGCGGCGACTTGCGCCTCAAACATTTGCCCGCTCCATAATAAACCATGAGCAAAGACAATGGTTTCGTCACCATTACCGTGTTCTTCGTAATAAATAGCCGCACCGTTGAGCATAATACGTGGCATAAGTAACTCCTGCTGAATGTTAACCCTCTCTCTTACTCCCTCTCCCTGAGGGAGAGGGCTGGGATGAGGGATAAAACACTAAAGCCCTGCTAAAGTGGGATTACGCTGTTGAAGAATATCTTCCATACGCGTTTGAATTAAGGATTTAATTTTAGGATGCGTGAGAATATAAAACTGTTCGCTAGCAATCGCATTAAAAACATCGTCAGCAACTTTATCGACACTTATACCTTTGGCCACGGCTTTGTGCATCATACCTGCAGTAAACTGATTAACAGCATCGGCTTTGCTGAAATCAATATGCTCTCCGACCGTGCGATTACGTTCGGCATCGGCAATGCCTGTTTTCACCCATGCTGGACACAATACTGACACTTTTAACTTGGCTTGGCGTAATTGCAAGTCAAAATACAAGCCTTCGGAAACCGTGACCACCGCATGTTTACTGGCGTTATAAGCGGCGGTACTTGGTTGTGATAATAAACCCGCCACCGATGCGGTATTGACGATATGACCTTCGTCGCCGTTAGCTAACATACGCGGAATAAACGCGCGTAAACCGTTAGTAACACCGTAGAAATTAACGCCCATCACCCATTGCCAGTCTTCGAGGGTCGTTTCCCAAACAGGCCGCGAAATAGCAACACCTGCATTATTCACCAGTAAATGTACATTGCCAAAACGGGCAAACGCGGCATCAGCAAAGGCATCGACTTGCGCGGCATCGGCCACATCAACACGTTGACCGATAACCTCAACCCCTTGCGCTTCAAATTCAGCGACGGTTGCTTGTAGTTTTTGTGCGTTAATATCGGCTAAGACTAATTTCATGCCTTCGGCAGCAGCACGAATGGCAATCGCTTTGCCGATACCTTCGGCTGCACCTGTGATAACCGCGACTTTGTTTTGCAAAACTTTCATAAAGTAGCTCTATCAATAATATTTTTATCTGCTTGTTTGAATTACACAATTATTGCCTGCGGCAGGCCTTACTTTTGTTTTGGCAAAAGTAAGCAAAACCATTTGTGGCGCAGAACTCGGCATCCATGCCTCAAACATGCTGCGCCACACCATCCCTGCAATACCCACTGATAGAATATCTACCTTTGCGATGACGTAAAATTTATATTACCCAATCAAATAACCACCATCCACATTCAAACACACACCCGTCGTATAACTCGCCGCAGGTGACACCAAATACAACACCGCACCCGCCATTTCCTCAGGTTGAGCAATACGGCGCATCGGAACATGACTTAGCACTTGTTCCATAATCTGCACATTTTTGGTTAAGGCGGAGGCAAATTTAGTATCGGTAAAACCCGGCAGTAACGCGTTTACACGTACATTCATCGGAGCACATTCTTTGGCAAAGGCTTGGGTCATCGACATAACGGAGGCTTTAGTAATCGAGTAAATCCCTTGAAATAGACCGGGAATTACACCGTTAACCGAAGCGACATTTACAATCGCACCTCCACCACTTTTGGCCATTAACTTTGCGCCCAACGACGACATAAAGAAGTAACCGCGAATATTCACATCTACCGTTTTTTGGAATGCACCAATATCAGTATCGACAATAGAACCAAAATGCGGATTAGTCGCGGCATTGTTGACGAGAATATCTAAACGCCCATGCTTGGCTTCAATCGCGGCAAAAATGCCTTCAATTTGTGCCATTTCACCAATATGACAAGGCATGGCTTCGGCTGAACCGCCTTCGGCCAAAATGCCATCAACCACTAACTGACAACCTTCTATTTTACGGCTAGAGACAATGACGTGTGCGCCATGTTCTGCGAGTAGTTGTGCAATCGCTTCGCCAATGCCTCGGCTTGCGCCTGTCACTAACGCGATTTTTCCTGTTAAATCAAAGGTGCTTGGTTTTTTCATGTTGTTGTACTCTATTAACGATAGGTAATCAGTTCAGCGCGTTGATACTGTTCTAAATGCGCCTGACTGTTGATGTAACTGGTACTGATACGCTCGCCGCTATACAAAATTTTGGTCACGCCGCTATTTACGAGCGTCCAATTAAGGTCAAAAATTTTGTCATTACCAATACCTAAAATAGCCTGCAAAATCGCGCTAATCGTACCGCCCGAGGTAAACACCCAAATATCACGCGCTGTGCCTGCTTCACGCATCACTTGAGCTAAGGCATCGCGGCTACGTTGACAGAACTGTGGCCATGTTTCCGTGTATTCTTCGTCATATTGACAACTTAGCCAACGCTGGACAGCTTCACTAAAAAATTGTTGAAAGGCTTTGCGCGGATTAGGGCTGGCGGCTAATAATTGCGCCATTGCGGCTTTGTCGGTTAAATCAGGGCGATAACGAGCGAGAATTTCTTCATGGTCAAATTCATTAAAACCACTTAACGACTGCCATACCGTCGCGGATAAATCATCGGCAACGGCTAAACAATGCTGTGCTGTTTGTAAATGGCGTTTGGCTTCGCCCATATAGACTTTATTGATCGGTAGATGACAGTGTTTTATCCACTGTCCTAATAATGCTGCTTGTTCTTCGCCACGCGTTGATAATTGGTCATAATCGGCTGCGCCAAAACTCGCTTGACCATGACGAACAAGATAAATTGAAGCCATATTTATTAAACCCAATAATAGCTAATGCCATATTTAAAAAGGATTTCCGTGCCTGCCGCAGGCCTTACTTTTGTTTCGACAAAATACGACTTACGCATTGCCTCGCAATTAGCGCGTTTTGCGAGCTAAAAATCGTTGGAAACGATTATTTAGCGAGTAAATAAGTGATAACCGCGTAAGTCATAAAAAACAAGCAAAACCATTCGTGGTGCAGAACTCGTTGCCTGACGGCATCCAGCCTTCGCCCTGCATGGCTCAGGCGTTCAGCGGGCAAGCAGCATTGCTGCTTGAAATCCCCGCCTCACCCATGCCTCAAACAAGCTGCACCACACCATCCCTGAAATACCAAAAATCATAAAGCAGACTTAGCCATCAAACCTAAACAACGCTGTTCTAAATAATTGGCCATGTTGCCAAATACTGCAAACTGAGGGTTTTTGCTTTGGCCATGATAAAAGCGGTAATAAATCTGTTGAATAATCACCGCTAATCTAAACAAGCCATAAATGGTATAAAAATCAAAGTTATCGACTTTATAACCTGTCTTTTCGCCATAATAGGCAATCACTTCTTGGCGCGTTAACATGCCTGCTAAATGGGTTGGTTGGCGACGCATCATTTGAAAAGTGGCATCATCATCCGCTTGCACCCAATAGGCTAAGGTATTGCCTAAATCCATTAACGGATCGCCCAGTGTTGCCATTTCCCAATCTAAGACTCCAATCACCTCTAAGGGATTGTTGGCATTCAGCACGACATTATCAAACCTAAAATCATTATGAATAAAACACGTTGCGACATCCTGAGCAGGCATTTTAGCGTGTAGCCATGTCATCACCGCTTCAAAACTACTGACATCGGGCGTATGGGATTTACGAAAACGGTCACTCCAACCCTCGATTTGCCGTTTAACGTAACCGTCGCCTTTACCCATATTGGCTAAACCTGCGGCCTGATAATCGACTTGATGTAACTCAATCATTTTATCAATGACATTCAAGCACAATTGACGGGTATCTTCGGGCGAAAGTTGTAGGCCTTTAGGTAAGTTTTGACGAGGAATAATGCCGTTAATGCGTTCCATCACATAAAAATCGGCATCCATTACCTCTGAGTCATGACAGGTCGCTAACACCGTTGGCACATAATGATAAACAGGTTTTAGTGCGGTCATGATATTGGCCTCACGCAACATATCATGAGCAGATTTGGCTTTATGACCAAACGGTGGCCGCCGCAAAATAACATCACGTTCTGGATAACGCAGTAAATAGGTCAGATTCGACGCGCCACCTGCAAATTGCTCAAGGTTTGGCTCACCGTCTAAATGGGGAATATGCGTTTTCAAAAAAGCATCAATGCGGGCAAGGTCTAATTCTTCGCCATTGCGGACTGAACCTGCTTTATCGAGTAGATTATCCATTATTTTTCTCTGTGTATTTTTCTCCTCCTCGAAGGAGAGGGTTGGGGTGAGGTACTTTTGCTTGAAAAATCCCTCACCCTAACACTCTCCCAAAGGGAGAGGGAACAAATTCAATATATAGCTATTTATTAACCTGTTAACTTTGCCAACTGCTTTTTATATTCCAACTTCGCAATCAACCCCCGATGTACTTCATCAGGCCCATCGGCCAAACGTAACACCCGCGCATAGGCAAATAAAGCCGTTAATGGAAAATCATCCGACAAACCTGCCGCACCATGAATTTGGATTGCTGCGTCAATGACTTGCTGGGCAACATTCGGAGCAATCACTTTAATTTGCGAAATTTCGCTCATTGCGCCTTTCACACCAACCGTATCCATCATCCACGCCGCTTTCAAAGTCAGCAAACGTGCTTGCTCAATCGCCATGCGACAATTAGCCACAATATCGGCATTGCCTCCCAGTTTAGCTAAAGGTTTACCAAATGCCACCCGCGTCATAGACCGTTGACACAATAACTCTAAGGCTCGCTCAGACGCACCAATGGCACGCATACAATGATGAATCCTGCCTGGCCCTAAACGGCCTTGTGCAATTTCAAAACCACGTCCTGCCCCTGCAATAATGCTACTGATAGGCAAACGCACATTAGTAAACGTTACTTCGCCATGACCAAACGGCTCATCATAAACGCCAAATACAGGCAACATCCGTTCTATTTTTACCCCTACGGCATCCATCGGTACTAAGACCATCGAATGTTGACGATGCTTTTCTGCCGTTGGGTCGGTTAAACCCATAAAAATAACCACTTTACAGTGCGGATGACCAATGCCTGAACTCCACCATTTACGGCCATTCAGCACCACTTCATCACCTTCAACAATGGCGGTGGCTTGCATATTCGTGGCATCGCTAGAGGCTACATCGGGTTCGGTCATACAAAACGCGGAGCGAATTTCACCTGCTAATAATGGCTCTAACCACTGTTTTTGTTGTTCGGGTGAACCGTATTTAATCAGCACTTCCATATTGCCCGTATCAGGCGCATTGCAATTAAAGACTTCTGGGGCAATAAAAGAACGACCCGTAATCTCCGCCAATGGCGCATAGTCGGCATTGTTTAAACCGTGTTCGGCATGAGGCGAAAACAAATTCCATAAACCTGCTGCTTTCGCTTTCGCTTTTAGCGATTCCATGATGTCAGGTTGTTGCCATTTGGTATGGTCAGGACTATGGCTAAAGCCAGCGTAATAGGCTTTTTCGGCAGGATAGACTTCCTGTTCCATAAAAGCTTGTAAACGGGTGATGTAGTCTTGGGCTTTGGCAGAGTAAGAAAATTCCATTACAGTCTCTCAACATCAAATTTTCTCTCCTTTTGGGGGAGAGTTAGGGTGGAGTGCTTATTAACTTGCATTGAGCTTAGACTGCCTACTATCATCTAGCAAATGAATAGTTTGCATCATGGATTATAAATATGGCGCATATTAGCCGCATCGACTTAAATTTATTTGTAGTGTTAGAGGCTATTTATAGCGAAGGCAATATCACGCGAGCCAGCCAAAAGCTCAACCTAACACAACCTGCGGTGAGTCATGCTTTAGCGCGTTTACGTGAGGTGTTAAATGACCCTTTGTTTATTCGGCAAGGTACACAAATGTTACCTACTCCATTTACACGCCATTTAATTAATCCAGTACAACACGCACTGCAAACACTCGCACAAAGCATTAGTGAAGAGCCAAGTTTTGAACCACAACAGAGTCAACGACGATTTTATATTGGCTTACGTGATGTGTTAGAAGCCACTGTGTTACCACCTTTATTGCAATATTTACAGCAACATGCGCCACTCATAGAAATTGCCAGCGTCCGTGTTGACCGCCACGATTTAGAAAGTGAACTAACGACAGGAACACTTGATTTAGCCTTAGATGTACCGTATGCGGTCAGTGAACGGATTAAACACACGCCCTTAACCCATGACCAATTAGTGGTAGTTGCGCGACAACAACATCCTCTATTAACACAGGGGTTAAGCTTAGAAAGTTACCTCACACAACAACATATTTTAGTGTCATCACGGCGTAAAGGTTGGGCATTAGAAGATGTAGAGTTAAATCGTTTGGGTTTAAAAAGGCAAATTACCTTACGTTGCCAACATTATTTTGCTGCATGTAGAGTAGTGAGCGAGACCGATTTATTATTAACCATGCCCGAACATTACGCGCGTTTGGCCAACCATCAATTTGGCAATCAAATATGGCCGTTTCCGTTAAGCAGCCCCAAGTTAGATATGCACTTATATTGGCATCATAGTGCTGAAAAAGACCCTGCACACCAATGGCTCAGAACCCTGATTAGTCAGTTAACACAACAAACAGACCCTAGACTTTAAGCTTCTGCCACAAAGAAGCCATTGGGTCAAAATTAGCGTCACCTGTTGCTGTATTGCTGTTATGACCACCACTGTATTCAAACTGATTTAAACTTTGCGTAGCCAACACTAATTTAGTCAATGTAATATCCATTTCTTGACCAAATTGGCGCACGCGTACCGTTGCCCCCACCGACAAGCCTGCGTTAAGGGTCATTAAGGTTGCAGGTTGCTCCCAAGATGGCATTTCTGGAATTAAAAAAGCACGCATATAATCACTGCTTGGCTTGTTATTTTTAAGCAAACATACACCACAAGGATTTGGCTCAGCAGCTAAAATCTCGACCCCTATTTCAATAGTTTTATCTGATTTTTGTTGTATCCAATGTAATACGCCTACTCCCCACCCTTCATCACGCTCGGCACTCAGGGCAATAGCTTCGCCTACACGCAAGCTCAGTGGTGGTGGTTCTGACCAACTTAGTTTTTGCCCCGCGGGTGAGCGGTCTATCGCTTTTAAACGATATGGCATATAGGTCATAGAAGGCACAGTGGGTAAGTTTTGCTCTTCATCCTCAATAGAGTCCACATTGCCATAACATACCAACCATGCGTCAATGGGTTGGGTAGGGACTTTTTCTTCTTCTAAACCAAACAAAAATTTAGGTTGTTCGACTTCTTCTTTTTCTTCTTCTTTGACCACTTCATTAAAGGGCGTTTGATTACTAATATAATAATGCGCCGCTGACATCCCTACACTTAACAATACCGCTTTATCTACAGGCCGCCGCACAAACATTCGGTCTTTAGCTTCTTGCCATACCGACAACAAGTGCATTAATAGATGACGAGGTAAAATTAAGGTTGGCTCATTTAAACACTGCTGTAAATAAGCCACTAAAGTGGAACATTCGATATACCAACTATCATAAGCCGTTGCAATTTGATGGTGATAACGTGGTGGCGTATCATCACGATTACACACCAAATGTGTGCCTTGTGACTCGGTTTTAATCTCTAAAAAACTTGCCCATAATTGACTATGATGATGCAAAGTCTCAATTTCATTGGGTCTTAATTTATTAACTTGGCTACTGGCTAACAACACTATCGCTAAATAAGCTTGCTTTACTGTTTGCAGCGTACAGCCATCACTTTTAGTAACCTTATGTTCTAGCAAACCATTTAATTGTGCCAAACGGGCAAAATTATGCACGTCTAGCCATAAATCTAAAGGTGCTTGTTCATATTGGCGATAACAATCTAATAAAATGTGCTGCGATGCTGCAATAATACGCTGAATGCAAGTTGCTGCTAAATTTTGACCTGCTTTACGGCCAAAATCTAAAAACCCCATTTTACCTTTAAGTTTTTCGAGAGTTTGAATAGCCGAAATTTTATAGTTCACTATTAAGTTTTGACGTAGTGTTTGTACTAATGCTAAAGCGCGTCGTCCCTGTATTGGCAATAATAACGATAAATTGGTGTAACTTTTTTCTAAAGAAGCGACTAATGCAATCACAGGTGGCTGTAATATTTCGAGTAATTCTAAACGTAAACTTGCTTCGATATCTAAGGTGGTCAACTCGGTCAAGGTTTGATAAAGCTGCTTACCGCATTCCAAAGGATGACTGACAGGAAGCTGCTGTACCCATAATTGCATTTGGGCAGGCGTGTGCCGCACCAAGGTTAAATTGGTACGACTAGGCTTGGGTAAATTTGCTTCAAATTGATTAGTCATCATAAGTCAAATTCGATAAGTCGAGAAAAAATGATTATCTTTAGAAAATACAATCTTATCTCAAATACAAATAAGTATTGATATCCTAGGGTCTGTTGTTTGTCTATTTATACATCATAACAAGAAGGAGGTCTATTGCGTACCCATTCGCTTCGCAGAGACTTTTTAAGGCCTACGCAGTTATCATAAATTGATATTGTCATGCGTAAGCCCTAAAGTTAAACATTAGAACGTTTAAATCTCATCATTAACACTTCTTTCAAAAAATACATCAACATTCCAACTAAAATTGCACTCATGCCTAATGCGGTAAAGCCGTTAAAACGCTCATCATTCAACCAAAACCCCCATAACAATGCAAAGGTAGGCGTGATAAAAGTAGTTAATGACACCGTAGCAGGTGCAAGCTGTTTAACTAAGTAAAAATAACAAAACATTGCCACCAATGTTGCCATAACCACACTATATAATAACGCGCCCAAACCTATCCAATTAGGCATATGCGTTGGCATCACGTCCCAATAAAATGGCAGCACAAAACCCATACCAACACTTGATAAAACGAGAGAGCCTGTTGTTTGTGCTAAAGGATGTAAGCCTGCATTTTCATGTTTTAACCAAAAAACCGACACCACATAACAAGAAACACCCAATAAAATAAGAATAATACCGCGCGCTTGTGCCGAAGCATGACCTGTATGACTAAAAATGGTTACTAAGCCCACAAAAGCAATGCACAAGCCAAACCATTGCTCTAAACGTAAAGTCTGAGTTTTAAACACACAATGCGCCAATAAACCAACCATTAATGGCGACAAACCAAACAATAACGAAATCAAACTAGATGGCAAATAAGACGCACCTAAATAGGTAAAAATCATTGCGCCAAATAAACTTAATGCCCCTGCACAATAGCTACGCAATGCACGAAGGTTTAAAGGTAAAGCTTGGTCAATTGCCCATAAACACACGACGGCTAATGGCACGGCTAAGGCAAAACGTAAAGATAATGCCCAAATAGGATGTAATTCTTGAATACTTAACACCACCGCTAAAGGTGTTGTTGACCAAATAAATACCAATAACGCATAGCGACTCACAAGCTGCATTTGCGTAGGGTCGGTGTCCATCACCTGCTCCTTTAAAATTTAAACAATAAAAAAGGCCGCATTAAGCGGCCTTTGGAAGTTCACATGACTATATCTGTTATTCCGACCGCCAAAATACAGACGAGTGCCATGCTGCCGCAATTCGCAGCACATTCTTCACTCGGACGGAACAACAAATAAATAAATTCATGATTTCTTGATAATCGCTAACTAAAAGATGCAGGTCAAGTGTTTTTTAAGCCAAGCCAACATAAACATGTTGTACGTCATCATCGGCATCCATAGCATCTAAAAAGGCTTCAACTTCTTCACGTTCAGCATCGCTTAAGGTGACGGGATTTTTGGCTCTATAGCCTAGTTTTGCCGACTGTACCGCAAAGCCATGCTCAGGTAAGGCATGACTTACAATATCCACATCGGTCATTGCGGTATAAAACAAAGCCACACCCTCTTCATCAAGTGGCTCAAAATCTTCTGCACCTGCCTCAATAGCGGCTAATTCAACATCGGCATTAGCATTTGTGGGGGCTGCTTCAATCATACCTAAGTGGTCAAAATCCCACGCCACCGAACCCGATGCACCTAATTGCCCTTTACGAAACAACACGCGCATACTCGAAATAGTCCGATTCACGTTATCGGTTAAACATTCCACAATAATAGGGACACGATGCGGTGCAAAACCTTCATAAGTGACTTTTTCAAAGTTTACGCCGCCATCTAATAAACCCGCGCCTTTTTTAATGGCTCGCTCTAAGGTATCGCGCGGCATTGAGGCTTTTTTGGCTTGCTCGACTGCTAAACGTAAACGCGGATTCATGGCAGGGTCTGCCCCATTACGCGCCGCTACCATGATTTCTTTAGATAATTTACCAAAAATACGACCTTTGGCATTAGCCGCGATTTCTTTATGTTTGGCTTTCCACTGTGCGCCCATAATAATTCTCTTTAATATAAACAACTATTTGCACAACAATAAACAACAGTGCAATGCTTAATATGATACTGGCACCAACAGCCGTATCCCAATAAAAACTCGATAATAACCCCATTGTAATGGCAATCATACTGGCTAAACCTGCCAATACAACCATTTGCGTCGGGGTGTTAACTAAAGGCCGCGCCACTAAAGTAGGCATTACTAATAAGGCAGTAATTAATAAGCTACCTACTGCTTTCATCGCAATCGTTACCACTAAGGCCAGCAATACCAATAATAACATGCGTAATTTAATCACGGGCAAACCTTCAACGGCGGCAATATCTTCGTCTATTGCGGCTAATAATAAGTCACGCCAAAAATAAACCACAATAACCAAAACAGCCATTAATGCACCTGCTAGTACAGGTAAGTCTGACGCGCTAATACTTAGTAAATCACCAAATAAATAACTTAATAAATCGACTCTCACTCCATCCATGCCACCAATAACCACTAAGCCCGCACTTAACGTAGTGGTAGAAACAGCCATTAATAGCGCATCAGAAGGCAATTGTTGTTTACCTAACAAACTGGCTAATACCAAGGCTAGCATCACGCATACAGCCACTAAACCACCCCACACAGGCACATGAAGCCATAAACTTAATGCCACGCCCAATAACGTAGCATGAGATAAACTATCACCAAAATAGGCTAATTTTCTCCAAACTAATAAACTGCCTAAAGGCGCGGCGGCAAATGCAATCAAACATCCTGCTAACCATGCAGGCCATAATAATTCCCACATATTTATTTACCTATTTAAGTACTATCACCCTCACCCCAACTCTCAGGGCGAGGGAGTTTTGCGTATATCAATCACAACGGCTGGCTCATGAATACAACCATGTGCATCGTGTTGATGGTCATGATGATGACTATAAACTGCCAAACCTTGACTGCCTTGCAAACCAAATAAGCGTAAGTATTCAGGATGATTACTTACTGCTTCGGGGTGACCATGACAACAAATATGACCATTTAAACAAATGACTTTGTCGGTAGCTGCCATCACCAGATGCAAATCATGCGACACCATTAATACGCCACAATCATATTTTTTAGGCAATGCTGCTAACAGGTTGTACAGTTCTTCTTGACCCGTTAAGTCCACACCTTGCATCGGCTCGTCTAATACCAACAAATCGGGCTTTTGTAATAAGGCACGTGCCAATAACACACGCTGCCACTCACCACCCGACAAGGTATGTACCGAGCTATCTAATAGTTTTTCTGCACCGACTTCGTTTAACGTAATTAATAAATCTATAGGCCGAGGCTTAGTTTTACTTAATTGCAAAAAATGACGTACCGTTAACGGCAGACTTTTATCCAATTTTAACGCTTGGGGCATATAGCCTATACGCAACTTAGGCGCAAGCACACGCAACCCCGAACTCGCTTTAAGTAAACCAACCACTACTTTAACTAACGATGACTTACCCGATCCATTTGGCCCAATTAAAGTCACAATTTCGCCGCGTTGTAACTCTAAAGAAATATCACGCAAAATGACTTGTTGATTAATTTGTAGATTAAGCTGTTTAAGCTGTACTAAAACATGACTCATGGCTGCACACGGTGGGCTTCACATTGTTTACACCAACCTGCGACCTCTAAAATAGACTGCTGAATACTAAAGCCTAAGTCTAAAGCTCGACGTTGGATTTCTTGTTGCAAGGTCTGGCTTTCGGCCAACTCTTCGGCGTTACCACAATGCTGACAAATAAAAAAACACGCCAAATGTTGTTTGGAGGGATGAATACAGCCCAAAAAAGCATTTAAAGAAGCAATACGATGAATCAAGCCTTGCTCTAATAAAAACTCTAAAGCGCGATATACTGTTGGTGGTGCAGGTTTGTGGCCTTCAGCGGTAAGTTTATCTAAAATAGCATACGCCCCTAAAGGCTGATGGCTCGCCCACACTAACTCTAAAACTCGCTTACGAATCGCTGTTAAACGCACGCCACGTTTGGCACATAACGCCTCTGCCGCGGCCAAGGCATCATGCACACAGTGCTCATGTTGATGGGAATGAAAAGCCTGTTGTTTCATAATATATACGCAATTAAACTTGGTGAACTAAATAATTAATGCAATAATATAACATTACGCGCACCAAAAGTCCTTACATGAAACATTTGCTATTAATAATGTTGAGCTTACTAAGTAGCTTTAGCTCGGCTCAAATTGTCACTTCCATTAAACCCTTAATGTTAATTACCCAAGCCGTCACTCAAGGTATAGAGCAACCTGTTCAATTATTGCCAACAGGTATGTCGGCGCATCATTACGCACTCAAGCCCTCACAACGCTTAATGCTGCAAAAAGCCGACTTAGTGATTTGGGTTGGTGCATCACATGAGGCTTTTTTGAGTGAATCGCTTAAAAAACAGCCTCATGTGATTCGTTTTGATGCCTTAGCAAATATTCAAAAACGTTCATGGCGTGACTTAAATACAGGACAACCTCAAGCAAATACTTTAGATGGACATTTATGGTTAGACCCCCAAAATGCGATTCAATTGGCTTATCAAATTGCTCAAATACGCGGCCAACAACGTCCTAGCTATGCTGCACAATATCAAAACAATGCCCAAGTTTTTGCTCAAAAAATTAATTTTCAAACTCAACAGATTAAACAACAGTTTGCACATTTAAGTAATCGTGACTATGTGGCTTATCATGATGCTTATCAGTATTTAGAAGCCCCATTAGATTTAGACTTTAAGGGGAGTATTGGCATTAGCCCTGAGCAAAAACCCAGTGCTAAACACTTGCTACAACTCAAACAACAAGTAAAAAAATATCAATGGCACTGTTTATTAACTGAGCCACAATTTGACAAAAGTCTGGCAGATAAAGTCTTTGGATCAACAGGGCGTTACACGATGGTAGATGAGACGTTTAGCCAAGCAAGCAGTTATGAGCAAGGTTTTAAACAGATGGCTGATGCGATTTATAGCTGCTTAAAATAGGTTTTTGGCTTCGACCCTTCGACAGGCTCAGGGCTGGCCAAGCTCAACCACCACGACTACACAGCCAACACAAAACTGTTCCCTGAGCGGAGTTAAGGGTGTTCCCTGAGCGGAGTTAAGGGTGTTCCCTGAGCGGAGTCGAAGGGCAAACTAGCCAATCACCGTACAATTACGGCCTTGTGCTTTAGCTTGATACAAGGCAGCATCGGCACGTTTAATGGTGTCATAAATAGACTCTCCTGCCTGATAACAGGTAAAGCCAACCGAGAAACTAATCCTTAAATCGGGTAATTGTGGGCTAACCTGAATACAGGCCAAATAAGCACGTAATCGTTCAATACCCGTATTAGGATGGCCACTATTGGTTTTAGGCATCAATAACAAAAATTCTTCACCACCCCAACGACTTAAAATATCAATATCACGCAATACTTGACGCGCTGCTTGACCAAAATTTGATAACACTAAATCACCAACCGCATGACCGTATTTATCATTAATACTTTTAAAATAATCTAAATCCAACATCGCAATAGCAAAGCCTTCGGTTTGACGGCTGTTATTACGGCTATGCTCTGCTAAAACTTCGGTCATACGACGGCGATTAATTAAACCCGTTAATTCATCATAAGCCGCTATTTTTTGAATATGAGAAACTGCTTGTTCTAATTCGCACTTTTGTGCTTTGAGCCGATTTCGCATTTTTGCAAGCTGTTGCGATAAAAAGGTAATCGTCGCCATCATGCTCGAAAACAGTAAAAAAGTAACTAATTCTATATCCCACAAATAAACGCTTGGTTCGGTAATCACCTTATATATCATTGTTAAAATTAACAACAAAACGGCGTAACACGCGGTAATAATACTACTGCGCGGATTCATCACAAAAATACCAAACACCATTACCAAAGCAAACAACATTAAGGTACTGGCATGGGCTAAGCCCGCCGTGGCATAGGCCATACAAATCCACGTCATCGCCACTAAAATTTGCGGTACGGTTAATGCGGGCTCTTTAAAACGTAAATTAAACCCAGAACGCAGCGCAATATAAAAGCCTAAACATGACACCACCATGCCAAGCGATAAAGCTAGACCAGTTGATACGGCCATCCTGTCCATTAACGATAAAAACAAAATGCTCGTAATGGAAATAAAAAAAACCACACTAGCCAATAAAGAACGACGAATACGAATACGTTGCTTTTTTTCGGTGCTTAATAACAGGTTTAAAAAAGAGTTCATGGTAATGTCTTGTTATTATTTAATGGGCTGACAATACAGGTAGTTTTTGTGGCTCTCTTCCGTAGAAAAGAGCCTTTCTAAAACCTTAAAGACGTTTAGGATTTAATAAACGAATACCCTCTGCCTCAATACGAATTTTTTGTTGTTTAAACAATGTGCCTATGGCTTGTTTAAACACTTTTTTGCTCACACCAAAGGTAGCATAAATAGCTTCTGGACTACTTTTATCACTTAGGGCTAAAAAGCCACGTTGTTGCTGTAGCTTATCTAAAATATCGCCTGTAATCCCTTCGACTTTAGCAAAGCCTAAAGGCTGTAATGAAAGGTCTAAACGTTGGTCTTCACGGATTTTTTTGACATAACCCTCAACGGTTTGGCCTTTATATAA
>ERZ650309.521-NODE-521-length-18941-cov-6.220957_pt1 | contig 18941 bp, 16 predicted proteins | sample MGYA00376245_ERZ650309 | MGnify/ENA primary metagenome ERZ650309 (study PRJEB26733, sample SAMN07839294) | wastewater metagenome | biome: urban; feature: wastewater treatment plant; material: waste water | place: USA: North Carolina | collected 2016-04-26 ...
CATTATCCGGTAATCCATTTTCTACAAAATAATTTACAAAATTTCTACCATCATATCTACTTACTCCGTTGCTGGTGGCAATCCAGATAAAACCATCATAGTCTTGTTTTACATCTAAAATGGTGTGGCTAGGTAAACCATCCGTTTGTGTGTATTGTGTATATACATAGTTATTCTGCGCTGGCAAATCAGCACAAATAATGATTAGACACAAAATACAAAAAACACGGTGCATCATCAATGCATTTTTGTTTTTAGGTTGCCACAATAATAGGTCATACTTAGTCTTTATACAATTTCTGGAAATAAATCGTTTGCGGTATGCATCAACTCTTATTTTTGCTCCCTAATCGATTGCTAGTTTTTATACACGGTTTTCTACATTAAAAATCAAATTAATACTTATTTGAATACTTAAAAATTCGTTTCATCATGTTATCATCAGCAAAAAAAAATCTAAGAGAATGGGTTGACAAAATGGCCATACATTTTGAACCAGATAGTGTTTATTGGTGCAATGGAAGCCAGGAAGAGTATGAATCTATGTGCGCTCAATTGGTAGCCAAGGGTACATTTATTAAACTCAATGAGGCCAAGCGGCCAAATAGCTATGCATGTTTTAGCGACCCCAGCGATGTGGCTCGTGTAGAAGATCGTACCTATATATGCACTAGGCGCAAACCTGATGCAGGCCCTACCAACAACTGGATGGAGCCTGAAAAAATGAAATCAACGCTGGATGAGTTGACCAGAGGGAGTATGAAAGGCCGTACCATGTATGTAATACCTTTTTGTATGGGCCCTGTGGGTTCTCATTTATCCAGATACGGTGTGCAGCTTACAGATAGTGAATATGTAGTAACAAATATGAAACACATGACCCGCATGGGTGAGCATGTGATGCCTTTTATCGGTTCTGATTTTGTTCAATGTTTGCACACATTAGGTGCACCATTGCAGCCAGGACAGCAGGATGTAAAGTGGCCCTGCAATCCTACTGTAAAATATATTTCTCATTTTCCGGAGGAAAAATTGGTAATTTCTTATGGCAGTGGCTATGGTGGCAATGCATTGTTAGGAAAAAAATGTTTCGCATTGCGTATAGCAAGTGCAATGGGAAGAGAAGAAGGATGGCTGGCAGAGCACATGCTGATATTGGGAGCCCAAGAACCTTCTGGTCATAAAGCTTATGTGGCAGCTGCTTTTCCAAGTGCTTGTGGCAAAACAAATTTTGCCATGCTCATACCGCCCACCGCAATGGATGGTTGGAAAATAACTACAATTGGTGATGATATTGCATGGATTCATAAAGGAGAAGATGGAAAATTGCATGCTATAAATCCTGAAGCGGGATATTTTGGTGTGGCACCGGGTACAAATTATAAAACAAACCCAAATGCCATGGAAACCATCAAATCCAATTGTATTTTTACTAACGTGGCTATTACCAATGACAATGATGTGTGGTGGGAGGGAATGACAGAAGAAGTTCCTGACGGATTGATTAACTGGCAAGGTGTGCCTCACGATAAAAATGGTGATAAGCCTGCAGCACATGCCAATTCCAGATTTACTGCACCATCTATACAAAACCCCGCCATTGATGATAAATGGGATGATAAAGATGGAGTAGTATTAGAAGCTTTCATATTTGGTGGTCGTAGAAGCACCGGAGTGCCATTGGTCTATCAGAGTTTCAATTGGAATTTTGGTGTTTACTTAGCTGCTACTATGGGTAGTGAAATGACAGCTGCTGCATTTGGAAAAATTGGCCAGGTGCGTAGAGATCCATTTGCTATGTTGCCATTCTTAGGATATCACATGGCGGATTATTTTAATCATTGGTTACAGTTTGGAAGAGATTTGCCCAATGCACCCCGCATATTTGGTGTAAACTGGTTTAGAAAAGATGAAAATGGAAAATTTATGTGGCCGGGATATGGAGAAAATCTTCGTGTATTAAAATGGATTATTGGACGTATAAAAGGAGAATCTTCCGCAGTAGAAAGTCCTATAGGTTGGAGGCCAAGGTATAGAGACATGGATTGGACCGGTCTTGAAGATTATCCACGTGAAAAATTTCATGCTTTGCAGGATATAGATCCGGAAATTTGGAAACAAGAATTGCTGGGTCATGAAGAACTATTTGAAAAATTATATGACCGACTTCCAAAAGAATTTTTCTTTATGCGTGAGCTGCTTTTGAGTGCATTATGGCGTACGCCGGAAAAGTGGCATGAAACTGCTGAATAAAATTAATACCTGAGTTTTAAAGGGCTGTCTCAAAAGAAAAGACAGCCTTTTTTAGTTGCTAAAAAGCAGCTATGTTTTCTATCAGAAATCCGCTAAAGCAGGGTTTTATTATTGACATTCATTTGTTTGAAAATGTGGTGCATAAGATACTTAAAGCATGATCTTATTTTGGAACTTTTGATTGCAAAATCAACTGAAAATCCGCGTTGAAGAATTTTACTGGAAATAGATTATAAAAACGCATGCAAGGGAAATCATGCATCAATGATTAAAACCCAACTTATCTTCTACAGCTTTTGGCAATTTTGGCAGCCTTTTTCTCTCTATCAAAAAAGAAGTGAGCGAAGCTATATCCTTAAATATATAATGAGTTTGTAATGCTTTTTGCAAATAATCCCCACCTGTGCTACCGCCAGTACCAATTCTACTACCAATGATGCGTTGTACCATATTTAGATGCCTGTATCTCCAAGTGCTTAGCTGTTCATCAATTTCAAGAAATGTATTGAGCAACTGAAAAGGTAAATGTAATATTGGATAACCTCTATACATCATAATGAACAGTGCAGCTCTACTTGCTTTTGCAGATAATCTTCGCTTTGGATTATCTTTTAAAAATACTGCATCAAAATTATCAAAATTTTTCAGCTCAGCATCTGCCAGACTTTCTGCGTAGCAACGCCTGTAGTTGCTCCAATAAGGATGGATATTGTCAACATTTTCTCTTTCCATTGTTTCCCATTCGTCAGAGTTATCAAAGTATGGCATACGCTCCAGCCAGCCATTTACTAAGCTCAATAAGGACTGCTCCTGCTCTGCTTTTTTTATGATATCAATTTCTTTTGGACGAAGCTGACTGATATAATAATCTTGTCCATATCTGTCTTCATAACGCAGACCCAGCAAGGCTTCCAACTCTTTAAATTGCCAACTCTGAAAACCAGATGCAGGGCGTAGCATATCACGAAAATCAAGAAAGTCCATGGGTGTCATGGTTTCCATAATATCAATTTGCTGTACCAGTACTTTTAGAATGGTAACACAGCGCTGCAATCGGTGTACTACTGTTTGTAATTGGGGGGTGTTATCATTAATTTCAGGCTGCTTAAAAATTGTAATGGCAGAATAAGTTTCATGAAGTATTTGTTTAAACCATAATTCATAGGCCTGATGAATAATTATGAAAAGCATTTCATCGTGAGCATAAGTTTGTGGTTTTATGAAGCTTACAGGCTCCTGAGCTTCCAATATTTTATTTAACTGCAAATAATCTCCGTAATACACTGATTGATCGCTCATGATGGTATCATTTGTGTGCAAATAAAATCTTTACAAGGAAATAAAATTCTATAGTACTCAAATACTTTTTTTGTATTTATTGTATAGTTTACATCGCCCAAAAAAGTTGAAAGTAAAAATATATGGCATTTGCAAATGATTGCTTAGCGAAAAGGCTTATTCAATATGAAGTCAAATATCCGAATACAACTCCGCTTTATTTAACTAAACTCATACCCAATATCATTTCTATAGTACATACCATCAAAAGCAATATTTTCTAGAAGTCCATTGCTCAAAGCAGCCGCTTCTTTTATTGTATTTCCAAATGATGTTACTGCAAGTACGCGGCCCCCATTGGTTTGTAATTCATTCAACACCATTTTAGTACCAGCATGAAAAACAATGGAAGTTTGGAATGATTGAGGCAATGATATTGCTAAACCATTATTGTATGCACCCGGATAGCCTTGGCTTACTGCTACAACGGTGGCTGCTGATTTTTGAACATATTTTATTTTCTGTTCTTTCAAAGATCCATCAAACAAACTACATAATAATTCTACTAAGTCATTTTCAAGACGTGGCAATACAACTTCTGTCTCAGGATCGCCCAAGCGGCAATTGTATTCAATGACATATGGTTCATGACCTACTTTTATCAATCCAAAAAATATAAACCCTCTATAAGGAATTTTTTCAGATCGTAAGCCAGAGATTGTAGGCTCTATAATCTGGGATTGTACCTTTTTCATAAAGGCTTCATCGGCAAATGGCACAGGACTTATGCAGCCCATACCACCTGTATTTGGTCCAATATCCCCTACTCCAATTCTCTTATAATCTTTTGCATTTCCTATAATCTTGTACTCACTGCCATCAGTTACTACAAATACGCTTATTTCAATTCCCGTCAAAAATTCTTCTACAACTACTTTTGAAGATGCCTCCCCAAACTGTTTTTTTACAATCATATCAATAAAAACAGTTTTGGCCTCCTCCCTTGTACTACAAATGACTACACCTTTTCCGGCCGCCAGACCATCCGCTTTTAAAACAATTGGTAAAGAGTGGGTGCTTATATATTCCAAGCCATTATTTATTGTATCTAATGTAAATGTGGCATAAGCTGCTGTAGGAATATGATGGCGTAGCATAAATTCTTTACTAAAATTTTTACTACCCTCCAGACGGGCTCCTGTTGCCTGTGGGCCAACTACATGTAGATCGGGCAAGTGATGATTAAAATAATCGGCAATTCCATTAACTAATGGATCTTCGGGACCTACAATCAAGAGTTCAATATGGTTTGTTACAATAAAATGTTGAAGTGATGGAAAGTCATGAACTGATATAGGTACATTTTGACCATGCTGCACAGTACCGGCGTTGCCGGGAGCTATAAACAATTTATTGCAAAATTTGCTTTGAGTTAATTTCCATGATAAGGCATGTTCTCTTCCGCCAGCACCTATGAGCAAAATATTTTTAGGATGAATCACAATATTTTTTTGGCAAATATTTGTGAAAGAACCTAAATAAAGAGAATTTTTATATTGAAATCATAACATCCTCTAAAGAGATTCTTATTACTTTTGTAAGTCAAAAAAAATTTATGGCATTTACTTTACCAGCGTTACCCTATTCACATGACGCTTTAGAACCAAATTTTGATACGCTTACCATGCAAATACATCATGGCAAGCACCACCAGGCTTATGTTGACAATTTGAACAAAGCCATTGCAGGCACTGAGCATGAAAATAAAAGTTTAGAAGAATTAGTAGCCCGTGCGGGCAATATATCTGCGGCAGTTCGTAATAATGGTGGTGGACATTGGAACCATAGTTTTTTCTGGGAAAGTTTAGCACCAAATGCAGGTGGTGAACCTTCCGGAGACATTGCTACTGCTATCAATACAGCATTTGGCTCATTTGAAAAATGCAAAGAAGTATTTGCACAGGCAGGGATGACTCGTTTTGGTAGTGGCTGGGCTTGGCTTGGAATAAAAGATGGCGCACTGCTTATATGCAGCACACCCAATCAGGACAATCCACTTATGGAGATTGCTGATGTAAAATGCACACCAATACTGGGTGTGGATGTATGGGAGCACGCTTATTATCTAAAGTATCAAAATAGAAGAGCGGATTATCTTGCAGCATTTTGGAACTTAGTAAACTGGGAGAAAGTGGCTCAAAGATTTGCAGCGGCAAAATAAAAAATCAATAAACTCATACTGTTGCCTGCACCTGTAGGTAGCAGTATGTCTTTTCATGAAAACCTTAATACTCATACGACACGCCAAAAGTAGTTGGGATGATGCATCTGTTACCGATCATGACAGGCCTCTGAATGAAAGAGGTATACATGATGCACCAATGATGGCAAAACGTTTATTAGAAAATCATATTCCCCTGCAAGCCTGTTATACCAGTACAGCACTGCGTGCTAAGAGTACTGCTCTTTTCTTTGCAGAAGCATTTGGTTTACAAAAACAATCTATATCCGAACTGCCTGAATTATACCTTGCAGGAGTGGATTCATTTAAACAGGCTGTCAATAATATCAGTGATAATAATGAATCCGTTGCCTTATTTGCACATAATCCCGGCATCACTCATTTTGCCAACTCGCTTGCAGATGTGAGGTTAGACGATATGCCTACCTGTAGCGTATTTGCAGTGAAGTGTGCAGTGAATGAGTGGAAAGAATTTAATGAAGCAGTAAAACAGTTTTATTGCTTCAGCTTCCCTAAAAAAGATAAAATGATTTGGGGGGTGAGTCAATGATAAAACAAGCCCTGAAATAAGAATAAATTACATTATCAAGTATTTTATAAACGCAAGCAAAGTGGAAGATGGCAAAATCATCATTGACGCTACAAAAACATACAAGGTATCAAAAATGGCTGCAGGCGACTGGCCACTCTTGCTTGAAATGCTAAATGCTGCTTATAATTTTTATCAATCCAAAATAGTACTACAAAAACTTCCATAAAAAATTATCGAACAGCTATTGGTTTATAAAAATTTGCAAGGTACACCCCTGAAAATATAAGCAGTGCTGCAAGAAATTTTAATACACTGTAGGATTCCCCAACAAATATCATTGCTAATGTAGTGGCAAATACTGGTTGGGTATAAATATAAGCTCCGGTAGCAGCGGGGCCTATGTTTTTTACTCCGTAAATATTAAACAAATAAGCTAGAAATGTACCACATATTACTATCATTGATATGGCTCCCCATTGAATGGTATTTATTGCATGCCAATCTGTAGAAATAAAAGAACTCCACCCATAGGGAATCATCATAAACGCACCAATGGTAAATACCCAACGGGTTACATGTATTGCACTATACTCTTGCATCAGTGGCCTCGCTAGCACTAAATAAAATGCATAAGAAATAGCATTGAGTAGAATAAGTATGTCTCCGGTAATTACATCTGACGCCTCCTTACTATTTTCTTTGAGTAATATAAGTATAGTAGCCCCGGCTATACCCATGCCCAATCCAATCATTTTTAATACCGTAATTTTTTCTTTGAGCACAATAGCGGCTATGAAAGTGATAGCTATAGGAGTACCAAGTATTAGTAGTGATGCATGCGTAGTATTAGTAAGTGAAAGCCCTTTTATAAATAGTATTTGATTGATGGCCACACCGGTAATGGCACAGATTAAAAATCGTGGTATATGCTTTAGCTGAATGCCCGCTTTGTTTGGTTTTATAGCATATAGCAACCAGAACAATATGAGTGCGCCACATACCCTTAAAATATTTAGTGTAATAGGGGCCAGGGGTGCAGGTACCACATACTTTACAACAAGAAAATTAATACCGAAAAATACATTGGCAGCAAGTACTGCTACATGGGCTTTGACAACCTTTGATGGCATGGGTGCAAATGTATTGCATCTTATTACAAACATGGATATAGAAAGTATGTAAATAAATTTATTTAGATGATGCAAAAACAAGGAATTATCAAAAGCTTATCTTCACACGGTGCAGCAACCCATGTATAAGATAGTGCATATAATAGACCGTTTGGAATCGGGAGGTGCAGAAAGAATCTTACTTACACAATCTGCTCTTTTTGCTGCAAAAGGACATTCTGTAGATATTATTACAACAGTAGCAAAAGGCAAACTTTCATCTCTAATACATAAAGATGTAAGACTCATTGTTTTGCATAGAAAATGGAAATACAATCCAATAAAAATTTTGCAACTTAATCGGCTTCTCAGACAGTATGATGTGCTACATATACATGGTTATCATAATATGCGATACGTATGGCTGGCAATGCAAATGGGCGGCATAAAGGGGAAGACATTTTATCAGGAACATCATGGAGCTTACAATGAAACATTTGCCGTAGGCAAAGAACAAAAAAAAATTCTCCAATCTATAAATTTCATTGCGGTATCCCATTCAATAACTACATGGGCAAACAAGCAACTAATGCTACCAAAGCGTCAGATTTTTTTGCTCCAAAATACTATTCTGAAACAAGAGGGTTTGAAACAGACTCATCGTTTTAATGATACCATACAATTATTGATTACCGCAAATTTTACTGAAAATAAAAATATACTATTTGCTATAGATGTGCTTAAATACTCAATTCAACAGAGCAAAAGAAATATGCATCTTACCATCATTGGTCATATAAATGATGAAGCCTATTACCACCGTGTACTAACGTACATAGATGCACATCAATTGATAAAAAATATAACAATAAAAACAGATATCACAAATGTGCAAGAGCATTTATATCAATATGATATGGCCTTACATTGTTCTATATTTGAATCAGGGCCATTGGTATTAATAGAATATTTAGCTCAGGGCCTTCCCTTTATTGCTTCTAATACCGGAGAAGTGGTATGGCAAATACAAAATGATTTTCCTGAATTTATAGCAGAAGAAATGAATGTAGAAAAATGGTATGATAAAATACGCAACCTTGCTATGCAAAATCAAACCCTTTTAGAAGAAAAAATGTATGCCTGTTTTGCTAAACATTATTCAACTGAAGTTTATTATCAAAAATGTCAGCATATATATAAAAATGGTGTATAATAATTTTCTACAAACCATTAGGCTTGCAAATAAGTAAGACATTCATCTACCATATTGGTACTTCCAATAAATAGGGGCGTACGTTGGTGTAGTTTGGTAGGTAGTATATCGAGAATACGCTGTGCACCATTTGTAGCTTTACCTCCCGCCACTTCAATGATAAAAGCAAAGGGATTGCACTCATACATCAACCTGAGTTTACCTTCAGGCTTGCCGGTAGTGCCAGGATAATAAAAGATACCACCTTTAATTAATGTACGATGTAAATCTGCTACCATACTGCCCACATAGCGATTCGTATATGGACCACCTGTATCCTTTGTTTTCTTTTGACAACATTCAATATAATCTTGCACCTGCTTATCATACTGATAATAGTTGCCATGATTCACGCTATATATTTTACCATCTGCTGGCACTTTTATATCAGGATGACTGAGGCAATACTCACCGATTGATGGGTCTAGAGTAAACCCATTTACGCCCCGCCGTGTAGCATACACATACATAGTGGATGAACCATACACAATATAACCCGCTGCCACCTGGCGCACACCTGGTTGAAGAAAATCTTCCTTTGTACAAGGTTTACCTATTTCACTCACCCTCCTATACACTCCGAATATGGTACCAATAGACACATTTACATCAATATTGCTACTACCATCTAAAGGATCAAACATGACCACATACTTACTATTATTGCTAACCTCATCATCAAACACCACAACATCATCCATTTCTTCACTACCAATACCTGCACAACTTATACCATGACGAAGAACTCCAATTAATTGATTATTGGCATATACATCTAATTTTTTTACTTCTTCGCCCTGTATGTTTACATCACCTGCATCACCCAAAATATCTACAAGACCAGCCTTATTTACTTCTGTATTAATACGCTTGCCTGCAAGACCAATATCTCTTAATAAAGTACTTAACTCTCCGGTGGCATTTGGTATAGTACGAAACTGCTGAATGGTAAATTCATCTAAAGTCAGTATCCGACGATTTACAGTCATAATGGTAAATAATTTGTAAAGTGCAAATGTAATGGGTGTAAGCAAATTTGCTTTATTGCTATAACCTATCTTTGTATGATTTTATAAATATATTTAAAATATTTTTAATAAACAGATGAAAGTTTTCAAATTTGGAGGTGCCAGTGTAAACAGTTTTGAAAGAATTCAAAATGTAAAAACAATTATTGATTCCTATGCAGGTGACCAATTGGTCGTTATCATTTCTGCAATGGGTAAAACTACTAATGCATTAGAAAAAGTAGTAGAAAATTTTTATCAAGGGAATAAGGAAGAAGCCTTGCTATTATTTAACAGCATAAAGCAACAACATTTAAGCACTGCTAAATATTTATTAGTAACCCGATATAATGATTGTGAAGCTCACATAAAAGAAGTTTTTACAGAAGTAGAATGGCTGATACAGGACAAACCTGTAAGATCTTATGACTATTACTACGACCAAATAGTATGTGCCGGTGAGCTCATGAGTACTATCATTATCAGCCATTACCTAAATGAAGCAGGTGTTCAAAATAATTGGTTAGATGTAAGAGATGTTTTACGAACTGATAGTACGTTTAGAGATGCAGGCATCAACTGGGAGGTGAGTAGTAAGCAAATAAAAGAACGTGCTTCAGGGCTTTTTGAAAAAGCCAATATCATTGTAACGCAAGGTTTTATAGGCTGTACTGATGAAAATGAGAGTACCACTCTTGGCAGAGAAGGTAGTGATTATACTGCAGCAATTTTTGCAAACATATTAGAAGCAGAAAACCAAACTATTTGGAAAGATGTAACCGGTGTTATGAATGCAGATCCTAAGCAATTTCCGGATGCGCAACTCATGCCTGAGCTGAGCTTTGATGAAGTAATTGAAATGGCCTATTATGGTGCTCAGGTTATTCATCCTAAAACAATCAAACCGCTCCAAAACAAAGGCATTCCACTGTTGGTAAAATGTTTCTTTGACCCAACTTTACCTGGTACAACTATTTATAAAAAACAGGTAAAGGATTTACCGCCAATTATCATCATAAAAAAGGATCAGGCATTGCTCCATTTGAGTAGTCCCGATTTTTCATTTGTGGGCGAAAAACCAATGAGTGATTTATATGAAATATTTGCAAAGCATCATATAAAACCAAACCTCATTCAAACTGGTGCCATCAGCATACAAGTATGCATTGATGACCGTCCAGAAAAAACAGCACAACTGGCTGCTGCAGCTGGTTTTCATTTTGATGTGCAGGTAGAAAAAGGTTTGCAACTACTCACCATCAGGCATTATAATAAAACCTTGCTGGACAGTATGATAGCAGGAAAAAATATTGTGTTAGTACAGCAAACACCTCACACGGTGCAAGTACTGTATAGTGAAGCATAGAAGTATTTGATGCTGCTGGGCTTTGAAATTGTGGCAATTTTTTGCATAATTCTGGATATATGAACTTGGAGCTATTTCATATTTTGAGGTACTATTTTTGACATTGATGAACTCTAAACTACATTTTATTTTTGAGTAAATGATGTATGATTTTTCTTTGCCTTATGTTTGACCGGATGGCAAAAAAGTTATTTAGTACTACTACCCTTTGGACTGCAATTTTGATTTCCATTTTATCTGCATGTAGCAAAGAGGATATCATATCAAGTAAGGATGCTTTACTTTTTACATCCACAGATACACTGAGCTTTGGACAATTATTTACCGGCAGTGGATCCGTTACCCAATCTTTCAAAATATTTAATGGGAATGATCAAAAGCTTTTACTTAACTCTTTAAGTCTATCAGGTGGAAGTAACTCAGTTTTTCTGATGAATGTAAATGGGGTGCAAGGTGAAAGTTTTTCAAATATTGAAATTGCCGCAGGCGATAGTATCTATGTATTTGTATCTACCCTCATTCCTCCTACTGGCATGGTGTTACCCTTTTTAGTTAGGGATAGTATTGGCATAGCCTGGAATAATAACCAACAATTTGTACAATTAAATGCAGAGGGAAGAAATGCCAGATGGCTTAAGGGAGGTACAATATTGAGTGATACCAGTTTTTCAAATGATTTACCGATAGTTGTACAGGGCCCACTAACCATTGCACAAGGGGCTACATTATCTATTGCCGAAGGCACATCAATATATTTTGATGCAAATGCTGCATTATTAGTAAATGGAAGCCTTCGGGCCACAGGAAACTTTTATGATAGTACACGTATTCGTTTTTCGGGTAGCAGATTGGACGAACCTTACAATACATTCCCGGGCAGCTGGCCTGGTATCATTTTTAGTAAGAGTTCATACAACAATCAATTGGAATATGTAAGTATAATAAATGGAATATCGGGCATTCAAATTTCAGGAAATGGACAACCGCAATTAAGACTAAATGGCTGTGTCATTGATAACCAGTTAGCTTACGGTATTGCCGCTATAAACAGTAATATTGATGCCATAAATTGTCAGATCAGTAATTGCCAAATAAACAATATTTACCTTGCTGGAGGGGCTTACAATTTTACCCATTGTACCGTCGTTACTTATAGTAATTTTTTGATTGCCCATGATGGACCTGTGGCATTTTTAACTGATCAAGATGATCAATTGAATCAATATGCCTTAAGTGGCAATTTTACAAACTGTATATTTTACGGATCTGGTGGTTTGGTGGATAATGAAATAACTACTGCGGTAGCTGGTGCAGGGGTGAATACTAATTTTTTGAATGTATTTTATAGTAATAGTGCTGAGCAAGCTGGTGTACAATTTGAAAATAGCCTTAACAATACTGAGCCTGGTTTCAATTTGATAGATTTTGAAAATAATGTGTTTGATTTTTCTCTGAGTCCAGTTTCTCCATGTAATAATAATGGTATTGGAACTACAGTAATTATTGATATTCTTGGGCGAAGAAGGAGTGATCAAACTCCGGATATTGGTTGTTTTGAAGTGGAATAAACATATTTGCTTATGAGTTGTTATTAGTAAAAAATTATTTTATGAAAAATATAGTGCTTTTATTTTCTATGTCCATGCTAAGTGCATTTTATATGAATAAAAATCCCGAAACACAGGCTGCCTCAAATCCAACAGTTGCAAAATCAATTTATGATTTTTCTATAGAATCAATAGATGGTGAAACAATCAATTTTGCAGATTTTAAAGGAAAAATGATTTTGGTTGTAAACACAGCTTCTATGTGTGGCTATACCCCTCAATATAAAGCCTTAGAGCAACTTTATGAAACACACAAAGACAAATTAGTAATCGTAGGTTTTCCTTCTGATAATTTTGGAGGCCAGGAATATCAAGACAATAAAGAAATCAAATCATTTTGTATCAAGAACTTTGGAGTAACCTTTCCACTCACAACTCGTGTAGATGTAAAAGGAACTAATACAACACCCATATATAAATACCTCTGCAATAAATCTGAAAATGGTGTATTAGATGCAGAAATATCTTGGAATTTTAATAAGTTCTTAATTGATGCCAATGGTAATCTTCTAAAGCATTTCAGCAGTAAAGTAACACCGGATAGTGAGGAGATATTGAAGTTCTTGAAATAATATTTTTAGGAATGCTTTTGAATGCAATACATCATACTTGTTGTATTTTTCTCTGTTTTCCCAAAGCCAACATCAACCAAATGAAGCCCAAAAGGAAAAAGATAATCAAACTCAGCAAACTGTACTTCATACTGCCTGTTAATTCCTCAATATAGCCAAAAGATAGCATGCCCAATACTATGGCAATCTTTTCTGTAAAATCATAATAAGTAAAAAAAGAAGCGGTGTCTTTAGTAGGAGGCATCATTTTGGAAAACGTACTTCTGCTTAGGCTCTGTATGCCACCCATTACAAGTCCAACGGCCACTGATAATCCATAAAAATAATATTCCGGATCTCCTCCATTTTCTTTATACTCTGCAGCCTGATATCCTGCTATGCATATTGCAATCCATAATACGACCACACCCAGCAATACAATAATATTTCCAAAACGATTTGCAAGCCTACTCATTATAATAGCACCCGGTATAGCAACCAACTGAATGATAACAACAGTGATGATTAATTTAGTATCCTCCAATAACAAAACTTTTGCAGCAAATAGTGTGGCAGCAAGCATTACCGTTTGTACACCCATACTATAAAAAAAGAAGCCCCTTAGAAAATTTTTCAAAACTGGCATTTCTTTTACTTTCAAATATACAGATTTCATTTCCTGAACTCCTTCTCGAATAATATTGCCTCTGGCAGCAGCTTTAATTTGCTTTTCAGGTACATGTTTAAACGTAATTTGAGCAAAAGCCACCCACCAAATGCCAACCAATAAAAATGTAATTCTGGGAGCAGTAAATGGATCAGAGGTAATCGTTAATACAAGTATAAAACCAATGATTTGCATCAATACGCTACCCACATATCCAAAACTATAACCTCTTGCACTTACCCGATCTCTGTCTTCTGGAGCTGCTATTTCGGGAAGAAAAGCATTGTAAAAAACCAGACTACCCACCCAGCCTCCGGCAGCAAGCATAAAACTGAAAATGCCGAAGCCTATATTATCTCCGGTAAACCAATACAAGGCACTGCATCCTATTGCTCCCATAAAACAGAAAAAACGCATAAACATTTTTTTGTTTCCTCTACTATCTGCAATAGAAGCCAGTACCGGATAGAAAAGAGCAATTATAAAATAAGTAGCTGCAAGTGTGTAATTGTACAATGAACTACTTAGATAGGTGCGACCTAAAAAAGGAACCTCATCACTACCAAAAAAATTTTTAGTAACGGCAGTAAAATAGATGGGGAAAAATGTAGTTGTAATTACTAAATTATAAGTACTGTTTGCCCAATCATACATGCACCAGGCATTGATGATTTTTTTAGAAGCGGTTTGCATACTGACTCTGACTTGAGCGGTTTGAGTTGAAAATTTTTAACCCTTTACTTAATCAATACAAAGAAATTCAAAAAAAAGAGAATGTCATTATGATTGGTGCATCATTTTCTGCAATCTTTTTGTTAGGAGAAATAAAATTAATGCAGCTATACCACTCATGCCTACAAATAATAAAAAGAAATCATAGAGGTTATTCATTTCGTAACCTGCAAAATTGGTGGTTTTGCCATCGGGATATAAGGCACTGAGCACACCGGCAAGTTTATTAGCAGCAGCATTTGCTAAAAACCAAACAGCCATGAGCAATGAGGCAAATTTTAGAGGAGCTAATTTATTTACCAAAGCCAATCCAATAGGAGACAAACATAACTCACCGCAGGTGTGTAAGAAATACATACCCACAAGCCAAATCATACTCACCTTAATGCCTGCTTGAACATCTTTGACACCAAATGAAATCCATATATAGCCTATGCAAAGCAATAATAAACCCCAAGCCATTTTAGTGGGCGAAGCAGGTTCTTTTTTGCCAAGTTTTATCCATAACCAAGCAAACAATGGAGCAAGCGTTACTACAAAAATTGAATTGAGTGATTGAAAAAAGCTTGAAGGCACAGTGAAGCTGCCCAACTGTCTATTTGTTTGTTCTTCAGCAAAAAATGTTAGTGATGCGCCTGCTTGTTCAAAAGCACTCCAGAAGAATACAACAAAAAATGCAACAATAAATATGACAGCTATTCTTTGCTTTTCAACACTACTCAAAGTTTTATCACCAAAAATCAAGTATGCAATTAATAATACGGCTGCTATCAGTAAATAGGTTAGATAGCTAACCACCTTTGCATCAATATAAAGCAAGCCAATCAATAAAGCAGTAAAACCCAACAAGCCTGCTAACACAACTATAGGTTTTGTGGCCATAGCAGGTGACTCTTTAGGCAAGAGACCAAGTGTATTACCATCCGGGCCTTTCACATATTTGTTGTGAAATAAGAACTGGATTATTACACTCAAAGTCATGCCAATACCACCTGCTAGGAAAGCCCATTTAAAATCGGCAGGGTTGCCTGTGTCCCCCACTAAGCCACAAATAAAGGGGCCAATGGCTCCACCCACATTGATACCCATATAAAAAATGGTGTATGCAGGGTCAATTCTTTTGTCATTGGCCGGGTATAATTGGCCTACCATTGAAGAAATATTTGGCTTGAAAAAACCATTGCCCGCAATCATAAAACCTAATCCGGTAAAGAACAAGACGGATGAAAGAGATTCATTTGTACTATAAGTAGATGCACAAAAGAAAAGAATAAATTCTCCCAGAGCCATTAGTATTCCTCCGGAAATGATTGAACGTTGGTTGCCCCAATAGCGATCTGCAATAAAACCACCCACTAACGGTGTAAGGTAAACAAGACTTGTATAACTACCATATAAGTTACTTGCAAATACTTTATCAAATAATAAAGCTTTGGTCATAAATAAAACTAAAATGGCACGCATGCCATAATAGTTAAACCGTTCCCACATTTCAGTGGCAAATAATACTGATAAACCTTTTGGATGACCTTTGGAACCGCTTAGTTCAGACATATAAGTTTTATTTCGTTAGAGATTTAGCGGCCAAAGTAAGGATATTCGTGTAATCGAGTATTTTTAGTTGCCGGGAAAAAATATACAATTCCAACATGTAGAAAGCTCCCAGACAAGTTTTAATAGAAAAAATTGAGCTATTATAAAGTATAGTTGTCAAGCTTAGGGTTTATAAAGTGCAAAAAAAGAAACTGAGCTTATCTGCTTTGACTGTAGATCTACATCATTTTTTTAATACCCCTTTCCCTATTTTTGGCCACCAAAAATAGAATTATGAAATTATTAGAAAATAAGATTGCAATTGTAACGGGTGCAGCCCGTGGTATTGGCGAAGCGGTTGCTATAAAACTGGCTGAGCATGGAGCACATGTAGCCATAAGCTATGTGAGCGATAGCAGTGCAGAAAAAGCGGCAGCAGTTGTAAATAAAATAGAAAGCTTAGGCGTAAAGGCTAAAGCTTGGAAGAGTAATGCAGGCGATTTTCAAGCTTGTGAGCAGTTTGTAGGGGATGTAATAAAAGAATTTGGTACAGTAGATATTTGTGTAAATAATGCAGGTATAAGTAAGGACAACTTACTGCTTCGTATGAGCCCAGATCAGTGGGATGAAGTAATGCAAGTAAACCTCAAAAGTGTATTTAATATGACCAAGCAGGTTATACGTCCCATGATGAAAGCAAAAGCCGGAAGTATCATCAATATGAGTTCTATTGTGGGTTTGGGTGGCAATGCAGGTCAGAGTAGCTATGCTGCAAGCAAGGCCGGTATCATAGGTTTCACAAAGTCTGTGGCAAAAGAATTAGCAAGCAGAAATGTGCGTTGCAATGCTATAGCTCCTGGTTTTATAGAAACCGATATGACTCATTATCTAAAAGATGGAAATGGTGCAGATGAATTTATGAAAAATATTCCACTGGGCCGTTTTGGCAAAGCCGAAGACATTGGCAATGCAGTTGTATTTTTAGCTGGTGATATGAGTGCTTATGTTACAGGACAGGTGCTGAGTGTATGTGGTGGATTGGCAATTTAAGCATTTGACAATTTTTGCAGAATACGACTTTAATGCGATTGTTATCAACAAATACAATTAAGATGAATGTTGATTTTGCCTTGAAAGTTGCTACGAGGGCCCATGTTAATAAAGAGATACTTGATTTTAGATGTAAGTTTCCACTAATTTATAAGCATATCCTTTTCATTTTCCGGAAAAAATTAGTACTAGTTTCTACAGCTAATGGTTCAAACCCTTACTTTTGCGGCCAATTTATATCTGTTCTGACACCAATTTCAGAGCAACACATTTATAAACGATTAAATCTTTATTTAAAAGTATGGCCATTATAGGAAAAGTAAAACAGGTAATTGGCGCCGTTGTGGATGTTCAATTTGAGGGAACGCTTCCTGAAATATTCAACGCATTAGAAATTATTCGCCCCAATGGCGATAAACTTGTACTTGAGGTTCAGAAGCATCTTGGTGAAGATAGTGTGCGCACTATTGCAATGGATGGTACTGAGGGCTTAGTACGTGGCACTACAGTTACAGATACTGGCAAAGCCATTGCCATGCCAATTGGTGAAAATATCAATGGTCGTTTGTTTAATGTAACCGGTGATCCTATTGATGGTTTACCAGCAGTGAGTAAAGAAGGCGGTCGTCCGATTCATGCCCTACCTCCAACTTTTGAAAATTTAAGTACAGCAACAGAAGTTTTATTTACCGGAATTAAGGTGATTGACTTGATTGAGCCTTATGCAAAGGGAGGAAAAATTGGATTGTTTGGTGGAGCCGGAGTTGGTAAAACCGTTTTGATACAAGAATTAATTAATAATATCGCAAAAGGATATGGTGGTTTATCCGTATTTGCTGGTGTGGGAGAGCGTACCCGTGAGGGAAACGATCTACTGCGTGAAATGATTGAAGCAGGCATCATGAAATATGGTGATGCTTTTAAACACAGCATGGAAGAAGGCGGTTGGGACCTCAGCAAAGTAGACCTTAAAGAACTAGAAAAATCACAAGCTTCATTCGTGTTCGGTCAAATGAACGAACCTCCGGGAGCCCGTGCACGTGTGGCTTTATCGGGACTTACTATGGCAGAATATTTCCGCGATGTCAGCCATCAGGACGTTTTATTGTTTGTCGATAATATCTTCCGTTTTGTTCAAGCGGGCGCTGAAGTGTCAGCGCTGCTTGGTCGTATTCCTTCTGCTGTGGGTTATCAGCCGACTTTGTCGACTGAGATGGGTGAGCTTCAAGAGCGTATTACCAGTACCACCCAAGGGTCTATAACCTCTGTACAGGCTGTATACGTGCCTGCAGACGACTTAACTGATCCAGCGCCTGCCACTACATTCGCTCACTTAGATTCCACGGTAACTTTATCCCGTGCCCTCTCGGAGCTTGCTATATACCCTGCGGTAGACCCGCTCGATTCTACTTCTACCATTTTGGATGCAAACATTGTTGGTCAAGAACATTACGACGTAGCACGTGGTGTACAAAAAATATTGCAACGCTACCGTGACCTCCAGGATATTATTGCTATTCTTGGAATGGAAGAACTTTCTCCTGAAGATAAACTAGAACCGGATAACAGGTAGGTGAATAAAAAGAACATGATAAATCCGCCGGTAGCCATAATTTGCGGCGGGAATTTTTTCTGTAATAATTTCCCGACCATTGGCATCATAAATATTGTAGCCAATCCGCCGGGTATTAGTAATTCACCGGTTTGTTGTGCTGTAAATCCCAATAGGTTCTGACAGAAGATCGGGAAAACGAAAACGGAT
>ERZ650309.522-NODE-522-length-18919-cov-4.703350_pt1 | contig 18919 bp, 14 predicted proteins | sample MGYA00376245_ERZ650309 | MGnify/ENA primary metagenome ERZ650309 (study PRJEB26733, sample SAMN07839294) | wastewater metagenome | biome: urban; feature: wastewater treatment plant; material: waste water | place: USA: North Carolina | collected 2016-04-26 ...
TAAAAGAGCATTAGAAATAGCAGCTGCAGGTGGACATAATGTAATATTGATTGGTCCCCCCGGAGCGGGAAAGACGATGCTTGCCAAGCGGCTGCCCACAATACTTCCACCACTAACGGTTCAGGAGGCGCTTGAGACCACCAAAATTCATTCGGTAGCGGGAAAGGTAAGCAAGAACACATCTCTGATTTGCACGCGCCCTTTTCGGTCACCTCATCATACCATCAGCGATGTGGCCCTTGTTGGAGGAGGTGGACATCCGCAACCGGGTGAAATTTCACTGGCTCACAACGGAGTATTGTTTCTGGATGAATTGCCTGAATTTAAAAGGATCGTTCTGGAGGTCATGCGGCAACCTCTTGAAGAGCGCAAAGTCACCATTTCACGTGCCCGAATGAGTGTTGAGTTCCCTGCCAGCTTCATGCTGGTGTCGAGTATGAATCCGTGCCCCTGCGGTTTTCATAATCATCCCGAGAAAGAATGTGTATGCGGTCCGGGAGTAGTGCAAAAATACCTGAATAAGATCTCAGGACCTTTGCTCGATCGTATCGATATTCATGTTGAAGTAACTCCGGTGCCATTCAGTGAATTGTCGAAGGAACGGACATCAGAGAAAAGTGAAGCTGTAAGAGCACGAGTGGTGCAAGCCCGGCAGATACAAGAACAGCGGTTCAGGGATGCTGAAAATGTTTACTGCAATTCGCAAATGAGTGCCAGACAATTGCGGCAGCTGTGTGCACTCACTCCTGAATGTAGTCAATTGCTGAAAACTGCAGTTGAACGCATCGGCCTTTCCGCACGCGCCTATGACCGTATTCTTAAAGTTGCCAGAACAATTGCCGACCTGTCGGCATCAGAATCTATAAAAACCGAACATCTTGCTGAAGCCATACAATATCGTAATCTTGATCGGGAAGGATGGGCGGGATGAGGAAGAGAAAGAGAATGAGAATGGGAATGGGAACGAGATGGGAATGAGAATGAGAATGAGAATGGGAATGGAATGAGCAAGAGAATGGGAATGAGAATGGGAACGGGAATTGGAAAGAGAATGAGAAAGGGAATGGGAACGAAAACGAGAATGAAAAATTTCCAATTTCCAATGTCGAATATACAAATTGGCAGATAGAGAAATTCTTGTAAAACCTTAATCTTTAAAATAAATTTCATATGGATAATGATAACGCAAAAAGAAAATTTGATTTAGAGGATCGCCTGGTGAGATTTGTTGGGTTGGTCGGACAATTGACAGACAAACTAAATTTATCATATGAAAGTCAAAATTTAAAAAAGCAAATAATTCGAAGCAGTTCATCTTCGGCATTAAACTATGGCGAAGCAATGGCAGCAGAATCCAGGTCAGATTTTATTCACAAACTGAGTATATGTCTTAAGGAACTTATCGAAACCCGGGTTGCAATCAAAATAATACAAGCAAGATCATTTTGTAATGATGCAGAACTATGTGTTCATGTTAGAGATGAATGTTCGCAATTAATTGGTATTTTTTTCAAAAGCATTGATACAGCAAAGAAAAGTATGCAGTTAAAGAGTAACACACACTAGCGTTGCGTTAAAGTTGATATAAGTTCTTTGAAAGCATTGATATTACTACATTTCAAGCTATATTCAGGTGGCAATGATTTGTAATTTTTAAAAGCTTACTTTCCATAAATAATAGATAATGAGCAAGATACAATTATCCATTGCTCAAATTATGGAGTTTGAATCACACATTTTAATTTATAGATATCCTGACCGAAATAATAATCATTATGGAGTTAGCACATTCATCTGATTGATGCAATCTCATTTCATAACATTCAGTGAATTGAGGCATCTGGAAAGTATGAATGATCTGATGATTTGTCTGAGTTTGAAATCTGACAAATCACATCATTCAGGTAATGGAAAACTTATAGTTAATCAAGCATTTTAAAGAGCCAATGAATCTCATAATTGGACATTGGAAATCGGAAATTGGACATTGGAAATTCCCGTCATCGGATTTTTCATAAGAACACAGGATCATTTAAAACATCCTTCTTGTAGTACTAAATATTACTATTGGTAGGTAAATACCCTTAAATTCACCGTTGAAAATGCCCCATTCATCGAATTTTTGACCCGTTATCTGCATAATTTTAATTACTTGCCTTCACATTTAACATCTGAATGTCATGGCAATAGTCTCAAAAAATGACTTTTTTACTGATTCCGGCAATCTGCTGAAGGCCAGAATCCGTCATTTACAACAGATTAACCGGGTTGCAGAGTGGTATTTTAATAATGAAACCGGGACTTTTCATTGGTCGGAAGGCGCCTCATCTGTCCTTCCCGTTGATACCGGAACTGAAGCCGGCAGCATCTTTCATTCAGCCGGTTTCTTTGCGAACGACCATAAAACGGAGTTTTGGTCCGCACTCCAGAGATGTTTTAACCTCAATGTTCCGGTTTCGGGTGAATACTTAGTCAATGGGATTGATAATCAGTTGGTTTGGCTCGAAATAAAGATGTTTCCGATAACCGGAGGTTTTGATGGCGTGACCGGAGTTCACGGTGTGGTAAAAGATATTACCGCCTTAAAAGTTGAGCAGGACCGACAACAAAAGCAGGAGCTGACACTCAGAGCTTTTTTGGATGAGTTCTCGGAAACAGTCGTAAAATTTGATCCCAGTGGTGCCATTAAGTATCTTAACGGATCGTGGGTGCACCTTACAGGCTTTTCCATCGAAACTTCTTTATCGAGACCCATTTTTGATTTTTTTGATGGTGATGATGAAGCGCAACTGCGTAACCTGTTAAGCGATTTTCCGGGTTCAGTGAGCGGACAGGATTATTTTCATCTGAATATCGTTACCAATGCCGGGACAAAGAAGCGTATCAAGATGTCGCTCTTTCGTAAGTTTTCATGCATTGATTCCAGTGTGCTTATTTCAGCCGTACTTACCGATTTATCGGATATGGATGAACGCAATATACAACTGGAAGAACAACGGTTGTTTTATGAAACCATCCTCAACAATGTCCCTGGCGATATTGTTGCTCTCGATAAAAACAAAAAGTATCTTTTTGTAAATAAGCAATCGGTTACCGACGATAACAACAGAAAACTGATCATCGGTAAAACCAATATGGAATATTTCAAAATCAGAAATCTTTCAAAGGAAATTGCTTTAAACCGCGATATTATTATCAACCAGGTATTAACCACCAAAGAACAATATTCATTTGAGGAGCGCTTTGATGTTGATGGTCACGAAAAATATTATCTCAGAATTCTGAAGCCCATACTTACCACTAGTGGAGACGTGAAAGCGTTGATTGGTTATGGAATGGACATTTCTGAATTGAAACAAAAGCAACAAATTATCAAAATGCAGGAAACTGCAATTGCCAGCACCATGGATGGGGTGGCACTTTGTGATCCGAAAGGAGTTTATTATTATATGAACCAGGCTCATGCCAATATTTTCAGGTATGATAGTCCTTCAGAGTTAATAGGTCACAGCTGGCGCAAAATTTATGACGATCGCGAAATTCACCGCATCGAAGCCGAGGTCATGCCTGAACTGATCAGAACCGGTAAGTGGAGTGGTGAAACCAGAGGGCTAGCAAAAGATGGCTCAGCAGTTACTCAGGAGATTACCTTAACGCTTCTTGATGAAGGAAATTTAATTTGTATTTGCAGGGATATCAGTAAACTGAGAAGTGATGCCGAAGAAATAAGACGGCTTGCTATTGTCACTCAGAAAACAAATAGTATAGTAATTATTTGTAATGCCGACGGCAAGATCATTTGGAAAAACGACAGCTTCAACCGTATCCTCGAATATGATACTGAAGAAGTGATCGATTCAGATATTGTTGATATTCTTTGTGGTGGTGAAACAGATGTTGCAACAAGGAATAAAATAAAAGGATGGCTGCAATCGAAAGAGTCGTGTAGCGGAGAGCTTCTGAACTACAGCAAATCAGGAAACCGGGTTTGGTTGTATGTGACCATTACACCTATTCTGGATCATAAGGGTGACGTTCAGAATTTCATTGTGGTGGAAAATGATATTACTACCATTAAAGAAGCGGAAGAAAATCTGAAGATGACCATTGAGAAGGAAAGAGAGCTCAACAGGTTCAAGTCGCAGTTTGTCAACCTGGCTTCTCATGAATTCAGAACACCTATTTCTGTATTGCAGTCGAGTGTTGATATTATGGGAATTTATCTCATGCAACTCGATAATCCCGCACTCAAAGAGCAATTCGAAAAGCACATTAATGTTATTCAGGAAGAGTTGACCCGTCTGAAAGAAATTCTTGAAAACATTTTGAATGTCGGTCGTATCAATACAGGCGCCATTCGCATCAATCACGAAGAATGTGATGTAGTTGATCTCATTTATAAAATCATTGATGGTATAACGCTTGCTGCCGGAGCCAGGGGTATGTTGAAAGTAACTGTTTTGGGTGAACCCATTGCAGTGCAGATTGACAGACTGCTGTTCAGTAATGTCATCCGCAATATCATTTCAAATGCACTTAAATATTCATCAGGAAAACAGGCGCCGGAAGTAACCATATCCTTTTTGCCTGAATCCTTTGTTGTTTCTGTTCAGGATTTCGGAATTGGAATTCCTGAAGAAGAACAGCCACACCTGTTCACTTCCTTTTTCAGGGCTTCCAATACTTCAGGTATTCCGGGAACCGGTTTGGGTCTTGTGTTGGCAAAACAGTTTTTGGAGATGCAGGGAGGTACCATTGCCTTAGAAAGTTCGGTAGGAAAGGGATGCGTGGTTAAACTCACTTTACCAGTTAAAGCTAACAGAGATGATGAAAGTACTGGTAATTGAGGATGAAGCCAACTTAAGAAAGAACATTTCAGAAATTCTGACCTGGGCGGGATATGAGGTGCAAACGGCTTTGAATGGCAGTGATGGGTTGGAAGTGCTGAAAACTTTTACGCCGGATGCCATCGTTTGTGATATACTGATGCCGGTAATGGATGGATATACCTTCACCAGAAAATTCCGGCTCCTTCCGGGAAATAAAGATATTGCACTCATCATACTCACTGCAAAAGGCGATCGTGAAGATATGCGTATGGCCATGGAAAATGGTGCCGATGATTTTATTACCAAGCCTTTCTCAAAAGAAGAATTGCTGAGCGCCATTCAATCGCGGCTCAACCGACTGCGTCACTTCGATTTTGAGGGTGAAGGAGGTACTAAACCTGTGATCAGAACAGAAGAGCTGACAGCCGCAATTCAGCTGCTCTCTCAGTTATCACCTGCCGAGAAAAAGGTAATTGCTCTGGTTGGGTTGGGCATGACATCGCGACAAATTGGTGAGCAGTTGTTTATCAGTGGGAAAACAGTCGAAAATCACAGAACCAACATCTCGAGGAAACTCGGATTGAAGGGCCCCAATTCATTATTGACGGTGGCCATCGGAATGAAGAAATTAGGTCACATATAAGGGTGTTCCCTCAATCACCCGACATCTTTTGGGTACAGTAACCTATTGTTACTATGCTATACCCTATATTAATTTTGTTGTCGGCACAAAATGGTCGCCACCAAAACCGGCCGTGGTTGTAGCTGATTGAGTACACAAATAAAGTATCAGGAAGACAGGCAGGAAGGGCAGATATTGCCTATCTTCATCAATCCCCTCTCATGAGGGGATTTTTTTATACCAAAAAAGCAGCAGTTTATTTCAGAAGAGTTTGTATGGCTTCAGTAACCTTTTCATCTTTGACAGATGTTTTAGGTGCAAAAAAAGTTACGAAACGGCCTTCTTTATCAATAAGAAATTTCTGAAAGTTCCATGACACCGGTGCATCGGTGATACCATTTTCACTCTTCGAAGTAAGGAAGCGGTACAAAGGAGCCATGTCATCTCCTTTCACCGAAATTTTAGAAAACATCGGAAATGTCACACCATAATTTTTAGTGCAGAAAGATTTTATTTCAGTTTCCGACCCCGGTTCCTGTCCCATGAAATTATTGGCAGGAAATCCAAGAATCACCAGTCCCTTAGACTGATAATTGGTGTACAGCTCCTGAAGATCCTTGTATTGCGGAGTTAGTCCGCATTCACTAGCCACATTTACAATAAGCACCACCTTTCCTTTGTAAGCAGAAAGTGCCACAGGTTTACCATCGATATCATTCATGGTAAATCCGTAGATGGTTTTATTGCTGTTGTCGAGTTTGTTCTTATTGTAATTTTCCATGTCGCCGCCTTTGGGTCCGAATAATAGGTTGAAGATGCTAAGCATAATGGTGATGAGGTTTAACATGGCAATTAGATATTACAATTGTTGAATGAGATTCAATGAATGGCGCAACAGTATCAAAGATAAAACCGCCTGGAACAGGAATAGTTTCAGGCGGCTTTAATTTTTATCAGACTTCACCAACTCCGTGGCAGTTTTTGAATTTCTTTCCACTTCCACAGGGGCAGGGGTCATTTCTTCCCACTTTAGGTTCAACCCTTACCGGCTGTGGTTTCGGTGCCTGGCGCTGAGGCTGTCCATCGGGACCGGCAGCCGGAGCCTGATTGCCTTGTGCTACTGAAGCGCCTGCAGGGACTTCCTCATGACTGGTTTTCAGTTTGCTCATGTCGGTTCGCTGAGGAGGTCGTGCTTCTCGGACATTAGAGGAATCCTGAACGGGAATAAATCCTTTAAACAGGAATGAAAGCACGTCTTTGTTGACCTGATCGAGCATCTTTTTGAAGAGTTCGAACGATTCAAATTTGTAGATCAGCAGAGGATCTTTTTGTTCGTAAACAGCATTCTGAACAGATGTTTTCAGTTCATCCATTTCACGAAGATGTTCTTTCCATGCATCATCAATGAGTGCAAGTGTAATTGACCTTTCAAAAGCAGAAACCATTTCGAGTCCTTTGGTTTCAACAGCTTTTTTCAGATTCACAACAACCTGAATCTGTTTCATGCCATCGGTAAAAGGTACTACGATGTTCTCAATTACCTGTCCCTGTGTTTCAAAAAGCTGGTTGATAACAGGAAACGCTCTTTGTGCAATGAGTTGTGATTTCGCTTTATAATGCTCCTGTGCTGCATCAAAAATTTTGTGAGTGAGGTCCTCGGCTTTTGCTCTTATGAATTCCTGTTCATCAACAGGGGTATCCATTGAGAAATAACGAATGAGTTCCAGTTTAAATTCTTCAAAATTGCGCTGATCGTTGAATGCATTGGAGAGTGATTCGCTGACATCGTATTGCATGTTCACCAGATCGAGAGCAAGTCGTTCACCAAAAAGGGCGTGTCTGCGTTTCTTGTAGATTACTTCCCTCTGTGAGTTCATCACATCGTCATACTCAAGCAATCTTTTTCTGATACCAAAGTTATTTTCTTCAACTTTCTTTTGTGCTCTTTCAATCGATTTGGTGATCATCGAATGCTGAATGACTTCCCCTTCTTTGATACCCATACGGTCCATGAGGCGTGCTATTCTTTCAGAGCCAAACAAACGCATGAGGTTATCTTCGAGAGAGACGAAAAACTGTGAAGAACCGGGATCACCCTGACGTCCGGAACGACCACGGAGCTGGCGGTCGACGCGACGCGATTCGTGACGTTCGGTACCGATGATGGCAAGACCACCTGCTTCTTTCACTCCCGGGCCGAGTTTGATATCGGTACCACGGCCTGCCATATTGGTAGCAATGGTAACGGTGCCTGCCTGACCTGCTTCAGCTACAATTTCTGCTTCCCTCTGGTGGAGTTTAGCATTCAGTACATTGTGTCTGATGTTACGCAGTTTGAGCATTCGGCTCAGCAACTCTGATATTTCCACCGATGTGGTACCTACCAGCACCGGGCGACCGGCTTTGGTAAGTGTTTCAATTTCTTCAATTACAGCATTGTATTTTTCTCGTGTGGTTTTGTAAACGAGGTCCTCGCGGTCATCACGGACAATTTTGCGGTTGGTAGGAATCACCACCACATCGAGTTTGTAAATCTGCCAGAATTCTCCTGCTTCCGTTTCAGCTGTTCCGGTCATACCGGCCAGCTTGTGGTACATTCTGAAATAGTTCTGAAGTGTTACTGTTGCATAGGTTTGAGTGGCCGCTTCAATCTTTACATTTTCCTTTGCTTCAATCGCCTGGTGTAATCCGTCAGAGTAGCGTCTTCCATCGAGTACACGTCCTGTTTGTTCGTCAACAATCTTAACTTTCCCATCAGCAATAATGTACTCAACATCATTTTCATAAAGGGTGTATGCTCTGAGTAACTGATTGATGGTATGAATACGTTCCGACTTAATGGCAAAATCACGCATCAGCACATCTTTTCTCTCGAGCTTTTCCTGATCACTGATGTTCAGTTTTTCTATTTCAGCAATACTTGATCCTACATCGGGCATCACAAAAAAGGCAGGATCTTCGCCACTGTTGGTGATGAGATCGACTCCCTTTTCAGTCAGCTCAATGGAATTATTTTTTTCGTCAATTACAAAAAACAATTCGGCATCTACTTTATGCATTTCACGTTGCTGATCCTGCAGGTAGTGGTTTTCGGTTTTTTGTAAGAGCGCACGCACTCCTTGTTCACTCAGGAATTTGATAAGAGCCTTATTCTTTGGTAATCCACGGTAAGCACGAAGTAAAGGAAGACCTGCATCAGCCTCTTTGCCTTCAGCAATCTTTTTCTTGGCGTCGGCAATAACAGTATTTATATAATTTCTTTGGGTAGATACCAGGTGCTCAATGCGAGGTTTGAGGGCAAAAAATTCGTGTGAATCACCTTTAGGTGTAGGTCCTGAAATGATCAGCGGTGTACGTGCATCATCAATGAGCACTGAATCGACCTCATCGACAATGGCAAAATGGTGTCCCCGCTGTACCATGTCCTCCGGAGTTCGGGCCATGTTATCACGGAGATAGTCGAATCCGAATTCGTTATTGGTACCATAGGTGATATCTGCCAAATAAGCTCTTTTACGCTCTTCAGAATTGGGCTGGTGTTTGTCGATGCAATCAACAGTGAGTCCGAGGAATTCAAAAAGTGGACCGTTCCATTCAGAGTCCCTTTTCGCGAGGTAGTCGTTTACGGTTACAATGTGAACACCTTTGCCTGCAAGTGCATTCAGATAAATAGGCAGTGTAGCAACCAGTGTTTTTCCTTCACCGGTAGCCATCTCTGAAATTTTACCCTGATGCAATACGGCACCACCGATGAGCTGCACATCGTAATGCACCATGTTCCAGGTTACGGTGTTTCCTGCAGCTACCCAGGTGTTGGAGTAAATGGCTTTATCACCTTCAATGCGAATGTGATTTTTCTTCACCGATAAATCGCGATCGTGCTGAGTAGCATTAACCACAATTTCGCTTTTGGCAGTTAACCGGCGGGCGCTTTCACGAATCACTGAAAAAGCTTCCGGCAAGAGCTCAGCAAGAACCTCTTCGATTTTTTTATTTTCTTCCTTCTTCAGTTCATCAACTTTTCGGTACAGATCTTCCTTCTCATTCATATCCATCTGTGGATTGCTTTCCACCTGATTGGTGAGATCTGCAATTTCTTCAACGGTTGACTGAATATGATCCTGAATTCGTTTTTTGAACTCCTGAGTTTTGGAACGCAACTGATCGTCTGATAAAGTGCTGATACCGGTCTCTGCCTTTTTGATGTTTTCAACAATGGGCATTAATTCTTTGAGATCGCGGTCGGCTTTGTTTCCGAAAAGTTTCGACAGTGTTTTATTGATGAAATCAATCATTGTTTTTAAGCTTTAAGAGCCTGTTTTTTAGGGGCTTGAATATAAGGGGGCAAAGGTACTGAAAATCGGTCAACTTTGATAGGCCGCAATATTATTGACTGTAAATGAATTAAATATGAATATCAATGGGTTGCAGGCAAATTGGTAAGGTGAAGCTTGCGGAGGGAGAGAGCCAGTTTGGAGGTTAAAAATACGACGAGTAAAGTCATGGTCCCGCCAAAGACCACCGAAGGCACCAAACCCATCAGTTTGGCTGCCAGTCCCGATTCAAAAGCACCAATTTCATTCGACGAGCCTATGAAAATGGTGTTTACAGCTGAAACTCTTCCTCTCATATCGTCGGGAGTTATGGTTTGCATAATGGTGCTTCTGATGATCACACTCACACTGTCGAGCATGCCGCTGAGTGCAAGCAAGGCAAGTGAAAAATAAAAATTGGTGGAGAGGGCAAAGAGAATGATGCAGCAGCCAAATCCTGCTACTGACCACAGCAATTTTTTCCCTGTATTGTGAACGGGTGGACGATGAGCCAGAGTAAAGGCCATGAGTACTGCCCCAAAGGCGGGTGCGGCACGAAGTAAACCCAGTCCTTCAGCACCGGTGCCCAACACTTTATCGGCAAACATGGGTAGCAGGGCAACGGCTCCGCCGAAAAGAACTGCAAAGAGATCGAGTGTGATAGCGGAGAGCATGATCTGATTTTTCATGACAAACCGAATGCCTGTGGTTAAGCTTTCAAACAGTGAAATTTCTCGCTGTTGTACCTGCACCGGTTTATTGCCAATCAGGAGGTAGCAGAAGAAGGTAGCGATGATAAAACCACATACCAGTACACTGGCATAAAATGCATTGTAAAAGCCATAAACCATCCCGCCCAAAGCGGGGCCTGTAACAGCTCCCAACTGCCATACGGTGCTGCTCCAGGCAGAGGCGCTGGCATAGAGTGATTTTGGCACCAGTTGAGATGCAAATGCTGAAATGGTGGGACCGAGTATGCCGCGAGCAATTCCAGTAAGAAAAATCATTGCATAAACTGGAAGTGTTCCGAAGCGATAAAAATTTTCCTGTGGGTGGAGAGAAAAAACCGTGAGTGCAATTGACACCAGCAGTAACATGACAAGAAAGAAAAGGATCAGTTTTCGTCTGTTGTATTTGTCAGCAAGATGTCCGCCGAACAAAGCAATAGTAATGGCGGGAATGGCTTCTGCAAGACCAATAAGGCCTAGCGACATGGCATCTTTGGTGTGAGCATAAATCATCCATCCAAAAATTACGGCCTGCATTTGCCAACCGATAGTAAGCAGTAGTCTGGCTGCTATGAAAAATCGGTAATCCCTGATTTTCAGGGCATCATAAGCTTGTCCGTAAAAGAATTTTTTGATAAGAAGAAGATTAGTTACGATGCCTGATAATAGGCAAAGTGCTGGTGTGCCTGTCGCGTTTTGTTAGCGGATCAGTATTCGTCCTCATTGAAGAAGAAATCGTCTTTGGTCGGGTAATCGGGCCAGATTTCTTCGATGCTTTCATACGGTTCACCTTCATCCTCAAGTTCCTGCAGATTTTCAATTACTTCAAGAGGTGCACCTGAACGTATAGCGTAATCAATAAGTTCGTCTTTGGTAGCAGGCCATGGAGCATCTTCAAGATGAGATGCCAATTCTAAAGTCCAGTACATGCTTTATTCAATTTAGGGGGTTAATACTCGTGAAATCCCTTTTTACAGGGGGCTGCAAAAATAAAAAAATAGAATTCAAATAAACAAGCATTCGCAAATACTATTTATGACCTTGGTTTCCAGTTGATTTCAGTGCTTTTGGTGTCAATAAGTGCCAATCTTGCCAAAACAAAGAGGTAATCGGAGAGTCGATTGAGATAGATCAGAATGAGAGAATGCACTTCTGTTTCGGCAGCGAGGTGACTAACAAGTCGTTCGCACCTGCGGCAAACGCATCTGGCGATGTGGCACCAGGAAGAGGAGGGATGACCACCGGGAAGGATGAAGGCTTTCAATTCAGGCAATTCGGTGTTCATTTTATCGATTTCCTGTTCTAAAAGCTGAATATCATCAGGTGTGAGGTCGGGGACCTTCATTTTCGATTTTACGGGGTCGGAAGCGAGCAGTGCACCGATGGTGAACAGTCGGTCCTGAATCTCTTTCAGAACGGGCAACATTGACTGTCGTGGAAACATATCGCGCACCATTCCTATCACTGAATTCAGTTCGTCGACAGTTCCGTAAGTTTCTATTCGTAAATGATGTTTGGGTACCCTTGTTCCTCCAATGAGTGAAGTTTGTCCGGCGTCTCCTGTTTTGGTATAAATTTTCATCTGAGCAATCGCTGATAACAGTCAATTATCCTTTTGTGGTTCTGATGGCTTTGGCGGAAGTAATTTTTTCATTGATGGTATCAGATTCAATAAGTCCGTCTCTGAGTCTGATGATCCGGTGTGCATGTCTTGCAATATCTTCTTCGTGTGTGACCACAACGATGGTGTTTCCTTTGTCGTGAATTTCTTCAAACAGCATCATAATTTCTTCTGATGTTTTTGAATCGAGGTTTCCGGTGGGTTCATCGGCAAGAATGATGGCAGGTTTGTTCACCAGTGCACGGGCAACGGCAACACGTTGACGCTGTCCTCCCGAGAGTTCGTTGGGGCGGTGGTTGACTCTTTCTCCGAGGCCCACATCGGTGAGTGCCTGCAAAGCTCTCTGATCCCGTTCTTCTTTCGAAACACCGGCATACACTAACGGGAGTGCTACATTTTCGAGTGCTGTTGATCTGGGCAGCAGGTTGAACGTTTGAAAAACGAAACCTATTTCTTTATTTCTCACTTCGGCCAGCTGATTATCTGTCATGTGACTCACATCTGTTCCTTTGAGGAAATAATTCCCGCCGGTAGGGGTATCCAGGCAACCAATAATATTCATCAGGGTTGATTTTCCCGATCCCGATGATCCCATGAGGGCAACGTATTCATTTTTGAAAATTTCGGTAGTTACCGAACGCAGGGCATGAATCAGTTCAGTTCCTACAATATATTGACGTGAAATGTCTTTCAGCCGGATAATCGATTCCATAGCATTTTTAAAGTGGTGTAAATATAGTAAAAGAACCTTTGGCAGGAAGGGGAAGTGAATTTTCATTCAATGGAACTTTTCTCACCGCCATCAATACCTCATTTTAAAGTGTTGCTTGCTGAGTGCGGTATCGAAAAAAGTCAACCCCACAATATAGAAATCCACTGAAAGTGTGACCTCTTTTCCCGATACAATTTCGTGCCATGCCTTTTGCATTCCTTCCGACCAGTTGATATCATCAAAAATGATCACCGACTTTGATGAAAGGTAGGGGAGTGCCATCCTGAAATAGCGCAGTGTTGCTTCGTATGTGTGATTGCCATCGATGAAAAGCAAATCCAGTTTACCGGTTTTTTTCAGAAGCGGATACAAAGTAGAGTCGAAATCACCGGTGATGCAGCTGATGTTCGTATAGCCACATGCATCGAAATTCTGAATCGCTCTTTTTGCTGTTTCAGTACAACCTTCAAGTGTGTACACTTTAGCTGAAGGATTTCCGGATGCCAGATACATCGTGCTCAATCCCATGCTGGTGCCCAGTTCTACAATTACCTCGGGCTTCATATATTTTACAATTTTGAAAAGTAATCTGCAAAAGCCGGGTGATTTTGCAAAGCGAGATGTGATTTCTTTCACTGTTCTTTGAACAGGTTTTTGATTGATGCTGCTTCCTGCACCAAAGTCGGTGACCGCCAGTTGGGTGTGGTCGCGAAGCAGAAATTGTCGCCGCTCCTCTATAGCTTTGAACTGTTCGCTTTTTTCTTTGGTATAAATGCCATCTGTGAGCAGGCTGTAAAGAAAAGGAGAGTGTGCATCATGCCGATTGCCGGAGGTGATCTGATGTAAGACGTAGCCCACCGACATTCTGAATGCATTTACAAAGCCTTTCAGTGTCATGCCGGCAAAGGTAGTTAAAATTTGAAGGTGTCTTAAAATGTGAATTTATCAGAATGAAAGCTTACGATCATTCAACTTTAGAAAATTGAATCAGCAAGGCGCTTTTTGTTCGAAGTGTAATAAGGGGCTCCGGCACAATGGTTTCTGACATTACCCTGATAGGATTCCACTTCAGTAATATGGAGGCCAGCACAATTTGCATTTCCATCATTGCGAAATTATTGCCAATACACATTCGGGGGCCTGCACCAAAAGGTAAATAGGTAAATTTAGCGGGTTGTTCGCTTATAAATCTTTCGGGTCGGAATTGCTCCGGGTCCTTCCAGAATCGTATGTCGCGATGCATGGCATAAGGTGAGATGAGAATGTTGGTTCCGGCGGGAATGGCATAGCCGCCGATGGTATCGGCAGTTTTTGTTTTCCTCCCTATGATCCATGCAGGAGGAAAGAGCCGCATCGATTCTTCAATGACCATATTAAGATACCTGAATTGCGAAAGGTGCTTGAATTCAATTTTGTTATTTGCTGTTACTTCCGATATCTCGTTTCGGCATTTTTGAAGTGAGTCGTGATGTTTTGACAACAAATAAAGTGTCCATGATAATGCATTGGCTGTAGTCTCATGTCCCGCTACAAATAGTGTCATCACCTCATCTCTCAGTTGTTTGTCGGACATTCCTTCTCCTGAATCTTCATATCGTGTTTCCATCAGCATGGAGAGCAGATCGTGGCGAGTTGAGGGCTGATTTCTGCGTTGTTCAAAAATCTTATCAAGAGTGCCATTGATGGTTCGAATGGCCTTCTTAATTTTCAGGTGAGAAGGCAAAGGTATCCAGAGAGGTAACAGCACAGGTGTTCGCGTTCGGATGTTCACTGAGCGCAACAGGTAAGAGAGTGCATCGCCAACATTTTTTGCATCTGACTTCACATCTGCATTTAACAAAGTGCGTGATACAATATCCAGAGTGAGAGCAGTCATTTCAGAGGAAACATTGACAGCACCCGGCTCCCATTTTTCGAGCATATTGCGGGTGCATTCTATCATTTCATCTGCAAGCAAAGCAAGTTGATTTTTATGAAATGCAGGTTGAATCAGGCGTCGTTGTCGCAACCATTCATCTCCTTCGCTGGTGAGCAGTCCGTTGCCCAACAAATATTTCAACTGTTCGTATCTCAGGCTTTTGGTGTAGTTCCTGTTATTTTCCTGTAATACGTATTGAATTAAATCGGGATGTTGAAGATAAATTACCTTTCTTATAGCAAACCTTACAGTTACAATATCGCCATACTTTGACTGCAGTGAGCAGAAAAAATCGAGCACTCTTGTTTTGAGATCATGTAAGTTCCCTTTGATGGGGTGGCCATATGGTCCGGGTGGAAACATTTCAAAAAGAGAATCGGGCAAGAAATAATTTTCTTTTCCGGTATACCGGAGCAAGTATTTCGTTTTCGGAAACTTGTTTGGCACTCCGGGGTATGAGTAAAAGTCCGTCACCGCCGGGGACAGGCTTTCCGCGGACAGAACTTCCGGTGTTGCTTACTGTAACGGGTATAATAGAATTTTGCCGGCTGATATCATCGTTAAACAGCATGATAAACTGTTCGCTGTTAAGCAGGGCGCAGAAGGATGAAAAGGCGCCATCATCATCAATCGACACCTGTTGTTTTTCGGCGATGGCACTCCAGTGAATAGTGGCATCGCTATTGACTGATATTACTACCACATTGTCGAAATGAAATTCTTCCCGGCGTGTAAATGATTGTGTGAAATAGTCGTAATAAGAATATTCGGTAGTATAGGCAGCTTCGGCAACAATAACTGCTCCGCCATCATTCCGCACCACAATGCGTTCAATGGGATAGCCGATGAGGCTCATTCCGGAAGCAGCATTCCGTTCTCCTTTCAGCCTGATATTTTTCTGATTGTCGATGGGATTAGATCTGATAGAAAGTGCGCTGGAATCTTCCATTCCTACAGAGCCATAAACAACTCCGGAGCCGGTGGGTGCACTCAGGGCGGCATAAAAGCCTGCTACCACCAGTTTGCGATTTACATTATCAAATGCGATGCCCATTCCTGTAATTGGATTCACACTACTCACGGGAAGTTCTTTAATAGCACTTTCGCCGGCAGCAGCAACATAAATGAGGTAGTCGGTTTTTCTTTTTGAAGAAAGTGCTTTTATTTTTTCGGAGTGAATTCCCAACATGCCAAAATCGCCATTATTGGAAAGCTGATAACCGGTGATCTCAAAATTTTTGTCTGCAAAATTGATATTACCTTTGGAAGAATGAATGAACTGAAGGTTTTCATCAAAGACCGCAACAGCAATGGTCTGATTATTTTCAGTAGTATATTCGCGTGCAACAATAGCTACACGTGTTTGATTGCCAGAGATGATGACTCTGCTTTTTTCGTAGTCGGATTGAATTCCTGAAAAAATGAATGCCGGTTTTTCAATGTTTGAAACGGTACCCTGGTTATCTATTTTCGAAAAATAATAACTCACACTTTGCTGTTGTTTGTCATAGGCAGAAGATACCATAAGGATAGCGCCGTTGAAGAATGACACATTGTCGATATCGGCATTATCGTTTGTTGCTGCCAGCGGCTTCGACCAAACCGGTGTAAGGCCGGAAGAGTAATATGCTAATTTGTATTTACGGCTTCTGAATCCTTTGCGGTCGCCAAAATAATTCAGAGTAATATTACTCATCAACACAAAATAGCCATTATCATCCTGTCCAATTACTTTGATATAGCCATAAGAAGGTTCATCAATTTCTGAAGGTGAAAGCATCACTTTTTGTGTCTGGGCACTACTGATTAATGCAGAGAAAATAAGTGATAAAAAAAGTAACCTTACTATCATTTTCATAATTCAGAAATATTAATGGCGGGTATAATTAATCTCAACAGCCTTATCGCCCGAGCCACCGGGCGCAATGTTAAACATGGTGATCAACAGGTTGTTTTTATTCGGCATTTCAATTTCTGTCCTCCATCCCCATGCCGGTTCTGGCGTATAAAATGCATGAACGGAAAAGGGCAAAGAATTATTTTTTCCGGTACTGAACATGATGTTGGTGCCATTGTGAAAGCTGTCGATCCAGGCTGCCTGCCACTCCTGGTTGGCAATAGAATAACCATAGAGGGCAATGCCTTCAACCGGTTTCTGTTCCAACGATCCGGTGTATTCGTGCATGACGAAACGACCACCTAACACTACTTTTATGGTTCCTTCACATGGCGATTCATCTGCAAGTACTCCGGGTTCAAACCAGACCTTAGTGGTTCCTTTCCAATTTCCTTCAAGAGAGGTTAAAAAAGCGTGATTGCCTTCAGCCAAAGAAGTTTTGAATTTTTCACTCATGCGTTAAACGTTAGATTTATTATTCAGCTGAAGGTGTTTTTCCGAGAACATAGTAGGCTCTCAGCCCTGCCGCATGATTCAGCTTTAGTTTAGGGTTGTATGCAATTTTAACATTCTCAAGACTCATATCATAAACCAGCTGTAGCATCCACTTGCCGCTGGTTCTGATATTAGCTCCAAGTCCTGCAAATGCACCAAAACCCAGTCCCACCGGTTTGCTGCCTGCGAAGAATGTGTAGTTGTTAACAGGATCATAATACGATTCGAAGAGATCTATTTGCAGGTTGTTGATTTGAATTTCATTTTTATCAAATTTAGCAAGTGTGGCATGCAATCCGCCTTCTGCAAAGAAATTAAAGGCATCTCCACTGCCAAAGAGGCGTTGATATCCTGCCTGAAAAAGAAGTCGCTGTTCTTTACCTCGAATATTAAAGGTTTTGATGCTGTTGTTGATTTGTGTTGAACCTGAAGAGGGGCGGGTTGTAATGGTGAAATTTCCTGCAGCGGTCACAATGGCAGCATTTACATTAAGGATGATGGCATTTTTATTTTCTACTGAATAGCGACCGGCGAATCCTATGGCAAAAGCTGTTTTGTAGGTCATGTTGACAGGCATGTCGGCTTCCGTGAAATCCCAATCTTCAGGAGGAAGTCCCAATTCCTGTCCGATTAAATCGGGTTGGCCATATCCACCACCATATTGATAATTGATTTTTGCATTCAGCCAGCTGTTTTCAAACACATTTTTATTTCCGTCGTAATCAAAACCATAGCCATCATAAAGATCAGAAGGATATTTATTTGGGAAGTAAGAACCGAAAGATATTCCAGCTGAAAACGATTTTTTTTTGAGAATCAGTCTTCCGTTTTCATCGTATTGTTCCGGTGACTGAGCCAATACATTTCCGGAATAACTCCATGTAATGAGACATAAAATAGTGATCAGTGTTCTGAAGGAGAGCATCTTATTTTTCAATTCATGCAAGTAAAGCGGAGCCGGGTAGTCTTTTGAAATCACGGATAGAGTTATGAATATCGGGTTAGCATCGGAGGCCTTATTTGAAAGACTCTGAACCAGGTTTATTTGGCAACACGAATTTGACGATTTTTTGCGATAAAAGAAAACGATAGCTCATCATTTAAAGGATGTTTTGTTCAGGCAGATCGTGTCGAATTGTACGGTTCACGCAACCTTACAAGGGAATTTGATCAAATATTAACTGGTAAAGGGCTTGGTTTCATTGATGTAAGTAGCGCTAAATCAATAGGATAACAAAAAATTTATTAAATCTTGGAATTTTTAAAATCATCCGTATATTTGCAGTCCTAATTTTAAGGGCATGACAGTCGGTCGTGCTTAAATCTGAAAAGACAGAATAAAATATCATGGGAGCTTAGCTCTCCCGTTAGTGAACGGGATGGTTCAGAGCATCCCGACCCGCCAAAAGCGGTTCGGGAGGGTCACTGGTTCAAAGGAAAAAATTCTGAAACGTCAGAATAAAAAATATAATGGGAACTTAGCTCTCCCGTTAGTGAACGGGATGGTTCAGAGCATCCCGACCCGCCAAAGGCGGTTCGGGAGAGTCACTGGTTCGAAAAGAAAAAATTCTGAAACGTCAGAATAAAAAAAGTATAATGGGAGCTTAGCTCAGCTGGTTCAGAGCATCTGCCTTACAAGCAGAGGGTCACTGGTTCGAACCCAGTAGCTCCCACATAAGCCACTCTAACGAGTGGCTTTTTTTTTGTAATTTTATTTTGGCGAAATTGTCGGCAGAGTTTCCATTGGAAAAAGATTGGCTGGTTCAGAGCATCCCGATCCGCCT
>ERZ650309.523-NODE-523-length-18877-cov-6.277176_pt1 | contig 18877 bp, 15 predicted proteins | sample MGYA00376245_ERZ650309 | MGnify/ENA primary metagenome ERZ650309 (study PRJEB26733, sample SAMN07839294) | wastewater metagenome | biome: urban; feature: wastewater treatment plant; material: waste water | place: USA: North Carolina | collected 2016-04-26 ...
GCGCTTCCAGCGAATCAAAGCCCAACTCCTTCAATAAAAATAAGCCCCACTCCCACTGCTCATCTTTATCATAATGCCTATTCAGAAAATCAGTGTTTACGTTTGTGAATGTGGTAGCAGCGGGTATTAGACTTAAAAGTACCGGCTTTAATGCATCAAATAGTTTATCTAACTGAGCTACAGTGCTGCCTCTTTCATATTCATCCAACATGGCATTGTAAGGATGCCCACTATGTCCCCTTATAGCTGCTTCCTCTTGCTTTAGGAGGATCACCTTATTCAAATAGGGAGCAAAGGATTGAAAGTCATTTGATTGCTTTGCCACCACCCATTGATGAAAGGATTGAGATACCGCTTCGCTCATATTTCTAACAAACGTAGGCGTTAGCTTTTGCTGGCGTGTTACATCTTCAAAACTCAATTGTACATTAATGCGCTCATCCGTTGATAAATCATTTCGCTCATTTAAAGCATGCAGCAATTCGTACAGTTTTTTATCTGTGAATAAGCTGTGTGCAGTTTCAGATAGGGTAGCCAATTGCCTTCCTCTTATAGCAGCACCTTTTGGAGGCATGTAAGTTTCTTCATCCCATTGCAGCACAGCTGCAGCATATCTTAAATCCGCTACTTGCAGCATTAATGATTTGTACTGCTCATACAATGCTGTAGAAGTTTGGTTGTTATAACTGGTCATATTTTTTAAAACTACATTTTTATTTATTGAAATACGATCATAAGGTTATTTTACTTCTTTACCTGCATAAACAGATGGATCAAATATTACTGATGTCAAAAACAAGCCTTTACCTGGCACACTAAAATCAGCAAATGCACAATCCTTTGCATCAGCAATTTGCACCAAAGCATCTGCACCAGTTTTTTGCTTTGCCAGCTTGAGCATGGTGCCTGTAAGTCCTCGTACCATTCCTCTTAAAAAGCGATTGCCTTGCACTGTGTAAATAAGCAGATCATCCTGCATCTTCCAAAAAGATGCTTGTATCTGACAATTAAAATTATTTACTTGCGAATGTCTTTTTGCAAAGCTTTTGAAGTCGGTTATAGATTTCAACCGAATGGCCATTTCTTCTAATAAATTTATGTCTAAAGTGTATGGATAGTAAAAGGAGCGATCTTGCAATAAAGGATGCTTTTTCCTTACAATATGATATTCGTATCTACGTGCTGTGGCATCAAAACGACAATGCGCTGTATCGCTTACAGCGTAAATATTTTTGATAACAATTTGAGGAGGCAGTATGGCATTCAAATGATAAATATGCCGCTGTGTAAATACTATTTTGCTTTCAGTATGAAAAAAATTTTGAATGGCATGTACACCTGCATCGGTGCGGCTGCTTCCGGTTAATAGAATGGCTTCTTTGCACAATATCTTTAGTGCAAGCTCTACTTCAGACTGAATGGTTTTTGCATTTTGTTGTGTTTGAAAACCGCTGTAATTAGTGCCCATATAAGCAACCTCAATAAAATATCGCTGCATATATATTTATTAAATTACCGTAGTAAAGCGAGGAATCGGGTTTTATAATATGGATCTATAATTTGCTTCTCTAAACTGCTGTACATCCCATAATCATACACCTTGCTGTATAAGGCATCATACAAGGAATAACGGCCTTCATCACTGAGAAAAAGACCTCCTAAAGTTTTAACCTGCGCCGTTGTCAAACACTTGTTAGAAGTAGATTTTAAAATAACCTGTATCATGTCATCGATGCTATTTTCATTCACTACTTTTCTTTTTAATTTTTCGATACTTTCATCAAGATACATATCCTTGCAACCGGGTCGCAAAGCACCCTGTGTAGCCACAATGGTTTTTGTATCTGTCAGTATAGTTTGTTCTGTTTCTATCTTAGCTGGCTCCTGTTCTTTTTCTACAACTGGCTGTAAAGTTTCTTTATTTTCAATCTCCTTTTTTACTTCTGTTGTAGTACCCGGATTATAAAATGGATTGTCAATACTTTGCTTTACAGTATCTACGGGTACAAAAATTTCTGGTGCTACGATTTTATCAGCTTTTGTTGTATCAGCTTTTGTTTCTACAATTTCTTTTTGCACATCCACGTTGATGGGTGTTACTACCAATGCTGCGGTATCTGATATCCATTCTGTAGTAAGGGGAATGGTAGCAGCAGCGGTATCTTTTATTTCCTGCGGAATATTTTCTTGGATTTTATTTTCTTCTATTTGCTCGGTTTTTTCTTGTAAAATTTGCAATTGAGCTACCGAATCAATGGCATGCTGTATTTCTATATCAGCATTACTTGTAGGGGTATTATTCTCTATTGAATTTTGTTTTACTATAGGGTCAATTGCGGGTATATTTTTCTTATTGAGTAGCGAATCATCAGCTACTTCCATGAGCATATCACTAAAAACAGAACTTCCTGATACACCGGCATCTGTGATGGGCTGTGTGGCTGCAAGCATTACTTCCTTTGTGCTCATATTTTGCAAACCCCAACCCTTTTCCCCAAAATTTTTAAGGGAATAAGCTACATCATTTTCGTTGAGGTTGCAGCTAAAAAATAAAGGCTTTGTCCCATTATCTATATTTACTTGCAGGCTATACCTGTTGGAAAAAAGACGTGGTATGATCATATGCCCTGCTGAAGATGAGGTATATGTTTGGTCATTTAGTTTTACGGTAAATGAACTACCCGCATCTGACTGTAATAAAATGTAGTGCCGCTGCTGTGCGTTAATCTGAATGCCAATCATCAGAAAAAACAGAAAACAGATTGATTTCATTATTTGCAATTTCTTATTTCAGTGCAAATAAAATGCTAAAAACGGGATGCAGTCTTAATGTGAAGAAACTTTAATAGATATGCACCTGTTCACTTATTAACAATAAGCTTTGTACTGTACGACCTACAAATGAATTTTTTTTAATTGTACTAAGCCTTTTTTACAAACTCCGATTTCAATGCCATTGCTCCAAAACCATCTATTTTACAATCAATATTATGATCACCATTTGTAAGTCTTATTTTCTTTACTTTGGTACCTGCTTTTATAGATTGGGAGGTTCCCTTTACAGGCAAATTTTTTATGGTTACCACGGTATCACCGTCTTGTAAAATTGTGCCATTTGCATCTTTTACAATCAATGCATTGACGCTTTCTGCATCAGTGGCTGATTGAATACTCCACTCATGAAAACAATCAGGGCATACATAATTATCCTCAAAAGGATATGTATTACTACTTTGACATTCTGGACAATTTGGATATTCCATTATTGCATTTTTTTTACTAAATCTTGAATCTATTTTGTTTAAACATTTCTACTGCTTATTCATTGCCGGAGGCGAAAATAAATGACCCCTCAACTTAAAAAACGATTTATTTTTTTATGCTTTTTTTGATAGTGGGCGATTTTTTTGCAGCTACTTTTTTTGTAAAGGCATCTGGCACCTGCTCCGTTATCATTCGTTTTACTTCGTTGATATCTACCACTTTCAATTCTTCGTCTGTATATTTTGATTGGTCAGATTTGCGTCCCATTTTCAGCATCTTTTTACCAAAGCGTATGTAGGGACCCCATCTGCCATTTTCAATTGAAATTTTTTCTGCAGCCCATTGTTGTATATAGCGGTTATTTTCTTTTTCTATTTTCTTCTCAATTAGCTCCTCACAATCCTGCTGAGTGAGGGCATCAAAATTATAAGCCTTGGGTACATTGATATATAGATTATCCCATTTTATAAATGGGCCAAAGCGTCCTTTACCTTTTGTAACTGGCATATTTTGAAAGGCAGCAATGGGTGCATCTGCGTCTTGCTTTTGAAGTATAATTTCAATGGCTCTTTCTACTTCCAGCGTCATGGGGTCTTCATTTTTTGGTAGTGATACAAATGCTTCACCCCACTTTACGTAGGGACCATAGCGGCCACTATTTACCTGCAATTCAAGACCTTCATATTCACCTATAACCCTGGGCAATTGAAACAATTCCATAGCCTCATTTAATGTTATGGTTTCTATACTCTGACCTTGTTTTAAACGAGTAAAACGCGGCTTCTCCTCATCTGTAGCTTCTCCAATTTGAATCATAGGACCAAAGCGCCCCATACGGGCCACAATCCTTTTTCCGGATGCTGCTTCTACACCCAGCTCACGCTCCCCACGTATGCGCTCTGCTGTTTCCATTGTTTTGGCCACATCTTCTTTAAATGGGGTATAAAATTTATCTACTACACCACTCCATTCCTTTTTACCTTCTGCCACCAAATCAAATTCATCTTCAATTTTTGCAGTAAAGCCATAGTCCATGATTTCTGTAAAATGCTGGTGCAAAAAGTCTGTAACCACAAGCCCTAAATCTGTAGGAACTAATTTCGCTTTTTCTACACCAGTATTTTCCTGCTGTAGTATTTGCTGGATTTCATTGTTGTGCATTTTGAGTACACGCACATCTCGTTTTATGCCTTCCTTATCTCTTTTATCTGCATAGCCTCTCTTTAGTATGGTAGAAATAGTCGGGGCATAAGTAGATGGGCGGCCTATGCCCAACTCCTCTAATTTCTTTACCAGTGATGCTTCTGAATATCTTGGTGCAGGTCTTGAAAATTTTTCTGTAGCCTTCATATTTATAAGGGGCATTTGCTGACCAACTGCAAGCGGAGGCAGCATGCCGGAGCGGCTTTCATCATCCCCATCATCATCCCTGCTTTCTGTATATACTTTTAAAAATCCATCAAACCGCAGCACTTCTCCTTCTGCAGTAAGTTCTTCTTTATTGGTACTAATCAGTATTTTGGCCACAGTTTTTTCAAATGCTGCTTCAGCCATTTGGCTTGCAATAGTTCGCTTCCATATTAGTTCATACAAACGCCTTACTTCTTCATCTTCTACAGTCATCTGTTGTATATATGTGGGCCTTATGGCTTCGTGTGCTTCTTGTGCAGCTTCGTTTTTATTTTTGAATCTGCGGGGGTGAGCATATTTATTGCCATACTGTGTTGTAATATGGTTTTCTATATCAGCACTGGCGGTTTGACTAATGTTTACACTATCCGTACGCATGTAGGTAATCTTACCACTTTCATATAGTTTTTGTGCTATTAGCATGGTTTTACTTACGCCATAGCCCAATTTTCTTCCCGCTTCCTGCTGAAGGGTGGAAGTGGTAAATGGTGGAGCCGGAGATCTTCTTGTCGGCTTTACTTGTATATCTCTAACAGTATAAGATGCGCCTTTGCAGGACTCTAAAAATGTAAAAGCATCGTCATTAGTTTTTTGTTTGCTGCCCTCTGCGGTAAATTGTACTGCTTTGCCCTGCACATCTTTCGCATCAAAAAGGGCTTCTATTTTGAAATGGCTTTGAGCATTAAAAGTATTGATTTCTCTTTCTCTTTCAGCTATTAGCCTTACAGCCACACTCTGCACACGGCCTGCGGATAGGGTATTGCCCATACTCATTTTTCTCCACAGCACGGGGCTCAGTTCAAAGCCAACTATACGATCCATAACACGGCGGGCCTGCTGTGCATTTACCAAATGCATATCCACAGTGCGGGGTGTTTGTACAGCTTTTTGAATGGCGGGTTTTGTAATTTCATGAAAAACAATTCGCTTGGTAGAAACGGGGTCCAGACCCAGCACTTCACAAAGGTGCCAACTGATGGCTTCTCCCTCTCTATCCTCATCCGTAGCCAGCCATACTTCTTTTGATTTTGCAGCTTGCTGCTTCAGTTCTTTTACTACTTTTTGCTTTTCATCGGGCACAATGTAGCGAGGTTTAAAATGATTGCTTACATCTATACCCATTTCATCTTTTTCAAGGTCTCTTATATGTCCGTAGCAGCTTTTTACTTCAAAATCGCTACCGAGGATTTTCTCAATTGTTTTAGCCTTTGCAGGGCTTTCTACTATTAATAAATTTTTTGACATTCACTTTTTTTTGATTTGTATTTAGATCATTTTGACATAAATACAGGCCATTTGTTTTCAACGGAACAACGCTGCAATATTAGCAGAAAAGCAGAAAAGCCAAAATTGACAAAAAATGTATTGGTGTGTGTAGCTTTCCAAAAGGCGTCTTATTTGCAAGAGATTATTGGCTGTGAATATTTTTTACCCCTACGGGGAATGATGATGCGCGGCCAATCATTGTGAGTGAAATGAAGCAAATAAAAAATATAATGATTCATGATTTGTTTCATTTATTGATGGATGACCATCTGCGATAAATTTGGCAGATGCAACTTTGGAATTGAAGCTACACCGTAAAAATTTCAAATCTATACATCCGCTCCAATCATTGCCCGGAGGGCGAATCTATAAATTCTAATTGAATAAAGCGGTAGTACAATGGCGTATTTGCTTATTTAAAAATTACACAATATTATTGGTAGTTCATAAAACTGTTTGATTGAAATGGCTGTTGGATTTATTTGTTCTTAATGGAGATTTTTACATGTATCAAAGTTGGTTTGGATAGGCTGATAAAAAGAATTAGCTACCAATTGTTATCAAACCACATTTGATTGAGTATTTTAGCAGCCTGTTATTTTTATGGAAATAGTATTACAAATCGTTTTTATACTCATGGCTACAGCAGCTATTTGGGTATTTAGTAAAAAAGCAAAGTCAATAAGTAGGAATATTTTGATGGGGCGCACAATGCCCGTTTCAGATCATGCCGGGCAGCGCTGGCGCAATGTTTTACTACTGGCCTTTGGTCAGAAAAAAATGTTTCAGAATCCCTTAGTAGCAGTCATGCATTTTATAATATATGCAGGATTCATCATAATCAATATAGAAGTATTAGAAATTATTTTGGATGGCATCCTTGGCACTCATCGTCTTTTTCTTGGATTGCTGGGTCCTTTTTACTCCTTTCTTATCAACTTTTTTGAGCTATTAGCAGCAGGCGTGCTTATAGTTTGTATTATTTTTTTAGCAAGGAGAAATTTGCTGAAATTAAAAAGATTTATCAGCAATGATTTAGATGGATGGCCACGAAGTGATGCTAATTATATCCTCATTACAGAAATTATTTTGATGAGTCTTTTTCTTACAATGAATGCCTGCGATACCATTTTGCAAGACAATAATTATGGCCATTATGGAGTGCATACCACCGGAAATTTTGTAGTGTCAACCCTATTAAAGCCAATATTTTCTGGAATGAGTCTGACCACATTGGCAGGCATTGAACGTACTGCGTGGTGGCTGCACATAGCCGGCATATTTGCATTTTTAAATTATCTGCCCTATAGCAAACATTTACACATTGTATTGGCATTTCCCAATGCATACTATGCCCCATTAACGCCTCAAGGTAAAATGCAAAATATGCCTGAAATACAGCAGGAGGTTTTGTATGCTATGCAACCTGAAACCATACCCAGCGACATACCTGTAGAAGCACCAAAAAAATTTGGAGCAAAAGATGTATTTGACCTGAGTTGGAAAAATCTTTTGGATGCATATAGTTGTACAGAATGTGGTAGATGTACATCTGCCTGTCCGGCAAACATTACCGGCAAAAAATTAAGCCCCCGCAGCATCATGATGAAAACAAGGGATAGACTGGAGGTAGTGGGTAAAAATGTGGATACAAATGGCAGTTTTACTGATGACAATAAAACCCTGATTCGAGATTATATTTCTGAGGAAGAACTAAGGGCCTGTACTACTTGCAATGCATGTGTAGAGGCCTGTCCAGTAAGCATTTCCCCATTAGATATCATTCTTCAAATGCGCAGATACCTCATCATGGAGGAAGCAAATGCTCCGGCAGAATGGAATAATACTTTTAGCAATATTGAAAATAATTTTGCACCATGGAAATTGGCACCCGATGAAAGGGATAAATGGGCTGAAGAAATGAAGTCTTTGTAAATATGGAGCTATACTGTAATAAATAGGTTCTTGATTTAAAAATTCAGGGTTATTTTTAACCATGTATTTTTATCGGTATCATAAGTTTTCGTACTGGGGAAAAGGTCACTTCCGCTTAGTAATACCAATCATTACACCAAAATTTCCATCTAGTTGAACCCAATTATCTGAGGGGCAATAGGCCCTTGATACAAAGCCATCCAAATACAATGCATTGGTGCAGCTTAAAGTCTTAAAGTAATTTGCAAAATCATATAAATTTATTTCTTTTTTTGACATCACAAACACTATTTTATTATTTGGCAACACACCAACACCATTTCTTATATTTAAATTTTTTGATTCTCGAATAAATGCTGGATGAATGGTCCCATTTATGAGGAGCATCGGCCCGGATTGTGTTGCAAACCTGACATCATTTCTTTTGGAAAAATCTTCCGATCGGCATATATGTGCTTCATTACTGCTTGTCATATAAAATACCCCATTGGGTTTCATATAAAAATTTCCTTTCCCGGAGTTTGTATCTAATCCGTTTATCAATTTTGCACCTTGTATATATAAGCCTTGTGGAGATTGATCCGTTTTATATATTCCTCCATTCATCGCAAATAATAAAGTAGCCCCTTTATCATTTAGGTAATTTTTCAAATTTGTAATACTGCCTAAAATAAGATTACTATCATTCTTCCAATATAGATCGATACTGTCCATTTGGGTATCAGAAATATATACCACAAAATCATTATCATGGGGTTTCTGACATGCCGAATAAAAGCTGCTAATTGTAATTAGCAAAAGAGTAATGAAATAATTAATCAATTGCATTGTAAATACTTTGACGGATACAATATAAATTCATCATAAAACACCAAGAAACAGCCGTCTATACTGTTTTAAATCTATCATATAACCTACTCATACCCCATCCTATTAGTACACCAATTATTGCTCCGCAAATAATATCAATTGGATAATGCACTCCGGTATAAACCTGACCGTAACTAATAGTGGCAGCCCATAAAAAAAACAAATAATTCCATTTACCAAAAAAAGAATAAAAAGATTTATAAAAAAATACAGCTGCTGCAAAATGATTGGTAGCATGTGAGGATGGAAAGCTATAGCCCCCGCTACAGTGATCCAACAACATACGTGCATAAGGCGCCACACCGGGGTCTTGACAAGGCCTTAACCGCTGCACCCATTCTTTTAATAGATTACTACTTACTTGATCGGAAATTGTTATGGCAAGTGCTATCAGTAAAAACCAAATCCATCTATTTTTAGAATTGAAATTTTGCCATACAAAAATGATGATAAAGAGATATAATGGATACCATGCAGTCATATCCCTCCACCAAGGATAGATGCCATCAATGAATGGAGAAGTCCAGTCCCGGTTTATTTTAAAAAACAACCAATAATCCCATTGCAAAATCTGGCTGTGCATGGCTTAGTGAATTCTTCTTGCCATAATGATCATACGTGGAGACTTTCTGATATGGTAAGGGCCCATTCTATAATCGCCAAATACATCTTCCACTATCAAACCTTGGTAGGCCAGAATATCTGTAAAATCTCCAAGTGAAAATTTCTCTACTTTTTCCGTATATAAATGTTTGATGTGCTGACTTGTGGGTTCAGTAACCTGAATGCGTTTATAAAAATGCTTCTCATCATGCCAGCGGGCTACATGAAAATGAAAATCGCCCACTTGCTTTTCTTCGTTTTGAATGATATTGTCTTCATTATAGTGTACATTTAAATAATCTATAACAAATATACCATTGGGTTTTAAACTCTGTGCTATGGTACGGACTGCATTATCGTGCTCCCGGTCTGTATGAAAATATCCAAAACTTGTAAAAAAATTAAAAGCATAATCAAAATAGTTAATCATAAAAGGCAGTCTCATATCATGCACAAAAAATTGCAGGTTTTCTCTTTCATTTTTTCTTGCCTCTAAGATGGATGGCTCTGATATATCTATCCCGGTTACATCAAAACCCATATCGGCCAATGCTTTACTGTGTCTGCCTTTGCCGCAGGCAGCATCTAAGACCAAACTACCTGGTGTAGCTTCCATTGTTTTGATGAGGAGTTGTAAAAACTGGGTAGCTTCCTGCTCGTCTCTTTGCTTATAAAGCATATCATAGTAAGGTGAACTAAACCATTCCTTATACCATTCTTTATCCGGCATATAGCGTTGTTATAATATGCAAAAATATAGGTTATGTGCTGCCACTGTAGAATAAATTTGTGGGTACTATTTTATAGTGATTCCATTTTGAATTTGCAATATGTTTGCCACCCCAAAAGAATCTTTATGCCTTTGATCAAATCAATTTCTGGAATACGTGGCACCATAGGTGGCAAGCCAGGTGACAACCTAACTCCTGTTGACATTATACAGTTTACTGCTGCTTATGCAGAATGGCTTAAAAAGCAGGGTGCCGTAAACAAAGTAGTTATAGGTAGAGATGGAAGAATAAGTGGTCCATCGGTGCTTTCGCTTGTAGCTGAAACGCTTTTGGCATGTGGAATAGATGTGGTAAATTTAGGCTTGAGTACTACACCTACTGTGGAAATAGCAGTACCACACCATGAAGCGGGTGGTGGTATTATAGTAACAGCAAGCCATAACCCGGCGGAATGGAATGCATTGAAATTATTAAACCACAAAGGAGAGTTTATCAATGCGGCAGAAGGTGCCGATTTATTGGAGATAGCTGCCACAGGTCAATTCAATTTTGCACCCGTAGATAAAGCAGGGAAAATGAGCTATGATGAAACTGCTTTAAGAAGACATGTGGATGCAATACTGCATCATCCATTAGTAGATGTATCTGCCATAACAGCTGCAAATTTTACTATCGTTATAGATGCCATAAATAGTAGTGGAGCCATTGCTGTGCCTGCATTATTAAGCAGCTTAGGTGTGCAGCAAATGCATGTAATTAACGCTGACATTACAGGAAATTTTGCTCATAATCCGGAGCCTTTGCCGGAGCACCTTACCTCATTACGCGAAGCGGTAATAAAAAATAAAGCAGATGTGGGTATAGCAGTTGATCCAGATGTGGACAGGCTTTGTTTTGTATGTGAAGACGGCAGTTTGTTTGGTGAAGAATATACACTTGTAGCGGTGGCAGACTATGTACTTCAGCATCGTAAAGGAAATACGGTAAGCAATATGAGTAGTACCCGAGCACTAAGGGATGTAACGATACGACATGATGGAAATTACTATGCAAGTGCGGTGGGCGAAGTGAATGTTGTAAACCAAATGAAAGCACAACATGCAGTAATTGGAGGCGAGGGAAATGGTGGCATTATAATACCTGAACTACACTATGGTAGAGATGCTTTGATAGGAATTGCTTTGTTTCTAAGTCTGTTGGCAAAATCTAATAAAACTACAGCTGAACTACGGAGTACTTACCCTGATTATTATATGAGCAAAAATAAAATCAACTTATCCGAGGGTATGGATGTGCAAAAAATATTTGACAGCATGAAAGAAAAATATAGTAATCAACCAATGAATATGGAGGATGGTTTAAAGATTGAATTTGAGCGCTCTTGGGTGCATTTGCGCACCAGCAATACGGAACCAATCATACGCATATATTCGGAAAGTGAAACAGTGGAACAAGCGGACCAATTGGCACATTCAATAATGCAGGATATAAAAGATATGGCGGCAAGTTTATAATAGAATTTTTTAAGGTAAAACTCAGTCTATACAATTTGATATATCATGTATAGAGTGAATAATTGAATTGAATCAAAAGCAATGAACTGCCAGCACTCGGTCTATAAACAAACAAGTTCTATTATCTCCACAATATTTGAGTAGCTATTGTGCATACAGGTTTTTATCCTATCGGCATCTGCCCAAATGATTTCTTCAATATCTTCTTCTGTTTGTGGTATGAGCTTTTGGCTACCATCTGCATGCATCACAAACCAATAAGTTTTTTTGATTACATCTTCTTGCAGCCATTGATCAAAATAAGTATGTAAGGTAGTGCCTGCGGATTTTATTAACTGTAGCTGTTGTAAACCTGTTTCTTCCATTACTTCCCTCATCGCCGTTGCTTCAATTGTTTCACCTTCATCTGCTTTTCCTTTTGGCAGATCCCATTTGCCCCTTCTGAATATGAGTAACAAATGAGCCTCCTCATTAAATACCAAACCACCTGCTGCTATAATTTCTTTCATAGTAAAAAATCTTGTTAAATACTGATATTGATAACACTGTGTTTGTGGCAAACATATCTTCGTGCCATGAAAAATGAGAAAATTATTGCAGAAAAATTGCTACAAGCAGAAGCTATCAAGCTAAGCCCGGAGCAACCATTTACCTGGGCCAGCGGCTGGAAAAGCCCGGTATATTGCGATAACAGAAGAGTGCTTTCCTATCCGTTTTTAAGAGATTATATAAAGAGTGAATTGTGTAATACTATTTTTGAAGAATTTCCCGATGCAGATATACTGGCAGGTGTGGCTACTGCAGGAATAGCATGGGGTGCTATGGCTGCAGATCAATTAAAGCTACCCTACATTTATGTGCGACCAAAGCCAAAAGAGCATGGCTTAGGAAACCAGATTGAAGGATTTTATAAACCGGGTCAACGTGTGGTTATTATTGAAGACCTCATATCAACCGGAAAAAGTAGTTTGCAGGTGGCAGATGTATTGAAGCAAGTTGGTTTACAAATTGATGGGTTAGTCTCTATTTTCAATTATGGATTTCCTCAGGCGGCGGCAGCTTTTAAAACTGCTGCTGTACATTATGAATCATTAACCACTTATAAGTCGCTGATAGCACTGGCCATTGATAAAGGAATAATAAGCCCAGAAATGGAGGCAGTTCTAATGAATTGGAGTGCAGACCCTGCAAGCTGGAAAGGTGTATAATCAAAAAATATTGGTGATATGAAAAAGTTATTTATTTTAATGATGTTGAATTTGGTGATTAACCAAGGAAATGCACAGGTCATGCAAGCTAAATCCGTATGGATAACCATTGCTGTGCCTCAAATGAAATGCTGGGAATGTAGTACCCACTTAGAAAAATATTTGCTGCATGAAAAAGGGCCTGCAAATGATGCGGGCATTGTACGTTGGATTATAAATATGAGTGCGGCCAATATCAGAATTCAGTATTTTCCTGATCGGATTACAGCAGATTATTTGAGGGCCAGCATAGCCAATGCAGGATTTGACGCTGACTCTGTAAAAGCCACTGCGGATAGTTATCAACTAATTCCCAATATTTGCAAAAGACCTGTGGATGGTGGCGGCCCGCCCAAGGGGGTGCCATGCAAACTACCACCTTCAGATAGAGGTAGCCTGCTACTCAATGATTGATAATTGATGCTTAAACATACTTTGTTTCCTATTGATGTTTTTTTTCTGATATGATGTTCAACATGCTTTAGGTATTGAAAATTCAAAGCCTATTTTTGCAAAAATTTTTTTATGAAGAAGACACATATCATTGCACTGGCGCTCATAGCCATCTCGATTGGTGTACTCATTAGTTTTATGGGTAGTGTAACCACTTATGAAACCATAGAGAGTGCAAAAGCAAAACCGGGCAGATATGTAAATCTTATTGCGAAGCTGGATAAATCAAAGCCTTTTGAATACGACCCTGCTACCAATCCAAACCTGCTTCAATTTACTGCCATAGATACTTTGGGCAATTCCATACCGGTTATTTATCACAATGCTAAACCAACAGATATGGAAAAAAGTGAGCGTATTGTTTTAAAAGGTAGAGTTAAAGATGGGGCATTTGAATGTGAGGATATTCTGTTGAAATGCCCCAGCAAGTATAAAGATGATATAAGTGCCAATGCACAAAATGTGAAAACACAAATGTCAGACACCACCTCATCATATTAAAGAATACATACAGCAATACGTCATTATGGAGTATAATGGAGAGCATCTGCTTCCCGGTCAAATAGGAGAATGGTTGATTCTTATTTCGCTTACCGCATCGCTTACCGCAACCTTATCTTATTTTTTTGCTTCGAAAAAATCTGAATCTGCACATGCAGATGGGTGGATTAAAATGGGCAGATGGTCTTATGCCGCAGTATGCTGCTCTGTGTTGGGCGTATTCAGTTTATTGGTTTTTATCATTGCTAACCATTACCATGAATATTATTATGCATGGAATCATAGCAGTATCAATCTACAACCACAATATTTATTAGCCAGTTTATGGGAAGGACAAGAAGGTAGTTTTTTACTCTGGAATTTTTGGAATTGTGTATTGGGTTTTTTGCTCATACGAAAAGCTGGAAAGTGGGAAGCAACCACTATGACCGTAATCAGTTTTTGTCAATTTTTTATAGCCACAATGCTCATCGGTATTTATTTCTTTGGCTATAAAGTAGGCGGAAATCCTTTTATACTTTTCAGGGAGCAAATGCCGGATATGCCCTTGTTTAATAACCCTGATTATTTGCAATTGGCACGTATTAAAGAAGGTAATGATTTAAATGTACTCCTTCAGAATTATTGGATGGTCATTCATCCTCCGGTTTTATTTCTAGGATTCGCTTCCACCATTGTTCCATTTGCATTTGCTTACGGTGGATTGATAACAAAAGACCATAGCTGGACTACAAAAAGTTTATCTTGGACCTTATTTAGCGGAGCCGCATTGGGAACAGGCATCATGATGGGAGCCGCATGGGCTTATGAAAGTTTGAATTTTGGTGGTTATTGGGCTTGGGATCCTGTAGAGAATGCCAGCTTAGTGCCTTGGTTGATATTAGTAGCAGGTTTACATACCAACCTCATTTATAAACACAGTGGATATAGTTTGCGCACCACCTACATATTTTATATCCTAAGTTTTTCTTTGGTATTATATAGTACATTTTTGACTAGAAGTGGTGTGCTTGGTGATACATCTGTACATGCTTTTACAGGTGCTGATATGACCGTTCAACTACTCTGTTTTTTTGGAGCTTTTCTAATTCCCGCCTTAGTATTATTTTTTATCAATAGAAAAAACATTCCTACCATTCATAAAGAGGAAAGTAGCTACAGCAGAGAGTTCTGGATGTTTATTGGAGCTTTGGTTTTATTCCTTTCAGGCATTATTATCACTGCAAAAACATCTGTTCCTGTGTACAATTTAGTATTTGGAACAAATGTGGCCTTGCCCGAAGATCCTGTTTTTGCGCACAATCAGGTACAGATATTTATTGCTATTATCATTGGTGTACTTACAGCCATTACGCAGTACCTCAAATATAAAGACACGCCCAGAAATCAGTTTGCAAAAAAGATAATGTTACCTACTGTTATTGCATTAGTGATTAGCGTATGTATAAGCATTTTTGGAAATGTATCCTATACGGAAAAAGGGGCAGGCTTTCTTGGAGCCATATATGTAGCACTGTTTGCAAGTGTATATGCTATTATAGCCAATGCCGGATACATATTTACCGGGTTAAAAGGCAAAGTAAAAACGAGTGGAGCTTCGGTAGCACATGTTGGTTTTGGTATGGTACTATTAGGTATTATACTTTCATCTGCCGGCAAAGCTGTGCTTAGTCAAAATACAACAGGCATAGCCTTATTTGAAAAATCAAAGAATGAAGATCCTGCTGAAAATATTACCTTGTTTAAAGGGCTACGTACAGACATGAATACCTATCATGTAACCTATCAGGGAGACAGCACCAATACCTATGATAGGAAGAAATATTTTGAATTATTATTTGAACCAAAAGATGGCTCGAAATCATTTTTTATATATCCGGATGTATTAGCGAATAACAAAGGCCAAGAAGGTTTTTCAGCAAATCCTGATAAAGAGCATTTTTGGAATAATGATATATTTGTTTATACCTCCAGTTTTCAACAAGGAACGAGTAATGATACCATTCAATACCGACCTATTACCCTGCAAGCAGGCGATACTTCTTTTTACAGTAATGGTATGATCATTTTGAATAAGAGTGATTTGAACCCTCCTGACATGCAGGCTCGGCTTGCACCGGGAGCACTTGCAGTACAATTAGACATTACTGTAATATCTAAAGAAGGCAGCAAGTATGCTGTAAAACCTGCTATAATACTCAAAGATAGCACACTAGATATTATACCCGATACCGTGCTTTCTCAAAGCATGGTACTAAAGTTTAACCGCATAGTGGACGAACAAAAAGGAATTTTAGAGATTGGGATAAAAGAAGATCGCCGTATGAATGATATTGTAACCTTAAAAGTTTATGCATTTCCATTCATCAATGTATTGTGGATAGGTATAGTTATAATGATCATTGGATTTGTAATGAGCATGTACAGAAGAATACAAAATATGAAATTGAGAGCCGTATAAAGATTCAATCGATTGCTAAAAATGGCAATTAAATTTTTTGTGTTTTTTTCACCCTGAAATTTCAGAATTTTTAAAGAATCGGTTGCTGCTTTGATTTGCTTGCTTATTTTTGCATGACCTCCAAGATTATCTTCTTATCGGTCATCACGAACTTTATTGTAAATTTTAATACTACCTGTTTTCTTTCTCATAAGAAATAAAGAAAACGAGGGTGTTTTTTTTGATGCTATAAAAAATGCAAAATGAGTAAATATATTTTCGTTACGGGTGGCGTTACCAGTAGCTTAGGAAAAGGAATTGTAGCAGCTTCACTTGCAAAATTATTGCAAGCAAGAGGCTTTACTGTTACCATACAGAAATTTGATCCTTATATCAATCTTGACCCCGGCACCATGAATCCTTATGAGCATGGAGAATGTTATGTAACAGACGATGGCGCAGAAACAGATTTAGATCTCGGACACTACGAAAGATTTTTAAATATAACTACTTCTCAGGCCAATAATGTTACTACGGGCAGGGTGTATCAAACGGTCATTGACAAAGAGCGCAAAGGAGAATTTCTGGGTAAAACAGTACAAGTAGTACCCCACATTACAGATGAAATAAAGGAGCGCATGCTGCTGCTGGGCAAGGGTGGTAAATACGATATTGTAATAACAGAAATAGGTGGCACTGTTGGTGATATAGAAAGTCTTCCATTTATAGAAAGTGTAAGACAAATACAATGGGAACTTCCTGATGAAGATGTATTAGTGGTGCATCTTACATTAATACCATATTTAAAAGCTGCTAAAGAACTAAAAACAAAACCAACGCAGCACAGTGTAAAAATGCTGAGTGAAACGGGGGTTCAACCGAACATCATTGTTTGTCGTACAGAGGAACCATTGAATGATAGTATCAGAAATAAAATTGCATTGTTCTGCAATGTAAAAAAAGAAGCGGTAATAGAAGCAATGGATGCCAGTACCATTTACGAAGTGCCACTGTTAATGCTAAGAGAAAAATTAGACCTTATATGTTTGAAAAAATTAAGCATTCAAAATTATCCTGAACCCGAGCTGGGCAAATGGATATCTTTTTTAGATAAATTAAAATATCCCAAAAGTAAAATTACTATTGGTCTTATAGGTAAGTATGTAGAACTACAAGATGCTTACAAATCTATTCTCGAAAGTTTTGTACATGCAGGTGCTATAAATGAAGTAAAGGTAGAGGTTATAAATATTCATAGTGAACATCTTACACATGAAAATATTGGTGAAAAGCTATCAGGCTTAGATGGACTATTGGTGGCTCCCGGTTTTGGAAAACGAGGAATTGAAGGAAAAATTTTAGCAGTACAATATGCCCGTCAATCCGGTTTACCATTTTTTGGAATCTGTCTTGGTATGCAAATGGCGGTAATAGAATTTGCCAGAAACGTACTTCATATTAATGATGCCCACAGTACCGAAATGATGCCACATACTGCAAACCCTGTAATTGATATGATGGAAGAGCAAAAGAAGGTGGAAAATATGGGCGGCAGTATGCGATTGGGCTCCTATCCCTGCTCAATCAAAGAAAATACTTTGGCCATGCATATTTACAATGAGCCTTTGGTGAGTGAAAGACATCGCCACAGGTGGGAATTTAATAATGAGTATTTGGACTCATTTGAAAAAGCAGGCATGATAGCGAGTGGTATTAATCCAGCAACAGGGTTGGTGGAAATAGTTGAAGTAAAAGATCATCCTTTTTTTATTGGTGTACAATATCACCCAGAGCTCAAAAGTACGGTTGAAAATCCTGCACCGCTATTTGTACATTTTGTAGCAGCGTCAAAAAATTATCATGAGAGAAGACATGATTTTAAAACTCCTACATTATAAAGTGAAATGAAATAATATCAACATATATTGAAGAAAGAGGATTATCAATTTTTGATTTAAAAGAGGGTTTTTGCCCTCTTTTTTTTGTAAAGAAACCGTTGCCTCATTCATATTCGCCATTCAATCATTTGATTTTATAGGACGCATTGCATCTGTCACATTTGTATTACAAATTAAGAATTATGAAATCTATACTACTCAAACTGATGACAATTGCTCTTCTCGGTATTATAAACACCAGTACTTTATATGCAAGTGCTGTACTCAGTACAGCCAGCTATAGTGTCGGTACAGTCTATCAGAATACTTCGAACAACTTATTGTATGCTTGTAAAATGGTAGTATCAGGAACAAATGCAACTGTAAATAATATTCAGTTCACACTTACTGGCACGCATACCAGTACAGAGTTAACCAATGTGTACGTTTACTTTAATGTTAATCCGGACTTAATCGGTGCAAACTATTTGGGTACTTCTGTTGCGAACTTTTCTGCGCCAAAGAACTATAGTATCAATATAAACAAAACTGTAAACGCAGGCAGTTCGGGTTATTTTATCATTACTTTCACTGTAAGAGATACTGCAAAAGACAATAAAACTGTTCAGATAAATGGCGCAACAAATCCTGTAACATTTGGATTCACTACCGCTACTACTGTTACTAACAACCAAACAAATGCAGCTGGCGTACAAACCATACAGGCTGCGGATATTACACTCAGCTCAGCTACCATTGCAGCAGA
>ERZ650309.525-NODE-525-length-18874-cov-5.476540_pt1 | contig 18874 bp, 17 predicted proteins | sample MGYA00376245_ERZ650309 | MGnify/ENA primary metagenome ERZ650309 (study PRJEB26733, sample SAMN07839294) | wastewater metagenome | biome: urban; feature: wastewater treatment plant; material: waste water | place: USA: North Carolina | collected 2016-04-26 ...
GGCCGAAAGTGCGGCCCGCCATGGTTTCAAGAGTTCTGCCAACTTGCGTTATGTGGAATTTCTGGAGGCATTCCGCGCGGACGAAGCCCTGGCAAAAAGAATGAAAGCGCGGTATCCCGCGTGTGCTTTCCTGAGCTGGCGGGCGTTCCACGCCTTGCGCCGCGCGCTCGACTTGTGGTGCGAATTGCCGGAGCACTATGCTGGCGCAGTGCCGGATGCCCAGGTACCTTGGATGGATATCTTCGAGCTCGACAGTTCGGACCGCTGTGAAATGCTGGATTTTTACGCGCTGATGGAGCGCGACTGGTCGAAGGAGCGAATGGACTTCGCCATGTTGCACACGTTCTTCGGACGCGGCGTGATGTGGCCCGAGGGGCATGAAGCGATCCGCCAGACGTACAAGCATGGCACGCCGGCGCGAGATGCATTCTCGAAGGACGATCGTGTGATGTATCGCCAGTTGAACTCAAAGGTGCAGGATGCGCTGCAGGAGGTCGCTCACGTGGCGGCGGTGCCAGCCGTGGTCGCGGCGGCGCCGGCGGTACCCACTCCGGTGATGGCGGTAAGGGCGGCAGCGGCGGTGCGGCCGGCCACGGCGGTGATGGTGGCAGCGGAGTCCTGGGCGGTGGCGCTCTCGGTAGCGGTGGCTCCGGCGGCTCCGGCGGTATCGGCGGCAACGGCGGCCAGGGCGGCGCGGCCGCAGGCGGCACAGTCGGCGTCGGCGGCCAGGGCGGCGCAGCCGGATACGGCGGCGACGGCGGCGATGGTACGGACGGCAGCTCGTCGCTGATCGCCGACGGCGGCAAGGGCGGCGACGGCGGCGACGCGGGCAGTGCCGGTGTCGGCGGGTTCGACGGTCTCGGTTTCAATCAGGCAGCAAGCGGCAGCGCTACTGCCCACGGTGGCAATGGCGGCAACGGCGGCAACGGCTTTGACACCATCACTGCGAGCGGTGTCGCCGGCAACGGTGGCGCCGGCGGCAAGGGCGGCAACGGTGGTACCGACGGCGACGGCGGCAACGGCGGCGCCGGTGGTATCGGCGGCAATGGCGCGAATGGCCTTGCGGCACTTGGCCAGAGCGGCCCGAACGGCGGCAACGGCGGCGCCGGTGGCTTTGGTGGCGCCGGTGGCACGCATGCCGGTAACGGCGGCCAGGGTGGTATCGGCGGCGCGGCCGGTAACGGCGGCAGCGGCGGCTCCGGAGTCCTCGGCGGATTCACCGGTGGTTCCGGTGGCGCGGGCGGCAACGGCGGCGTCGGCGGTAAGGGCGGCGCAGCTCTCAACGGCACTGTCGGTAGCGGCGGCCAGGGTGGCGCAGCCGGTAACGGCGGCCAGGGTGGCCGCGGCTCCGACGGCATCTCCTCGGTCCAGGCCAACGGTGGCGCAGGCGGAACCGGCGGCAGCGTCGGTACTGCAGGTGTCGGCGGCTTCGACGGCGCGGGCAACAACCAGGCCACCAGTGGCGCCGGCGGTACTGCCGGCAATGGTGGCAACGGCGGCAACGGTTTTGACGCACTCACTGCCGTTGGCACCGCGGGCCGCGGTGGAGACGGTGGCGCCGGTGGTTCAGGCGGGCTGACCGGCAATGGCGGAACGGGCGGCAACGGCGGCTTCGGAGGCAACGGCGCCGACGGGACGATCGGGTCGTACCTGGGAGCCACGGGCATCGCCGGAAGCAACGCGGGTGCCGGCGGTAACGGCGGCGTCGGCGGCGCCGGCGGCACGTTGTCCGGCAACGGCGGCCAGGGCGGCACCGGCGGTAAGGGCGGCACCGGTGGTGACGGCGGCGTCGGCGGGCTCGCGGCCTTCGGTTCCAACAATGCGGCCGGTATCAGCGGCGGCGGCGGCTTCGGCGGCACCGGCGGTTCGGGCGGCGCAGGCGGTAAGGGTGGTGCCGGCGGCACGGCCGCGAACGGCACCGATGGCGCGGGCGGCGCCGGTGGTATCGGTGGCAACGGCGGCACCGGCGGCAGCGGTCAAACCGGCGCGGCGGGCTCGGCATTCATCAATGGCAACTCCGGTGGTACCGGCGGCGTCGGCGGCCACGGTGGTCTCGCAGGCGCCGGCGGCGCCGGCGGAAGCTCCGGAAACAACGTCGGCGGTGCGGGTGGCGACGGCGGTTTAGCTGGTGCCGGCGGCCACGGTGGCACCGGCGGCAAGGCCTACAACGACAACGTGACCCAGTGGGGCAATGGCGGCAATGGTGGTGCCGGCGGCGTCGGCGGCACGGGTGGCGTCGGCGGCAACGGCGGCACCGGCACGACCACCGGCGCGGGCGGCGATGGCACCGCCGGCGGTGCCGGAGGAGTGGGCGGCTCGGGTGGTGCCAATGGCGGCCACGGCACCCACAACGGCTCCACCGGTGCGACGGGTGCGACCGGTACCGGCGGTGCCGGCGGCACCGGAAACCCGGCCGGAAGCAACGGATAACAAGCAGTTCAATGCGGGGTGGCGCCGTTATGCGGTGCCACCCCGCTTTGCTGTCTCTATGTCCCTACACCGAGCGCGGCCGCAGTCCGTCCAGCATCATTTCGACCACCCGGTCAGCGACGTCGGCGTTGTACCGCTGCGCCGCCTGACAGGCCACCAACAGCGCCTTCACCTCTGCGGCAGAGACGTCGGGCCGCACGGTCCCGGCCTTCTGCGCAGCCTTGAGCAGCTCGTCGAGCAGGCCCAGGAACTGTATTTCCGCGTCAGGCACGACCGTGTCGACGTCGATTCCGATGCCGGCGAGCGCGTCGACCATCCCCAGGTCGGTGGCCCCCCAGCGCACCACGGACCGCAAGAAGTCGAACAGTCCTTCACCAGGTACGCCCTTGGCCCGCACCGCGTCGCCTTCGTCGACAACCACCTGCAATCTGTCTTCGATCACCGCTTTATAGAGGTCGTCTTTCGTCGGGAAGTGCCGGTAGATCGTGCCAGCGCCGACACCGGCCCGTCGGGCGATCTCGTCGATCGGCACCGAGAGACCCTCGTCAGCGAACGTTCGATAGGCGATGTCGAGCACCTTGGCACGATTGCGAGCGGCATCAGCTCGCAGCGGCCTGGCCGGCTTCATCATCTCCACGTCCTTGGGAACAAAATAAACGGGGCGCTCGTTCCGCATCTTGTAAACATCCGGGGCGCACGCCCCGATTAGGTCCCCCACAGTATCGAGGAATCCCCATGACCAAGTGGACAACCGCCAACATTCCCGACCAGTCCGGCCGCACAGCGATCATCACCGGAGCCAACACCGGACTGGGCTTCGAGACCGCTGCGGCACTCGCCGCTCACGGCGCACATGTCGTGCTCGCCGTCCGAAATCTGGACAAAGGCAAGGACGCCGTCGATCGCATCGTGCAGAGGACCCCTGATGCCGACGTCGTACTGCAGGAACTGGACCTCAGCTCGTTGCAGTCGGTATTGGAAGCCGCCGAGCAACTCCGTGGTGACTATCCAAAGATCGATCTGCTCATCAACAACGCCGGCGTCATGTGGACACCGAAGGAGACCACTGCCGACGGCTTCGAATTACAGTTCGGCACAAATCATTTGGGCCATTTTGCCCTCACCGGACTACTACTCGACAACCTGCTGGACGTACCCGACTCCCGCGTCGTGACGGTCAGCAGCATGGGCCACCGGATCCGCGCGGCCATCCACTTCGAAGACCTGCAGTCCGAACGCCGCTACAACCGCGTCGAGGCCTACGGCCAGGCCAAGCTAGCCAACCTGCTGTTCACCTACGAGCTGCAGCGTCGCTTGGTGGGTAGGCAGACGGTGGCCTTGGCCGCCCATCCCGGTGGGTCGAGCACGGAACTTGCCCGGCACGTGCCGGTACCGCCCGCTATCGCAAATGCGTTGGTACAACGCCTGTTCCAAGATGCAGCCATGGGCGCTCTCCCGACCTTGCGGGCTGCGACCGATCCGAGCGCATTCGGCGGCCAGTACTACGGGCCAGACGGCTTCCTGGAGCAACGGGGCTACCCGAAGGTCGTGAGCTCAAGCGATCAGTCACATGACACCGAACTGCAGCAACGACTTTGGGCCGTGTCCGAAGAACTGACCGGGGTGACATTCTCGGTTTAGCGGCACTCACCCAACGGCCTCACATCTGACAGTTTCCGTTCGTCTACGTCACGGGCTCCCCGACTCGGTCAGTGGATCGGCGGCGGCAAGACGATGCGCTTGGGTTGATCCAGCCGGCCTGACCTCACATCGACGTTCACCGGAACGTCTACGGGATATGAACCAGCAAGAGACGAAGTCCAGCGAAATGCCCATCGCCGTTTGGCATTCGGTGATTGCCACGCCATTGGGTGACCTGACGGTCGTTCGTGACGAGATCGGATTGCAAGGCCTGTACTTCCCGCATCATTGGTACCGCCCGACGCAAGTGACGTTCGGGCCGCGACGTGACGCCGGATTCGAGGACACCGCAACACAATTGGGCGAGTACCTCGCCGGGCGGCGGCGTAACTTCGAGGTGGCGTTGAGTATGCATGGCGATGCGTTCCAGAAAACAGTGTGGCGGCTGGTCGCCGACATTCCATATGGCGACACTGTCACCTACGGCCAACTGGCAGCACAGCTGGGCGACAACGTGAACGCCCAACAGGTCGGCGCAGCTGTCGGCCGGAACCCGGTATGCGTGATCGTCCCGTGCCATCGGGTCGTGGGAGCCGGCGGCAAGCTCACCGGTTACGCCGGAGGTCTGGCCCGCAAGCGGATGCTGTTGGACCTCGAACGCGACCATGTCAGCCGGTCCAACGGATCACCGTTCCAGGACGCGCTCCTACGCGTGGTGGTCTGACGCGCCGATCGCGCTGGCCCGGCGACCTACGATCGGTACGCCGTTCGCGAAATTCTCACGAACGTGACCTCACAAAAGCCGGCCACGGAGCGTCTACAGGGTGTGAAAGCCAAACCGCCATTTGAGATCGTGGTTCGCGACCACGGCCCCACCGTCTTTCGGGTCTGTTGCGCCGTCGTCGGCGTGCATGACGCCGACGACGCCTGGTCGGAGACTTTTCTGGCGGCGCTCAAGGCTTATCCCGACCTGCCCGCGGACGCCAATCTGGAAGCTTGGCTGGTCACGATCGCCCACCGCAAGGCCATCGACAGCACCCGGGCCCGCACCCGTCGGCCGATCCCCACTGACGTCGTCCCGGAACGGCCTGAACCCGACCGCGCCGTGGACTTCGACGACTTGGCCGCCGCAGTCGACCAGTTGCCATCCAAGCAAAAGCACGCCGTGGCCTACCACTATCTGGCGGGCCTGCCTTACAACGAGATCGCCGACATCCTCGGCGGCACCGCCGCGGCCGCACGCCGCGCCGCCAGCGACGGCATCGCCACGCTTCGGAAAACCGCAGGAAGGAGCCAGCCATGAACAACAGCGACCGCCTCATTCGCGACCTGGCACAAATCACTCAACCCGGCCCCGACAAAATGGCAGCACTGCAGCAACGCCTCGCTGCGGCGGCCGAGCGTGATGGTCTACTCGACATCGCCTACCGCATCGTCGACAGCCCGCTCGGCCCGCTGCTACTGGCCGCGACCGAACAGGGCCTGATCCGCGTCGCCTACGCCCGCGAAGACCACGACGCAGTGCTGGCGCAGCTCGCCGACAAGGTGAGCCCCCGCATCCTGCACGCACCGGCCCGACTCGATGCCGCAGCCCGTGAACTCGACGAGTACTTCACCCGCAGTCGCCGCAGTTTCGACCTACCGTTGGACTGGCGACTGGCAGCCGGGTTCCGCAGTACTGTGCTGCACCACCTGCCCGAGATCGGCTACGGACAAACCGCCAGTTATGCCTCCGTCGCGGCGCTGGCCGGCAGCCCCAAAGCGGTCCGCGCGGTGGGTACCGCATGCGCGAAAAACCCACTGCCCGTTGTCATTCCATGCCATCGCGTGGTTCGCAGTGACGGCGCGATGGGCGGCTACCTCGGCGGACCCGAGGCCAAACGACTACTGCTCGATCTGGAGGCTGCGGCATGAACATCTGGCAACAACGCGTCGCAGACACGAATTGGGACAGCGTCCGTACCGAACTCGACACCGTCGGCTGCGCACTGACCGGACCTCTCGTCACGCCGGCCGAGGCCGCCGAACTGGCCGCCATCTACCCCGATACGACCCGCTTCCGCTCAACCATCGATATGGCCCGCTATCGGTTCGGCGAAGGGCAGTACCGCTACTTCCACCGGCCGTACCCCGAGATCGTCACCGAGTTGAAGTACGCGCTCTACCCACGACTGCTGCCCATCGCGCGAGACTGGTGGACCAAGCTGCGTCGCGACCCGCCTTGGCCTGACGACTTCGATCAGTGGCTCGATACCTGCCACCGTGCAGGCCAGACGCGAACGACGGCGTTGCTGCTCAAATACGCCGAAGGTGGTTGGTGCGCGCTGCATCAAGACCTGTACGGGGACTTGGTGTTTCCGCTCCAAGTGGTGATCAATCTGACGCGTCCGGAGGTCGATTACACCGGTGGCGAGTTCCTGCTCTACGAGCAGCGTCCCCGCGCACAGTCACGCGGCTCGGCGCTCTCCATTCCGTTCGGACGCGGGCTGGTCATCACCACTCGCGAACGGCCCGTGCTCTCCAAGCGCGGTTGGGCCGCGGGCCCCGTCCGGCACGGCGTGTCCACCTTGCGGTCGGGATCGCGGATGACGCTCGGCCTGATCTTCCACGACGCAGCATGAGCAGGTACACCCTGCTCAACGCGGACGGTCAGCCGTATGTGAGCACAGCACCGGGCCGCTTCGGAGGGCACCGCCGCAACAAGCTCTACGGCACCCTGGACTGCCGCTCGGCACTGCGGGCAATCGCCGCCGGCGGCTACGTGACTCATCGGGTGTTCTTCGCCGACGAGCAGACCGCTATCGCAGCGGGATACCGCCCGTGCGCGGTCTGCCTGCCGGTCGAGTACCAGCAGTGGAAGGCCCAGCAGTGACTGCCCGCGGCCCCGCAGCACCACCCGAACGACACACCAGTTTCGACCTCGACGGCCTGACGTCGGGCTCGCCACGTCGCGAACTGAGCCCAAGGTGTTCTCAGATACCGCCACCGGATTGCCTGGCGACCTCACATTCCAGCGGTAGCGAACGTCTTCCTATCGAAAGACTCACCGCCTGAAAGGAATTGACCACCAACATGGCCGCGACCAATATCGCCATCGAACCGTCCATCCTGTACTGGGGCACCCCGGTCGTGCTCAACAGCACCGAAAACCCCAACGGCACATACAACCTCGCACCGATCTCGTCGGTGTTCTGGCTGGGCTGGCGGTGCATGCTGGGGTTCGAGGCCATCTCTCAAACAGCTCAGAACTTGATGAGGACCGGCGAGATCACCATCAATCTCGTCGATCACACCCAGGTCGATGTGGTCAACAAGCTGTCGATGCTCACCGGCACCAACCCTGTCCCTGACGGTAAATCGCAGCGCGGCTATCGATTTCACGAAGATAAGTTCGGCGCGGCCGGCCTGACACCCGTCGATTCCGAAACCGTCCGACCACCACGAGTGCAAGAATGCCCAGTGCAGATGGAGGCCGAACTGGTTCAGGTGGTGCGCGCCATGGCAGATGAGTATGACTACACCCAGCACGACCGCTCCAAGGAATGCACGCTGGATGGCATCGTCTGCTTCGAAGTACGGATCAAGCGCGTCCATGCCGACCCGAAGATCCTGGTGCCGGGCAAACCGAACCGCGTCGACCCCAATGCCTGGAAACCACTGATCATGAGCTTCAGCCACTACTACGGTCTGGGTTCTGAACTATCCGAGTCCAGACTCGCATCGATCCCCGAAATCCAGTACCGCTCACCGGATATCGACCGGGCGAGGCTCGAGCTCATCACGGCCTCGGTCTGACGAACTCCCAACCAGCCGCCCGCATGTCGGCGATGGCCCCGGCATAGCCTGCCGCAGTACCTGACCGCGGGCGGTTCATGTGGGAGATGACGATCGATCCCGGCGCCGCGCCTGCCACGTTCGCACGAACTTTCGCTGCGGGCAGCGTGGCGCCGGAATCGCCGTTGACACTGAAACCGAGAGGCTGCAGGCCCAGGTCGTGCACGATCTGCACGGCCACGTCGTCATAGTGGGCAGTACCCGGCCGGAACCAGATGGGCGCCTTCCCGGTCAGCGCCGTGATGCGCCCCTGGTTTGTCCACACCTCGTCAACGACCTCAGCGGCGGACCGCGTACCCGCAATTCCATACGCAGCGCGCCCATTCACCGACAACGGCACATGACGCGAGCCGTGGTTCCCGATTTCGAACAACGGGTTGGCCGCCAATTGAGCCGCTCTATCCGCATGCTGATCGATCCAGTGCTCATTGAAGAACAGCACTGCGGGAATATTGTTGCGCTGCAAGACATCCAGCAGTGCGTCATCACAGCCGCCGCGGCATGCGTCGAACGTCAGCGCGATCTGCCGGCCACTGGCAGGGAAGCTCGTCACAATGCCGGGCAGTCCCATCCCCCACTGGGTCGGCACGCGCCGCGCGTTCTCCAGCGCGACAGCAGTCGGATCCAGCGTGGCGGCAGCGGGTATCGCCCATACCAGCGAACCAACAGCTGCAGCGCCACCAGCGAGGAACGTTCGCCGAGTTATCACATCATCGAACAGTATGTGAGACTCCTGAACGCTAGGTGTCCGCAAGCTGTGGTTTAGCTGTTGGAAACCTGCGTACCCACCAGTGGTCGCAGATCCAACAGTTCTTCGTGGAACCCACCGAACTGACGGCCAGGCTCGATCAGATGTACTTCAAGAATCCAATGACATTGCCGCCCAAGGGAATCCATACGGCGCATCGGCTGGTCCGACCCAGGAGCCACATACAGTTCCATCGAGCCACCGGCGATCTTCTCGTGCGGAAACTCCCCCACCAGATGTCCGGCGATCACACCGCCGAACCCCCAGCCGGCAGCGCGACTCAACTGCACGACATGATCGAATAGTTGAGCCCCGGTCACGTCGGGAGTGGCTTCGAAGAACTCCCGACCGGCCTCCCAGATACGTGGTAAATCGTTGCGAAGAGCCAGCTTTCGCGGATCGTCACCCAGTACGAAGGTACGGCCGAAGTCGGCTTCCCATTCCTCGAAGATCGGACCGAGATCCAGGAAGACGATGTCGTCCTCGGCGATGATGCGGTCCGGTGGGTTGTCGCGCGCGGTCGCCAGCGTATTCGCGCCGCCGTGCACAATGCGCTTGTGCCAGTGCCGGGTGACGCCGAACAGGTCGGCAGCGAGGTCACGGATCTCGTCGGACACCAACCGCTCGCCGACGCCGGGCCTAATCAGACCACGCTCTTCGATAGCGACGAACAACCGCTCGGCCCGGTCCTGCGCGTCGAGCAGTCGCGCGGCCCTCAGTTCCTCGTCAACCACCCGGCCAATGCTAGTTCAACACTCATCAGCAAATCTTGTCCGCAACCTCGGCGGCGGCTGCCCGAGTGCAGTTGCGACGTCCGCTCGCAGCGTGCTGCATCCGCGCCTCATCGAGCCTTCGGATATCCACCGGAATTAGCTGACAAGATGGCAACCCGACGGCCACCATCACAGTCCGAGGACCGGAATTACCCCCGCCGCGCAGTGGATGAACACCGAATCATGCCACCCCAGATAGAAGACTTTTACCAACTAGAACACGTTCTAAATTTACCGATCACTCACTAAATTGACATTTGCAACAATTTAGCTACATGGAACCCGCGTTCCTGCTTTATCACGCAAAACACCATGTCCGTAAGTGGTTTTATCCAGGTATAATGCACTTACGTCAATTTTTGGACAGCGTTTCAATTAGTCGAGAACCGTACTAAAAGTACCAATATATTCTTTGCTGTACCCATTCCTTATGCCGCATGAAGAGTGTTAATGTCCACCTGCTTGTGACAACTGTGTTATGTCTCACAATTGATGGGCAGGGGTAGTCATGTCGAAGTACAACGGAGCGAGCGGTAACGGTTTGCGGCACGCGGTAGCGCCCATTGCCACGGCAAGTTTGGTCAGCGCAGCGTTCGCTAGCGCCGGCGTGATGCTCCTACTGGGACCCGACTCACCGACCATGAAATCGGTGACGGCCGACGTCAGACTCGTCGACACAGAGCATTCCACCGGCGGTGGAGGGTCACAGCCAGGCAGCGCTGGAACCCACGACAGCAAACCCAAGACCCCGAACAAACCCAAAGCCTCGAACACGTCCGACGACGCCCCGAAGAGCTCGGACAAACAGTCGAAAGACCCCCTTCACCAGTTGGCCGACGATGCAAAGAAGGTCCTCGGAATCTTCGGTCCGGGCGCCAAATCCACGAGCCCGACCAACGCGCGTAATCCGAAGCCATCAGCCGCGCTGAAGCCGGTGGCCGCCGCCACGCCCAACGCCGCACCGCCCGTCGCGTCAAAACCGGCCCTCTCGCCGGTCAACACACCCACCACGGCGAGCCAGAGCACCAGCCAATCGAGCAACCCCACCCCACCGGCTCAACCCCTGGTCCCGGCCGCGACGCCGGCGGCAACGCCGGTCGCGGCGACGGCAACGGCATCGGTCCACTCGGCAGCCGCGCGCATCAGTCCGATCAGCGGAGCACTGTCAGCGGTCAGCCTGGCAGCCGGCCTGACTCCCAACGCACCGACCACCCCAGCAGCGATGCCCGGCGTCTGGGCGCTCATGGCATGGACGCGCAGGCAAGGCCAGCCGAGCGCGGCCACCAACCCGGTTGCCGCGTCATCGGTCGTCGCGACGGCGCCGCTGGCCGCCACCCCGACAACGCCCGGCAATCTGACCGACGTCGTCAACGCGTTGATCTACCAAATGGTGCACACGACGCTGGAGACCTGGATACACAATCCGCTCGGCGCCGCCGTCGACGGCGTCATCAACGGCATCAGCGGTCAGTACCTGATCGGTGATGGCACCGACGGCACACTGGCGCACCCCGACGGCGGCAACGGCGGCCTGTTGTTCGGTGACGGCGGCAAGGGCTTCTCCGGAGTCGCCTCGGGAACCGTTGGCGGACATGGCGGTAACGCCGGACTGATCGGCGACGGTGGCATCGGCGGGGCCGGCGGCGCCGGGATGAACGGCGGTGGCGGCGGCAACGGCGGCACGCTCCTGGGCATCGGCGGCGGTGGCGGCAACGGTGGCTCGGCCGGCAATGGTCAATCCGGCGGCGGTGGCGGCAACGGCGGCAATGCCGCCGGATTGGTGTTCGGCATTGCCGGCGACGGCGGTAAAGGCGGCGACGGCCTCGCCGGAACCAATGGCGCCAACGGCGACTGGAACGTCGACTACGGCAACGGCCTGGGCAACGGCCAGAACGGTGGCACCGCCGGCGGCAACGGCGGCAAGGGCGGCGACGGCGGCGTCGCCACCGGTCTGCTGTTCTCCAATGGCGGCAAGGGCGGCGCCGGCGGCAATGCCGGTATCGGTGGCACCGGCGGCACCGGCGCCGACGGTGACGCCACCCACCTCGCCGGCGGCAGCGGCGGTGCGGGCGGTATCGGCGGTGGCACGGGAGGTGCCGGCGGCGCCTCCGGCGCGGGCGGCGGACTCCTGGGTGGCTTGTTCGGCCTCATCGGCCAGGGCGGCACCGCGGGTAGCACCGGCGCCAATGGCGCAGGTGGCGATGGCGGCTACGGCGGCAACGGCTTTGGTCTGGTCTCCGGCACCAACATCACCGGAACTGCGAGGGGTGGGGCCGGCGGATACGGCGGATACGGCGCGCAATCCACGGTTGCCCTCGGCGGGTTCGGCGGCGGTGGTGGCGGTGGCGGTGGCGGCGCCGAACTGCAAACCGACAGCAGTGGCGCAACGGTCAACGGCACCGCGGTCGGCGGTGCGGGCGGCTACGGCGGTGACGGCACCCCGACAGGAGCCGGCGGAACGGGAGGCACCGGCGGCGAAGGCCTGATTCAGGCGCTCGGTGCCACAAGCTCGGCCGGCGGCAGCGCGACCGGCGGTGCCGGCGGTAACTCATACGGCAGCGGTTTCGGCGGAGCCGGTGGACGCGGCGTCATCGCGGGCGGCTACAACTCCGCGGGCAATCCCGGTACCGCCAGCGGTATCGCTCTGGGTGGCGCCGGTGGTTCGGCCGGCGGGGCGGGTAGCACCGGCGGTGTCGGCGGTAACGCCTTCGTCGTGGCCACCAGCGGATATGGGCACGACGCAGCGGCAAGCGGAACGGCCACCGGTGGCGCCGGCGGCTACGGCTACGCGGGCGGTCACGGCGGCAAGGGCGGCACCGGGCTGGTGGATGCCGGCGACGGCGGCGCCTACAGCGGTGGCACGGTGGTCAATGGCGTCGGCATCGGTGGTGCCGGTGGCTACGGCTACGACGGTGGCCAGGGCGGCGCGGGCGGCAAGGGCGGCGTTTTCGGTGAGTACGGCAGCGTCGCGACCGGCAGCACGGCCGTCGGTGGTCGAGGTGGCAACAGTGGCAACGGCGTCGGCAACGGCATGGGCGGTGCCGGCGGCTACGGCTACGCATTGTCATCGATCGACCTGGTCGGCGGAACCGTCACCGGTGGTGCCGGCGGAAATGGCGGCGACGCCGGTACTGGTGGCGCCCTCGGCGGTGCCGGTGGCGCCGGCGGCAACACTCACCTGTGGGTCGGCACCGACAACACGGTGCTCGGCGGCGCGGGCGGTAACGGCGGTGCCGGTGGCGCCGGCCTCGGCCATGACGGTGGTGCGGGTGGTGCCGGTGGAGCCGCCACCATCACCAACTATGTTCCGGCCGGCGGCGTGACCGACAGCAGCGCGACCGGCGGGCAGGGCGGCACCGGCTCCGACGGTACGGCCACGGCTGCCGGCAACACCGGCGGTGCCGGTGGAGGCGCCACGTTCAGCGCCGGCGGTTCGGTCACCGCGGTCTCCGACACCCACGTCTACGGCGGTAACGGCGGCAATGCCGACGGCGCGGCAACTGTCGCCGGCGCCGGTGGCGGCGGCAATCTGTCCGTCGGCGATGTGACGGTCACCCACACCACCGTCTCGGGCGGCAACGGATCCGACAGCGCGGCCGGTGGCAGCGCCTACGTCTCGGTGTCCGACGCCGGAACCACCATGACCAATGCCACTGCCACGGGCGGCAACGCCGGGACGGGCGATGCCAATGGCGGAGTCGGCGGCAAGGGTGGCGATGCGTCCTTGACCGTCGCGTCAGGTGGCCACATCGGGACCGCGACCGACTCCGCAACGGCAATCGGCGGGGACGGCGGTAACGGCACCAACGGCGGCCACGCCGGAGCCGGTGGCTGGACCCAGATCGAGGTCTACAACGGCGGCACCGCCTACGGCAGCACCGGCGGCGGACACGGCGGCGCAGCGGACGGCGTCGGCAACACGGGCGGCACCGGTGGCAGCGGATACATGGGTGCCGGCCGGGCCAACTATGTCGTCTCGGGGCCGCCGTCAGCACCTGCGAACGTCACGATCGCCTCTGGAAACAATTCCGTGGCCAGTGGCACCTCGATCGGCGGTGACGGTGGATCAGCAAGCGGCACAACAGGTTCCGTAGGCGGCAACGGCGGCAAGGTGGCCATCAACGCAGCGGGCCAGAACGCGGTGGCCGGTGGCACCATCACCGGCGGCAAGGGCGGCGACGGCATCGACGGCGGTACGGGCGGCAACGCCACGGCGTCCACCGCGTCGATCAATGCGTTGGGGCCCAACACCGTTGCCACCGGTATCACCGCGACCACCGGCGACGGCGGCAACGGCATCAGTGGTGGCACCGGCGGCATCGGCGGATTCTTCCAGATCGGTGCCATCAGCTGGACTGACGCCAGCGGCGCCACCTACACCGGAAACCTCTTCACCGCGGGCAACGGCGGTAGCGGCACCGGAATCGGACACACGGGCGGAAACGGCACGTCGCTGACGCAGACCGGAGGCGCAGCCAACCCGGGCAGCCCCATCATCGGGCAGACGATCACGCTCTCGGACGGAGCCAACAACCCCTGATCTGGTGCCGCTACGCGGACTCCGACCGAGGACACGCCGAGCGAACGTGCAAAGCCCGAAGTTGTTGTCCTAGACTGCCCTTCCAATCCAGGGGAGGGAGTCGCAGGGTGCGGGCAGACGCAGTACCTATTGCCGGCACCCAGGCATTGCGAGGCTGGCAGCGGCGCGCGTTGGTGCGGTACCTGGCCGCCAAACCACGAGACTTCCTGGCGGTGGCCACACCTGGCGCCGGCAAGACCACCTTTGCGCTGCGGATCGCCGCAGAGTTGCTCTCTGAAGGCACTGTGACCCAGGTCGTCGTGGTCGTCCCGACCGAACACCTCAAGATCCAGTGGGCGCAGTCGGCCGCGCGGTCCGGCATTTCGCTGGACCCCAAGTTCAGCAACTCGACCGGGCACACATCGAGCGACTATCACGGCATCGTCGTCACCTACGCCCAGGTGGCCAGCCATCCGACGAAACACCGGGTACGCACCGAGAACCACAAGACCCTGGTGATCTTCGACGAGATCCATCACGGCGGTGACGCCAAGAGCTGGGGCGAGGCCATTCGCGAGGCCTACGACGATGCGACCCGGCGCCTGTGTCTGACGGGAACGCCATTCCGGTCCGACGACAGCCCGATCCCCTTCGTGAACTACGAGGCCGACGGCGCGGGCCATCAACAGTCGGTCGCCGACCACACCTACGGCTACTCCGACGCGCTCGCCGACGGCGTCGTGCGCCCGGTCGTCTTCATGGCCTACTCGGGTGAGGCACGGTGGCGTGACAGCGCCGGCGACGAACATGCCGCCCGCCTCGGCGAACCGCTGACCGCCGAGCAGACGGCACGGGCGTGGCGGACTGCGTTGAACCCCGAGGGCGAGTGGATGCCCGCGGTGATCGCCGCGGCCGACAAGCGCCTCGGCCAGCTGCGCCAGCACATCCCCGACGCGGGCGGCATGATCATCGCCACCGACCAGACCACCGCGCGCGCGTACGCCAAGCTGCTCAAGACCATCACCGGCGAGGAAGCGACGGTCGTGCTGTCGGATGACCCGACGGCCTCCGATCGCATCTCCGCGTTCTCCGATGCGACGAGCCGCTGGCTGGTCGCGGTCCGCATGGTCTCCGAGGGCGTGGACGTGCCGCGGCTCGCTGTCGGCGTGTACGCCACCAGCGCGTCGACTCCGCTGTTCTTCGCGCAGGCCATCGGCCGGTTCGTGCGACTGCGCCAAAAAGGCGAGACCGCCAGCATCTTCCTGCCCTCGGTGCCCAATCTGCTGGAACTGGCCAGCGAGCTCGAACGTGAACGCAATCACGTACTGGGCAAGCCCCATCGCGTGTCTGACGGGCTTGATGACGAACTTCTGGAGCAGGCGCAAAAGAAAGAGGACGAAAAGTCCGATCTGGACAAGGGCTTCGAGATGCTCGGGTCGGACGCCGAGCTCGATCAGGTGATCTTCGACGGCTCCTCCTTCGGCACCGCGACCGAAGCCGGCAGCGACGAAGAAGCCGACTATCTCGGCATCCCGGGTCTGCTCGACCCGAGCCAGATGCGTGACCTGCTGAGCAAACGCCAGGACGAGCAGCTGCAGAAGCGCAGCGCCAAGGCCGCGGCCAACCCCGGCGTCCCGGCCCCGCCGATGACCACGCACGGCCAGCTTCGCGAGCTCCGCAAGGAACTGAACCTGCTCGTAGCCGCCTTCCACCACCGCACGGGTCGGCCCCACGGCTGGATTCACAATGAACTGCGACGCCGCCACCCCGGCCCGCCGGTGGCTGCCGCGACCCGCGAGCAGTTGCAGGACCGTATCGGCGCGATCCGCAACATGCAGCGCGAGCTGACGGCCTAAAGCCCGAGCAGCCCCGGCAAGTCGGCCACCGAGTCGACCACAAAGTTGGGCTGCATCGCGAATTCGTCTGCCGCCCAACGGTCCAACGTGGCCTGCCGAAATTTTCCGGTCCGCACCAGGACCCCGGTCATGCCGACGACCTGGGCTGCCAGGACGTCGTTGTTGAGGTCGTCGCCGATCATGTACATCTCTTCGGGGTCGACGCCGAGGCGGGCGGCCGCCGCCAAGAAGCCGGCCGGCGCGGGCTTGCCGACGGCCACGCCCTGCCGCCCGGTCGTGGCCTCCAGACCAGCCAGGTACATGCCGGCGTCCACCCGTAGTCCGTCGGTGGTGTTCCACGCGGTGCTGCGGTGCATGGCCACCACCGGGACGCCTTGGGCCATCCAGTCGTAGACCCAACTCAGCGTCAGGTGGTTGTACTCGGGTCCGGCTCCGCCGAGCAACACCACGTCCGGGGTCTCCGGCGCCTGCGGCCCCGTGAAATCCCCGGAGTAGACCAGGTCGACGCCAGCCATGTCGGCTCCGACGTCGCCGCTGTTGAGCAGGAAGCACCGCGCGCCCGGATAGCGGTCGCGCACATAGTCGGCGGTCAGCACCGCGGCGGTGATGACCTCGTCGGCTGCGACGTCCATGCCTGCGGCACAAAGCAATTCGGCAATCTGCTGACGGGTCCGGGTGGTGGTGTTGGTCAGATACGAGCGAGCGACGTCGCGATCGGCCAACGCCCGCAGGGTGGCCGCGGCGCCGTCGATGGGACGCCATGAGGTCACCAGGACACCATCGATGTCGAAGAGCACCCCGCCAATTGCCATGTTGCCGACAGTAAACCGCCACCGCTCCCGCGCAACTCGTGCGACCCCATCGGTAGGGTTTGCGCCATGGGTTCAAAGTGGACAGCCGCCGACGTGCCGGACCAGTCGGGCCGCATTGCAATCGTCACCGGCTCCAACACCGGATTGGGTTTTGAGACGGCACGGGTGCTGGCCGACAAAGGCGCGCATGTGGTGCTCGCGGTCCGTGATACCGCCAAGGGTGACGCTGCGGCGTCGCGGATCCGCACCGCTCACCACAATGCTGATGTCGCCGTGCAGAAGATCGACGTGGGGTCACTGGCGTCCATCCGGACCGCGGCCGACGAGCTGCGCACGGCCTACCCGAAGATCGACCTGCTGATCAACAACGCCGGCGTCATGTACCCGCCCAAGCAGACCACCGTCGACGGGTTCGAATTGCAGTTCGGCACCAACCATCTCGGCGCCTTCGCGCTGACCGGCCTGCTGATCGACAACCTGCTGCCCGTAGCCGGTTCACGAGTGGTCGCGGTCGGCAGCATCGCCCACACCATCCAGGCCAAGATCGACTTCGACGATCTGCAGTGGGAGAAGCGTCGCTACAACCGCGTCGCGGCCTACGGGCAGTCCAAACTCGCCAACCTGCTGTTCGCCTACGAGTTGGACCGCCGCCTGAAGGCCACCAACGCCGAGACCATCTCGATCGTGGCGCACCCCGGCCTGGCCAACACCGAACTCATGCGTTACCTGCCGGGCACGAACCTGCCCGGTTACAGCACGCTGGCCGGCCTGGTCAGCAACAGCCCGCTGGTCGGAGCGCTGGCCACGCTGCGCGCCGCCACCGACCCCGGCGCCCGCGGCGGTCAGTACTACGGGCCGTCGGGCATCCGGCAGTTGGTCGGCCACCCGGTGCTGGTGCAGTCCAGCAGCCAATCGCACGACGCCGGATTGCAGCGGCGGCTATGGGACGTGTCCGAGCAACTCACCGGCGTGACGTTCCCCGTCTGAGCCCATGCGCACTGTCTCCGAACATCAACAGGTTGTCGCCGGACTGATCACGGCGCGCCCACCGATCTCGGTGGCTGTCACCGATGCCCTGGGCCTGGTGCTTGCCGGCGATGTCGTCGCCCCGTTGTCGTTGCCGGGTTTCGACAATTCGGCCATGGACGGCTACGCCGTACTGGCTGCCGACGTCGCGTCGGCATCAGCAGACAATCCCGTGAAATTACCTGTGGCCGAAGATATTCCGGCTGGACGCACCGATGTCCTGACGCTACAGCCAGGTACCGCGCATCGCATCATGACTGGCGCCATGCTGCCCGCCGGCGCCACCGCCGTGATCCCGGTCGAGGCCACCGATGGATCCACCGACGTGGTATCGATCTACTCGCCGGCCCCCGAAGGTCGTCACATTCGGCGCGCCGGTGACGACGTCACTGCGGGCATGACGGTGTTGAACGCAGGGCAACTGCTGACTCCCGCGGCGCTCGGCCTGGCCGCTGCACTCGGCCTCGCCGAGCTGAAAGTCATTCCACGGCAACGTGTTCTGGTGATGTCCACCGGGACCGAACTGGTCAGCCCCGGCACCCCGTTGCTGCCTGGGCAGATCTACGAATCCAATGCTGTGATGCTCGCGGCAGCCGCGCGCGACGCGGGCGCAGAGGTCCGCACCGCACCCGCTTCAACCGACGACGTCGCGATCTTCCGTGACATCCTGACCCGGCACGCGACCGACGCCGACGTGATCATCACGACCGGCGGCGTCAGTGCGGGTGCGTACGAAGTCGTCAAAGATGCTCTGCACCAAGAAGTTCAGTTCGCCAAGGTCGCCATGCAGCCCGGTATGCCACAGGGCGCAGGCGCGTTCGCCGGCACCCCGATCATCACGTTTCCCGGCAATCCGGTGTCGGCTCTGGTGTCTTTCGAGGTCTTTCTGCGCGCCCCGCTGCGAGCCGCCATGGGACTGAGCGCCGACCGACCGCAGATCACCGCCACCCTGGCCGAAAAACTCACCTCACCGGTCGGCAAACGCCAGTTCCGCCGTGGCGTCCTGGCCGCATCCGGTGACGTGACCAGCTACGGGCCGCCGGCATCGCACCACCTGCGGTGGCTCGCAGAAGCCAATTGTCTGTTGGATATCGCCGAGGACGTGGTCGAATTGGACGCCGGATCTCCGGTGCCCGTCTGGGACCTTCGTCAGAGTCCGCAACCGTAGAATCGAGACCCGTGGCCAGACCAGCGCGACCCCCAGCCGATACCCCAGACACCGAGATCGGTCGTCT
>ERZ650309.527-NODE-527-length-18846-cov-4.942685_pt1 | contig 18846 bp, 19 predicted proteins | sample MGYA00376245_ERZ650309 | MGnify/ENA primary metagenome ERZ650309 (study PRJEB26733, sample SAMN07839294) | wastewater metagenome | biome: urban; feature: wastewater treatment plant; material: waste water | place: USA: North Carolina | collected 2016-04-26 ...
TGGGCATTTCGGAGAGGCGCATCCGAATTGGGGACAGGGTGTCATCTGGGCCATGGCGATTAGCACCGCGCTACTCTTTTTTGCTGCCATCGTCGCGCACGAACTGTCGCATGCACTGGTGGCCAAATGGCGTGGGCTGCCTGTCCGTTCGATCGTTTTGTTTGCGCTTGGCGGTGTGGCGCAGTTTGAGAAAGAGGCCGAAGATGCCAAAACTGAGTTTTTGGTCAGTTTCGTCGGCCCTCTCGCCAGTGCGGTGATTGGGGTTGTGTGTTTGATCCTGGCATTGGGGCTTGGCTGGACGTGGATGATGGAACCAACTACGCCGTTGATGGCGATATTGGTCTGGCTGGGATACATCAACTTTGGGCTAGCTGTTTTCAATATGTTGCCTGGCTTTCCAATGGATGGCGGACGTGTATTGCGCGCCATCATCTGGTGGCGGACTGGCAGCGTACAACGGGCGACACGCATCGCTTCGCTGACCGGGCAGATGGTTGCTTTTGGATTCATCGTCTTTGGCATTTTCCGTTTCTTTGCAGGCGCAGGCTTTAGCGGATTGTGGATGGCCTTCATTGGCTGGTTTTTGCTCAATGCCGCCAAATCCACCTATGCACAGCAGGAATTAACCGAACGATTACGCGGTGTGCGCGTGGGTGATTTGATGACGCTCGATTGCACGATGGTAGACGGCAATAGCAATTTGGAGATGTTCGTAAACGACCATTTGTTGCACACCGGACGCCGTTGTTTTTTGGTTGCGGAACAAGGTGTGGTCACAGGGTTGATTACGCCGAATGAGATCAAAGGCATTCCCAAAGCACGCTGGCCCTTCACCCTTGTCTACGACGTGATGCGACCACTGGAAGAACTGCGGACAGTGTCGCCCGAAACCCCTGTCAGCGAAGCCTTGGAAATCATCGGGCGTGAGGACATCAACCAGTTGCCGGCCTTAACCAACGGTCGGTTGGCGGGGGTGATTTCGCGCGATCAGATTCTGCGTTATCTGCTCACACGCGCTGAGTTGAAGATATAACGGCAGCTCACTATGGAGGAGAAACGATCATGGCGAAAAAGAAGAACAAACAGTTTATTGATTTGGGCAGAGTCGAAAGCGAGAAGTTTGAACCCAGTGAAGAAGTGCGAAAAGAATTTGATGCGGCTGCCCAACTCGGTTTGACTGGTAAGGGAATTGAAGAATTGCTTGAGCATCACTCAACTTCCCCCATGCTGTCCGGTGGAGACGTTGACGCAGCCTGGGAAGATGCCGCGGTCGGCGAAGAGTCTGTGGGGGGCGAAAATCCGACTCCTGACCAAGATGTCGTGGAAGAGTTAGGAAAAGCGGTAGGGATTCTTTATGAAGATGGCGAGCCGCTCCATACGGCCGAGAAGTTAGAAGCCAGAGACGAGCATCGGTGGGAACTTGATCCTGCCTCATCAGAAGGGTTTGGCGAGCGAATGAAGCGCGAAGGAGAATACGAAGAAGAGTAACGCGCTAAAATTTTTAGGCCCAGCGACGATTTGCCAATCTCCATATCGGAAAGCTCGTATTTCGGCGTTGATTGGCCCTGAAACGAAGTGGGACTCTTACAGAATTTGTTCGAGATAGGCACTGAGCTGATGTTCTTTTATCACCAAAAAACCATCTTTGTTCGTCTCGATCAGGCCCAGATTCCGAAATCGCTGCATAAATACGCTGATCCTGGGCCGCGTCGTGCCGACCATCTCCGACAATTCTTCATGCGTGATTCGTAGTTCGATGCGAATGCTGCGCGGGTCTTTCTTACCCAAAGTGCGAGCCAGGCTTAGCAGGGTCTGGCCCAGCCGCTGTTCGCTATCCACGGTCACCAGATTAGCAATCACCTGCTGTTGATCAGCAATCCGCACTGTCAGATATTGCACGAAGCCCTCAAACAGAGAGTCGCGGCTTAAGCGCGCAAAGAATTTGAAGCAAGGGATTTGTTTAATGACCGTGTCTTCCATTGCCGTCGCCGTTTCCAATCGCGCCTCTAATCCGGATAGGCACAACTCGCCGAAAATATCTTCTGGCGCAAGGATGGCCAGCAGGCATTCTTTGCCATCAGGTGAATTCATGAGCAGTTTAATCTGGCCGCTTTCAATGAAGTAAATCAATTCGTCGCTATCGCCACATGTGTAAACGTTGCTGTGTTTCGCAAACTTGATAGCGCGCGAATTCATGGTTTCTTTTATAAGTGATTCTTTCATCCGTTTCTTGAAATGGTCAACTTTAGGTTTGTCTTGAATCATAAGCGTTGTCTTTTTATTGCCTGGGGGTGGGCTGATCTACTGTCTGCCTTTGAATCCAGGCAGCCTTCTAACTAACTTTGCCTGTCTTGTACTGTCAGGCTCTCTTCAGGCTTTCCCAGGGAACTCTCACTCATTGCCTGAGCAATCAACTGAGCCATCGTTTCTTTCAGCAAGTCAAAGTTCAAAGGCTTTGTGAGATAGGCATGGGCTCCCGCCTGCAGCCCAAGCTTTTTGTCTGCCTCATATGCGTGGCCGGAAATGAATACGATGGGAGTGTGTCCGTTAAATTGACGAATGCGCTTGCATAACTCAAAACCCGATTCATCCGGAAGACTGGTATCCAGCAAGCACAAATCGAAGTTCTCGCTTTGTAATTGGCGGAAGGCATCAGCGGCGGTTTGGGCCAACACTACTTCGTAATTCCAAATTTTCAGCAGACATTTCATCATTTGACCCGTTCTCAAATGATCTTCGACGCACAAGACACGATTGAGGGGAATATGCATATCAACCTCCAGTTGAAATTTAGCGGTTACAACTCAACGTTTGGGTAAAGCTTGAAGTGGAAAGGTTAAAACCAAATGAGGCTGTCATTTCAAAAATAAGCCGAAATTGGGCACGTATGTTTGATATGTCAGGAAATGTGATTTTATGTGTTGGGTTATTCAGTGTGCTTCCATTTGCAGATTCATAATTGGCCAAGCTGAGATAATCTGCAGTTCAGAATTGAACATTTCCCCCAAAAAACAGTGATGGAGCGTCCTGCTTATTTTTTTCCTCCATAACCAACAGGTTAACTGAACGCTTCCTGTTTTCTTCATGGCTTGTCTCTTATTAGACAGCAATTCATTCGAGGTTCGCCGATTATCGAAACGCTCAATTAGCACTTAAACCGATCCTTTCACTCGGAATTGGATCACTAACAGGGGAGATGCAGTTATGTGGAACAAAGATGAAGTTAAGGGCAAAGGCAAGCAGATTGCCGGCACGATTAAAGACAAGGTTGGAGAAGTTACCAATAACCCGAGGCTCGAAGCAGAGGGTGAGGCTGAACATGTGGAAGGAAAAGTTCAGCAGAACGTAGGCAAAGTGCGTCGCAAGGTCAGTCAGGTAATCGCAAGCGCAGGCAAAGCACTAGCTGGTAAACGGTAACTTGGTGAACGAGCCGGTCAGCTTATCAACATTGATGCGACGGCAAAGTGTGAAAGCATTCACTCTCACGCCTCAACCGCCAGCAATGAACAGTAATTTGAAATCAGAAGGGGAAAATAATGCATAACGATACTAAAGTTTCATGGTCGGTAGTCGCAGGCTTTCTAACGCTAACGCTGCTGACTGCTAGTTTGTCTTTGAACGCTTGCTCAACGGCGGACAAGTCGGTAGCGACAGCCGGTCCTACGCCGGTTGCTCAAATGACCAATTCGGAATTAGAGAACAAGATCAAAGCCAAGTATACGACCGATGCGCAACTCAACGCTGCGAATTTGAGCGTGGATGCGAATGTGGACCGGAATGAAATTACGCTTTCGGGAACGGTCGGATCAGAATCGCTGCGGGCCAAAGCAGTCGAATTAGCCAAAAGCGTGCATGCCGGTTTGATCGTCACCACCAAAATTGATGTGAAGCCGGGCGAAATCTCACGGACGGCTTACACCAAAGACCGTGCGCTGGAAGAACGCGCAATTGCCCAGAAGCGTGGTGAGACAGTCGGCAATTCGCTTGATGATGCCTGGATTCACACCACAATCGTTGCCCAACTGGTCGGCAATTCAACAACACCGGAACGCAAGATCAACGTGGATGTGACAAACAATGCTGTGACATTGCGTGGCACAGTCGAAACTTCTGAACAAAAGACGGAAGCTGAGCAATTAGCCAAAAACACTGATGGCGTTAAAAGCGTCAACAATCAATTGAAGGTTGGCGGCGCGCCAATGAAGAAGACTTAAGTTCAGAGGCAGCCGCTTAGTGTCCTTGTTATTAGCATTGACTGTACCCGGACCGGAAACGACCAACGTACAAGTCAGAACCAGAAGGAGAAGAAGTTATGTTGCGCAGTGTAAATGATTTGAAAGGCTTCGAGATTGTCGCCACAGACGGCGAAATCGGTAACGTTGAGCAATTCTATTTCGATGACGAACGGTGGGCGGTGCGCTACATCGTCGTCAATACCGGCAGTTGGCTGTCAGGCAGGCAAGTTCTGCTCTCGCCTTTTTCCGTGATGCACGTAGACCGTCAGAATAAAAAGCTCCAGGTCACTTTGACCAAAAGCCAGGTGGAGAAAAGCCCGGACATTGATATGCACAAGCCGGTGTCGCGTCAGATGGAAGCGGCTCATTCAGACTACTACGGTTATTCCTACTATTGGGGGAGTCCGTTTTTATGGGGATCAGGAGAATATCCTGTTCTGGCTTCACAGCAATCGGCTGCCGCGACAGCCGGTGTCAATTCGTCCACGGCTGCGACGTCCGTCACCGCAACCGGGCGACCAGCCACCGCCGAAATTGTGACAGGACAGCGCCTCGCTTCGGAAGATGTACATTTGCGCAGCACCCAAGAGGTTGCCAGCTATCACATCGCAGCGATGGACGGCGAAATCGGCCATGTCGAGGACTTCATTCTGGAAGATGACAGTTGGACGATTCGCTACCTGGCGATTGATACGCGAAATTGGTTGTCTGGAAAGAAAGTGCTCGTTTCGCCGCAGTGGGTTTCTTCAGTGGATTGGGCGCAGGGCAAAGTCCACGTCAATCTCTCACGCGAAGGGATTAAGGAAAGCCCCGAATACGAACACTCCAAGCTGATTTCGCGTGAGTACGAGCAGCAGCTTTACCAGCATTATCGTCAACCCGATTACTGGTCTGAACAAAAACAATTATTGTGAGTTAAGACCCATCAAGAACGCTTGCCTGTCTTATTCGACTGAATATCTGTTGTTAATGTGGCGAGCCGAATGACGGAAAAGAAAGAGGCATTATGCCAAGCATGAATTGTGAAAGTCTGGAAACAGTTGTCCGCAAAGCGAAAGCTTTGCGGACCGCATGGTTGCTGGAGCGGGAAGAACGTCGAGTGAAGCAACTCGCAGCCAATGTTGAAGTCAGAAGAGTCTGGATAGAGTCTGATTCCACGTGGGCGACACTAAATCCGTTAGAGCGCTTCGCTATAGCTCATGCCGCCATCGCTTGAACGAGAACAATCAGGTTTTTGAAAAGAGCCATTCGTAGGCGCCGATTACCGGATGAGCGATCAGGTTATTTTTGCCGAAGAGTAAAAATAACAAGAGTGAGAACATGGATACGGACGAGACAGTAACGAACAGGCTGGGACAACAGCGGCGCACATTACTCACCGGAGCCTCTGGATATATCGGCGGGCGATTACTGAAATCATTGGAAAAGAACGGCTGTTCATTACGTTGCCTGGCTCGCAATCCGGAGCACTTGCGGCAACGCGCAGGCTCTAACGTCGAATTGGTCACCGGAGATGTGCTGGACAAAAGCACGCTCATTCCAGCGCTACAAGGAATACACACCGCTTACTATCTGGTGCATTCGATGGGGGCTGCAGGGGATTTTGAAGAAGAGGATCGCAAGGCTGCCCGCAATTTTGGCGCGGCGGCCTATGAAGCCGGGGTTCAGCGAATCATTTATTTAGGCGGCTTGGGAGTAAGTGAGCGCGGGCTTTCAGCCCATTTGCGCAGTCGCCTGGAAGTCGGGCGGATATTGCGCGAGTCGGGAGTTCCGGTGGTCGAATTTCGTGCTTCTATCGTGATTGGCTCCGGCAGCCTTTCGTTTGAAATGATCCGAACTTTGACTGAACGATTGCCCGTGATGATCGCGCCACGATGGATGGCGACGCTGGCTCAGCCCATCGCAATCGAGGATTTGATCGCTTACCTGGTCACAGCCTTGGAGTTACCGGTTGAGCAAAGCCGGATTTTTGAAATTGGCGGATCCGATCAGGTCTCTTATGGCGACATCATGCGCGAATATGCCAACCAACGTGGCTTGCGCCGTCTCATCATCCCTGTGCCATTTCTGACTCCTCGGCTTTCCAGCTTGTGGCTGGCATTGATTACACCTCTTTACGCTCGGGTTGGCCGCAAGCTGATCGCCAGTATGTTGAACCCTTCTGTCGTTCGTGACGATGAAGCATTGAGAGTTTTCAAAATTCATCCTCACGGTTTCAAAGAAGCCATTGCCCGGGCGCTGTGCAACGAAGACCAGGAGTTTGCCGAAACACGCTGGTCTGATGCGCGCTCTTCAGGCGGTCGCGCGAAAACCTGGGGCGGCACGCGCTTTGGTGCCAGGATCGTGGATTCGCGGGCCTTACCAATCAATGCTCCGGCAGCCAGTGCCTTCGAACCGATACGACGAATCGGAGGACGTAGCGGTTGGTATTTTTGTAACTGGTTGTGGAAGCTCAGAGGCTGGTTGGACCTTGTTGTGGGCGGTGTCGGATTGCGGCGTGGCAGACGAAACCCTGAATGGCCTTGTCCCGGAGACGCAGTTGATTTTTGGCGTGTCGAAGCATTTCAACCCGACCGGTTATTACGTTTGGCGGCTGAAATGAAACTTCCTGGCCGGGCTTGGCTGGAGTTTGAAGTCACAGAAGACAATCATTTTTCAACGATCCGTCAAACAGCAATCTTTGATCCCGTCGGGTTATTCGGTTTGGTTTACTGGTATGCGCTTTACCCCCTCCATCATTTCGTTTTTGCTGGGATGCTGCGCGGAATTGTTGCCACGGCTACACGCGAGTGGAAGAGCAAGAGGGCCCAAGCATGAGTTCAATCCAGCAAGCGTTCTGCTCTGATGCGCAATTTTAGCGACATTATTTTCCTTTTGGCGTGTGACGTCATTGGCTGGTTGGGTATTGGCTCCCTAACTGGTCTGGGTGACCTTCGCGGCTGTGCTTAATATACCGTTATGCGCGCTACCGCACATTCATTTTATTCAAGGTTTGATTGAGGATTTTCTCTCATTCTAGTGAGAGGCATTGATGGTTTTCGAGTTATATCCCCCTACCGCATTAAGGATATCCGTGCGTTGCTATTGGCACATTTGTTGCTCCACAACTCTTTGTTGCTTTTTATGAAGAGCACTCGATCGTTTTAGGAAAGCCAATTTTAAGTTGGGTAGTGATTCTAAAATGACTCAAAGCTTTTATTACCATCACCAAAATAGGCGTGCGTTCTTTGGATTCGTAAACATTAGAGAGAAGGAGAGAGTATGGCGAAAATTAACTGCTTAATACATACAGTTATAGTGTCCTTTATCGGGACGGCATTGATAATTGGGACAAGCGGGCTGGCTGGTGCGCAAGAACAGAACCCTAAGCAAGAGCAATCCCAACAAAAGAAGGATGAAAAGAAAGACGAAAAAAAGGCTAGGGATCAGCAGAAGCAGAGTGATCAGAAACAGCGACAAGAGCGTCAAGTTGAGCAACAACGGCAAAAAACTGTTGATCGGCAGCAACAGCAACGTCAAGTTGAACAACAACAGCAACAGAAGCAGGCTGAGCAACAGCGCCAAGCTCAGCAACAACAGCAGAGGCAGGCCGAGCAACAGCGACAAGTAGAGCAACAACGGCAAAAGACTGTTGATCGGCAACAGCAACAGCGGCAGGTTGAGCAGCAGCGCCAAACTCAGCAACAACAGCAACGCAATGCGCAACAACAAGAGCAACAACGCCAGGCTTCGCAACAACAAAGAGGAGCGCCGCAACGTCAGCAAGATCAGGAACGGCAGCAGCAGGTGATTCAACAGCAGCGGTTGAATCAGTATAACCAGCAGCGACAACAGTATGACCGTCTCGCACAACAACGGGAACAGCAGTTGCAGCAACAACGGCGTCAATCGCACTTACGTTTTCAGCAACAATATCTGGAACGATTGCGCCAGGATCAGATAAACCTTCAGAATGCGCGTTCCTACGAATACTCGGCTTCTGATTATCGTTACTCTCGTGGCGGCAGAAACTATCAGACGAATCAATACGGTGTCGATATGCTCCGGCAAGCATTGAACTATGGTTATGAAGAGGGTTTTCGCGCCGGGCAAGCCGACCGCGAAGATCGCGTGCGCTTTAACTATCGAGATTCTTATGCTTATCAGGATGCAACTTATGGATACAACGGTTATTACGTTGATTTGACTGAATACCGTTTCTACTTCCGCGAAGGATTCAATCGAGGCTATCAAGATGGCTTTTACAGCCGATTTCAATATGGCCGCAACGCGAACGGTGTGTTCAGCCTGTTGGGGAACATTCTAGAGCAGATTTTTAACGCGCGGCGCTATTAACAGAAGTAAGTGCCCTTTGGGGGTACAGCCGAACCACCTGCAATTTCAGGAAACAAGGTAGAGGAGGAATTACAATGAAAGGCTTCGTCCAGGATATAGAGGGAATCGCCGTCAGCAATGGAGATTTTCGACGGGTGCTTTACACGGCAAAGAGCTGCCAACTTGTTGTTATGGCATTGAAGCCCGGAGAGGAAATCGGATCGGAAGTGCATAAACTCGATCAGTTCTTTCGTATAGAAAAGGGGACGGGCGAAGCCGTTCTCGATGGCGTTCGCATGATGATTAGCTCTGGCTTCGCGGTGCTTGTCCCGGCTGGAACAGCTCATAACATCATTAACACGGGCAGTGTTCCAATGAAGCTCTATACCGTGTATGCGCCGCCGAATCATAAAGACAAAGTGGTTCACCATACTCGCGCCGACGCAGAAGGGGACGAAGAACACTTTGACGGCAAGACAACGGAATAGAGAAATGAGTGGCGCTGCGCCGACAGTGGTAAGAGTTTTCCCCAGAACTCTTTCGAACTGCGGCTTGCAAGCAGGAGGGCAGCGAGGGTGCTGCTCAAGGAACCAGAAAACAAGATTCGTCTTTTCTTGTAACCGGCAATGTCAAAAACGTAGTTTCAAATGAACGCAGGCAAAACAGCCTGCAAAGGGGGAGCGATGAAGTTTCGTAAATCACTTTATGTAGTTGGTTTATTGTTGGTCTTGTTGATCGGGTTTACCTCGGTGAACAACGCCCAGCGCCGGGATAACAGTCAAGATCGCTGGCAATATCTAGGACAATCGAATGTAGATGGCGCCAGGGATCACGACAACATTCGGGTGACCGCCAGAGAAGCGTTCCGGGCAATTCAACTACGCGTCCAGGGGGGCGAGATTGAATTCCAGCGTGTGGTTGTGCACTTCGAAAACGGTGCAAACTCAGAGGTAGAGGTTCGCGATCGTATCCGCGCTGGCGGTCAGACTCGCGCGATTGACCTGCCGGGCGACAACCGCAGGATTGACAGTGTTGAGGTCTGGTACGGTCAGGGGAATTGGGGAAGACGCCGACCTAATCTGAGACTTTATGGATTGGTGTCCACTGGCTTTCTAGGCCGAGACCGTGACGTACGTGATCGTGACGTACGCGATCGTGACGTACGCGATCGTGACGTACGCGATCGTGATCCCAATCGTCCTGTGCAGACCGTCTATTGTGAGTCTGGCGACATGAAGCGTCATTGGTGCAGTGAAGGGATTGGGAGGAGTGTGCGTCTGATTCGCCAGCGCAGCAGCGCGCGTTGTGTTGAGGGCCGAACCTGGGGCGTTGATCGGAGTGGGATTTGGGTTGATCGCGGTTGCCGTGCCGATTTCGAAGTGCGGTAACGATTGCAGCGATTCAATTGCCAGGACGGTTACATCTTAGGGGCAGGGACGGTTAGGCCACGGGCACTACATACCGAAAGACATTTCACCGCTGGAGAGACGGTTCTGATGTCACGATCGGCATGTTAGATGGGCTGACCGTCCCTTTTGCATTGGCAGCAAGTTTATCGAGGGTTATCACCGTTCAATCGGCATTGTTATCTCTGCAGGATTGGCATAAGCGGCTGCGACAGTTTGGGGGATTGTACGAGCAATCTCACAAATCAAGGACAGACTTGGGCAAGCCACAAGTGTCGTCAAGAAAGGTGGTCAAATGTCAGGGCGAATTTTCATCAGGGGCGATTAGACGGCGGCGCTTCACGGGTTGCCACAATCAGCCGGGCGTCAGCTTCCGTCTGGGCTGTCGAAACAGTGGCCGCCATCGCACGCTGAGCAGCAGTAGTCTCTCCGGTTAAAGTCGCTGGGGCGGGCGCGAGGTAGAACTCCGAACGCAAGTACAGTTCATCCAGAAAACGAATCAGCACCTTAATGACCGCCAGTACGGGAATAGCCAACACAAGGCCAAGTAATCCAAACAGTTCACCGGCAATGATCAACGCGATAAACACCAGCATTGGATGCAATTCCAATTTGTTGCCAATAATGCGCGGCGTAAGCACGTAATCTTCGATTCCTTGCGCAAATGCAAACACCGCTGCCACACCGATCAAACGCCCAGGCCCCGCTCCGTCCAAGGCGGCAAAGCTGAGCGCCAGAATCAAGCCGCTGATCACACCCAGGTAAGGCACAATTCCGATGAATCCTGCGATCAAACCAATCCCGGCCCACAACGGCACTCGGAGAATCAATAAGCCAGTTCCGTAAAGGGCCGCCATAATCAGGGCCATCAAGAACCGGCCACGAACATAGCCGCGCACGACTTCGCCGATTTCATCCAGCAAGCGCCTGCCGACTTCACGATGCCGATCCGGAATATGTTCTTCAACAATGCGCCGCAGATTGCTCATATCCAGCAGCAAGTAGTAAACAAAGAATGGAATAATCGGCAGCCCGATCGCCCACGATCCAAGACCGACCAAACCTACCAAACCTGACGACAGCCACCCGCCAATGCGCGATGTTAGTGCCGAAGGATCGTTTTCGAAATCCGTAACAGCCGTTTGCAGACGGGCAAAAACTTCCGGGTTCAGCCGCTCCTTGGCGAAACCGAGCAAATGCTGCGCTCGTGCGGCCACGGCGCGCAAAGCAAGTGGCAATTTGTCGAAGGATTCAATGAGCTGGTGATAAATGCCTGGCAGCAAAAAAATGAGTAACACCACCACCATCAGCAACGCACTGGCGAGTGTCAGTAACACGGCGACGCTACGCGAATGACCTCGCCGCTGGAACCAGTCGGCGAGCGGTTCCAGCATTAACGCAAGTGCGACACTTACCAGAAGCGGCACCAGCACATTCCCTCCGATTGCGACAGTGACTGCAATCAGGCCGACCACGAGCAGTGCGACGGGGACCCAGCGGACCCACCAGAATGGCAGCCTGATATGAACTTTTGGCGAAATCTCCATAGTGATCAAAGCTCCTTGTCGCAGGAAACCTAAAACACACAATAGAACAAAGCGCAGCCAGTGCGGGAGCCTAAAACAGATGCCCCACAATTTTCTTACGGAACTTGTCCAATATTGGACAGGAATTTATCCCAAGGTCACTGATCCTTAAGGATGTAGCAGAAGGTCTTATTCAAGCGACTTTATTGCACGCTTCATCACCGTATGCATAGCGTGATCTGTTTAGTCAGCAGTAATTCGATCCAATAAAAGCTCTTATTCACTGACGGCGGCGGGAGACAATTACCTTGACCGCGAATCAACCAAAGACTCAAGAAGGAGATTTTCAAATGCCAAATATTATCGAAACCGCAACTGCGGCCAATACATTCAAAACTCTGATCAACGCAGTTAAAGCGGCGGGAATGGTGGAAACGCTTTCAGGGCCAGGGCCGTTTACGGTCTTTGCGCCGAACGACGACGCGTTTGCCAAATTGCCCAAGGGCACTGTCGAGGATTTGCTCAAGAACAGTCCTAAACTGAAGCAACTGCTCAACTACCACGTTGTCGCCGGCAAGGTGATGGCCGGAGATGTGGCAAAGCTTTCTTCAGCAAAAACCTTGGACGGACAAAGCGTGGGCATTGCTTCAAACCATGGAGTCAAGATCAACAATGCGAACGTGATCAAATCCGACATTAGTTGCGACAACGGTGTCATTCATGTGATTGATGCCGTTCTGGCTTTTCCAGCGGCGAAATCTACCGCAGGTTAATTGCCAGGTAGATAATTCAAAGTCGTGGTGTGTTCAACACAACACACCACGACTTTTCTACTTTAGACTAGCCCTTCCGCTCGATCAGATTTCACCCGTGTTGAACCGTCTCAGCTCGAACTTGGTAAAAAAGGTCATTTTGATACTTGCATCCTCCGATTCTCATTCGCCGTTAAAAAATCAACTGCTGGCTTCCTTGTCCACAGCGGAATACAACCGGCTGCTGCCTCATATGAAGCATGTTTCGCTGGTCCTCAAGGATGTGCTCTGCCAGGCAGGCGACACGATGAAATATGCGTATTTTCCCCTGAGCGGGATGATTTCAATGCTCTCTATCCTGGTGGATGGCGCCAGCGTCGAAGTTGGAGTCATCGGCAGTGATGGGATGCTGGGTTTGCCGATCTTTTTGGGAAGCGGCATTGCGCCGAATCAGGCGATTGTGCAGGTCGCAGACGGTGCCATGAGAATCAACGCAGATATTCTGAAAGCCGAGTTTAAACGTGCAGGGCCAATGCAAGCTTTACTGCTGCGCTACACCCAGGCGTTTTTCACTCAAGTCTCTCAGTCGGCAGCCTGTAACCGCCTTCACACGCTCGACCAGCGATTGTCTCGATGGCTTCTGATAGTTCACGACCGGATGGAAATGGACAGCTTTCAACTCACTCAGGAATTCATTTCGCATATGTTGGGAATGCGGCGCACTGGCGTTTCTGAGGCAGCCAACATTCTTCAAAATGAAGGATTGATCCGCTATACCCGCGGCAAAATTCATATTCTCGACAGGAAGGGCTTGGAATCCAGATCCTGCGATTGTTATCAGATTGTTAAAGATATGTCTGCTCGCCTTTTAATCTGACGTTTGGCTGCTACTCGCCATAGTCGCAGTCCCGTACAGTCAAAAATAAAGATCGTTTAGCCCCTAGTATTGGATAGGCTGGGATGATACCTTGCGTCCGGTAGCGGACATTTCATTTCCCCTTCTTTTCTTCTTTTCTTCTTTTCTTCTTTTCTTCTTTTCTTCTTTTCTTCTTTTAACTTGCAGTGTCAGCCCGAATTATCAATGCCCCTGCCAAAGATAATGAAAATTCGGGGTGGATGCCCGGAACAAAGCAGATAATTTTGCCTGATTTGTTTTAGACCTCCTTTAAACATCTCCACTTTGCATTGAATCGCGCAAGCTCTGTTCTCAACAGTAGGTTGATATGCAGTTTCACTAGAATCATATCCTTTATGTTGAGGACCAAAGAGAACTCGCAATCAATCCCCTTCGGTTGTGTTCGTTTCCGGTCACATTCGTAATCCGGATAAGTGGCGAGGATTGAAAGCACGAGCATTTGCCGGAGGAGATTTGAAGGTGTCGTGTTTCAGAAGGGATGATGGCCAAACACTGATTTATGCGAAAGCCGACTAACATTTGTTCTGTCGAAGTTAGGTCCTGGACTATCACCTTTCTGAATCACGGCACCTTTGAACTTGTAACTTAACAAAACAGGAGAAGCGATGACACTTACCGAACGTGAAAGGACCGCAGCATTGGCACGCAAAGCCAACGCAATTCGCAATGCTTGGCTGCATGAGCGAGAAGAGGCGCTTGCAATACAACGTTCCGCTAGTTCCGAAATCAGGCGAAATTGGAAAGAATCTGATGACAAGGTTGAGCCAACGTCAATGAGAATGCCAGAGGGTTCGAGGCAAGAACAAGATTAGGGTGTCAGTCATTACCAACCTGTTTTCTAAGACCTTCCAGAAGTGTAAAAGGAGGCTCATTTATGATTTACGAGAACCTTGGTGTTGACCGCTTTAAAGAACAAATGCGGCAATCCTTATCCAATGAAACCCTCCATTCGCGCACCATCACATATGCCAAAAACGACAACGTCTATACGTGTGGTGACAATGACGAATTGATCTATTTTATTGAAAGCGGGCAGATCAAATTACTCATGCTTTCACCAGAGGGTAAGGAATGTTTGTTGGCCATTCATACCCCGGGGGATATGTTCGGTGAACTGTGTTTGTCCGGGTTGGGCGCGCGACTGGAAACCGCGACCGCCATGGAAGAAACAAATATCAAACAAATCCCCGGCCCCAAGCTCTTTGAGCGGTTGCGCCGTGATTCACTGTTCGAAGGTTTCGTAAAATACCTTGCGGTGCGCATTGCCGATCAGCAGCAGGTTATTGCCGATCTGGTGACAGTGGATAGCGAACAACGTCTGGGAAAGACGTTGTTGCGATTGGCGCGTACCATGGGAAAGAAAGACCCGCGCAGCATTCGCATCGAACCAAAAATTTCGCATGAAGAATTGTCAGAAATGGTTGGCACGACCCGCCCGCGGATCAGTGTATTTATGCAGCGATTTCGGAACCTGGGACTGATTGAGACGAACGACGACCACTTCCTGGTGATTAAGGAACAGAAGCTGAACGAGTACCTTGCACAGATCGCTTAGATTTTTTCATCTCAGCCTTTATTTAACCTATACCTCGGAATTCTCTTCCTGGCTGTCTCCTATTGAACAGCGTGGTATCTAAGACCATGGCCTACTTACTGGGTATTCCGGTGAAATGACACTGTGATACCCGAAGTAACAATCTGAGGTACAGTAATGAAAAAAATAATAGGGAATCGAATCAAAATAACAGCAACAATCTTTTGTCTGATCCTGGTGACCGTGGTGTTTTCATCCAGCGTGCAAGCGGATACCTGGAATAAGAGAACAGTCGTGACATTCAGTCAGTCGGTCGAAGTTCCGGGAGGCGTCATCTTACAAGCAGGCACGTACGTCTTTGAATTGGTGGATTCGCTGGCTGATCGTCATATCGTGCGGATTTTCAACAAAGAGAGAACCCACGTTTATGCAACGATTCTGGCAATCCCAAATTGGCGACTGGATGCGACCGACAAAACCGTAATGACGTTTGGGGAAAGATCTGTTGGTTCACCCGAAGCAATCCGGTCCTGGTTTTATCCTGGAGCTAATTCGGGAGAGGAATTTGTATATCCGAAGAGAAGAGCTGTTGAGTTAGCGAAGGTCACCAATATGCCTATTCTCGCGATGCCTTCCGAACTGGAAACAGCCATCGTCACGCCGCCAGCAACCGTGAACGAAAAACCTGTCGAAGCGTTGAAGGAAGCTCCAATCACCGCGGTTAAACCAACTGGTGAAGAGGTTGAAGTCGCGCAAGTCATTCCGGCTCAGCCGGCTCAGCCGGCTCAAACAATGCCTGAAAAAGAGATGGCAATGAACGATTCTTCCAACAGTGCCAGAAGTCTGCCCCATACGGCCAGCAAATTGCCGCTGTTGGGCCTGATCGGGTTGCTGTCTTTAGGCTTGGGGATTGCCCTTTGGTTTGTTCCGAAGCGCATTGTTTAAGCCAAACGAATTCTTGCCTTTGTAAATCGTAAGCCAAAGATTAGCTCGACATTGTGAAGGTGGGTAGGTGAGTCGGTTCTGTTTGGGCGGCATCCGGGAGGGCACTTCCGGTTGCCGCTTCGGATTATCCGAAGGAAGTGAGGCCGATGAGACAGTCGTTAAAATCGTTACAACTTGTGACACCAGCCACAGTCTTAAGCCGTTTGGGCGCGGGGCTGCTTTTTTTACTGCTGCTTCTTCCGGGCTTTGCCAAACCTTTCAACCTTCAACAATCACCGCCTCGCACAAATAACCAGAGCGAGAATCAGGACACGATCAAAATCAATGTTGAGCTGGTGGTTTTGCATGCCAGTGTGCAGGATCGAGATCGCCTTCCCGTTTCAGGGCTTAACAAGCAAGACTTTCAAATTTACGAAGATGGAGTTCTTCAGCAAATTGAATCGTTCAGCCACGGAGACATCCCGGTTACGGTCGGTCTGGTGATTGATAACAGCGGCAGCATGCGACCGAAGCGCACGGAAGTCATCGCAGCGGCACTGGCTTTTGCCCGTGCCAGCAACACCAATGACCAGATGTTCGTGATCAATTTCAACGAGCGCGTTTTTTTTGGTCTTCCGGCCAACACAGCTTTTACAAACAGCGCGAGCCAATTGGAAATTGGACTGTCTCGATTTATGGCGCAGGGGATGACAGCGCTTTATGACGCGGCTGCCGCAGGGCTTGAACATCTGAAGAAAGGGGATCGGGACAAAAAAGTATTGATCTTGATCAGCGATGGAGGCGACAACGCTAGCCGCCACAAGATGGCCGAAGTTATGACTTTGGCGAAGCAATCCGATGTCATTATCTACACCATAGGCATCTTTGATAAGGACGATATGGACAGAAATCCAGGGGTGCTTAGGCAACTGGCAAAGGCGACGGGCGGAGAAGCGTTCTTGCCAGGGGCCGTCAAAGAAATCGTTCCGATCTGTGAGCGAATCGCTCGTGATATTCGCAACCAGTACACGCTCACCTATTCCCCCACAAATATAAAATACGACGGTAAGTATCGAATCATTGAGGCGAAGGCTAGGGTGCAAGGACAGGAGCGATTGGTTGTTCGCACTCGTACCGGTTACTTCGCGCCCTTGAAGCCCTAGCCGGAAATTAGGTCAATCTTGATGATGTTCAGAACCATACGACTGATGTTTTTGCCGATGCCAACCAATCCGGTTCTCCGTTGGAGCCGAAATGTATTTGTCATCATTGGCCTCCTTTTGTTGAGTTATACCGGTTATGTCCTGCTTGAAGCGCAACTCTATCAGGCCGATCAAACCCGGAAATTCGAGCAAGCCCTGAAGAGTGTGAATCTGACGCTCGCAAACTCAGGCTTCCCTGTCCGTGAAGGCTCATCGTTGGGGCAAATCAGGATCAGCCAGATCGGCCTGACGGCGATGATTCAGGAAGGCACCGGCGAAGAGACGCTTCAACGAGCGGTGGGGCATATTCAGGGTACTTCGCTGCCAGGCCAGCACGGGAACATCGCACTGGCAGGACACCGGGATACATTTTTTAGAGGATTACGTCAGATTCGTCTGGGTGATGAAATCACATTGACGACTTTCAGCGGTTCTGTCCGTTACCGTGTGGAATCCACCAAAGTGGTCGAGCCGGAAGAAACCGAAGTGCTGGATGCCGCTGCTGGTGACATTCTCACTTTGGTGACCTGTTACCCGTTCAGCTTTGTAGGTTCTGCGCCTAAAAGGTTTATCGTCCTTGCGCGAAAGGTTCTTACATAATTCCCAAGGCCGCAGTTTGTTCCGCGTCCCCCAGCCCGCCAGCTCCCATTCATGTCTAATATTGAACAACTAATTATTTCGATTTGACCGATGATGCAGGCACTCACTTTGTTGTGAGGAACCTTACCAGGGAGGAATTTTTGACAATACCTAGCGTAAACAATTCAATAAACCGCCTCGCTTTCATTGGGAATTACACGCCGCGCCAATGCGGCATCGCTACATTCACCACCGATTTATGTGAAGCCATTGCTGCTGAATACAGCGACCTCAGATGTATTGCCGTGCCCGTCAACGACACGAAATCAGGTTATGCCTATCCGAATCGCGTGCGTTTTGAGCTGACGGAAAAAGACCTTGATTCGTATCGCCGCGCTGCCGATTTTCTGAACATCAACAACGTAGACCTGGTTTGCCTGCAACACGAATACGGCATTTACGGTGGCCGAGCAGGCAGTCATGTGCTGGCGCTGCTGCGCGAATTGAACATGCCCATCGTTACCACGCTGCACACCATTTTGCGTGACCCAGACGCCGATCAGCGGCGTGTGTTGGAACAGGTTGCGAGTTTGTCGGATCGCCTGGTCGTGATGAGCGAGCGCGGAGCAGAGTTCCTCCGGGACGTTTACCACGTGCCTGCGGAAAAGATTGATTTCATACCTCACGGCATTCCCGATTTGCCATTTGTTGACCCCAGCTTTCACAAAGACCTGTTTGGCGTCGAAGGCAAGATCGTGCTGCTCAGCTTCGGATTGCTTTCCGCCAACAAAGGAATCGAAACCGTCATCAACGCATTGCCTGCAATTTTAGAGCGTCATCCGAACGTGGTTTATATCGTTGTCGGAGCGACACATCCGCACGTGTTACGGCACGAAGGCGAAACGTACCGGCTGTCGCTGCAATGGTTGGCGCGTGAAAAAGGCGTTGAAGGAAACGTAATCTTTTACAACCGGTTTGTCAGTTTGGAAGAGTTGGTGCAGTTCATCGGCGCGGCGGATATTTACATCACGCCATACCTCAACGAAGTGCAGATCACGTCGGGAACGCTGGCGTATACCGTTGGCGCGGGCAAAGCGGTCATTTCGACGCCGTATTGGTATGCCCAAGAAATGCTGGCCGATGAGCGCGGCGCGCTGGTTCCATTCCGCGATCCGGTGACGTTGGCCGAACAAGTTATTGATCTGCTCGACAACGAAGCTAAACGCCATGCAATGCGCAAGCGGGCTTATATGTTTGGTCGGGAAATGATTTGGCCTCAGGTTGCGCGCCGTTATATGGAAAGCTTTGAACGCGCGCGCGCCGAACGCCGTCATCACAGCCAGCCCGGCTTGGCGGTCAAACCTTTGGATAAGCGTCCTGGCGAACTGCCGCCGCTCAAACTTGATCACTTGCGCCGCATGACGGATGACACCGGCATGTTCCAGCACGCCATTTTTA
>ERZ650309.528-NODE-528-length-18821-cov-5.070233_pt1 | contig 18821 bp, 15 predicted proteins | sample MGYA00376245_ERZ650309 | MGnify/ENA primary metagenome ERZ650309 (study PRJEB26733, sample SAMN07839294) | wastewater metagenome | biome: urban; feature: wastewater treatment plant; material: waste water | place: USA: North Carolina | collected 2016-04-26 ...
ACAGAAATGAACCGGCCTTCCATCCTCTGCTGACTTTTGATCCCTTTATCAGCCGTGAGCAAGACGGAAAAGCCGCTTTCTTCGGCTTCGCTCAAAAGCGCGCCGTTTTTAAGCATATCCCATCCCATCTTGAGCGTGCTGTTTACTTCGTGGCCGGGAAGGTGGCGGGAAAGCCGCCAATCAAGGTTATGGTCGAGAAGTATTTTCACCGTTGAGGATCGAGTTAAAGAGACCGGTTCTAGCAAGCTCCAAGACTTTTACGGCTTGCTCACGAGTGATGGGCGGGAAGCCTTCTAAAAATTCGTCCAGCGGTTCACCGCCTTCAAGATAGTCGAAGAGATTTTGAATCGGTACGCGAGTATTGAGGAAGCACGGAGCGCCAGAAACACGCTCTGGATGAATCCAGATGACGCCCTCAACCACTTTTGTTGCTGTTTGTCCCATTGCCATAGAAAAAAGTCTACCACTATCGGAGCGAGCAAAGAAGAAGTTCATCGCTCTCTTCGCCAACCGGTTTAACGTCAGCCCGATCAAGGTGTGACGAAGGCAGCCCACAGTGCAGATGCAGCAAGAGATCCCAAAACACCAATAATCAAGGCAGATAGTAGTAGGCGAATTTGCCGATGAATTGGCTGTGCTAACGGAGAGAATTCTATAAGGGGCAGTAACCACCTGACCCAACTGAACCCAATGCGAAATATCGTAATCAATAAAATGAGGATAAAGAGAAAAAGCGTCAGTTTGGGCAAAAAAGAATTAGGGAAATAACGGTTACCGAATTTTTCACCAATGAGAGTTGCTGCCGAAAGCGAGCCGGGAAGCCCAACCAACCATAGCAATGCATCATACGTATATTGAGAGTGAAGCCAGCCCGTGCTTACTCGACCTTGCCTCAAGGTGGACAAAAGCTTTTCATAAATTCCTGAAACCCACATTGAATCATTTCCATTGACTATCACGCTACTATCATTTGGGGTCGGGCCAGTTCCTGGGTTTGATAAGTCCAACAGTGGCGGTTTTGTAAAATCTAGTTTCACATGAACACGATTAGGGGCATCAATTCCCGTCTGTCTAGAAATTTTGTAGTAAGCGCCAATATCAAATTCTATTGAACTCAAAGGTTTTGGAAGGTTGCCTTCATCAAGTAACGAAGGGTCTAGGGAGATTATTTGCTCTCCATTTACTCCTTTGGCAATTATTACAACTGAGTACCATCCGCGAACTTGAACCAGGTTTTGTGGTTGAGAGGCTGGCGAGTTTTTAGCCACTTCAAGCCTAGAGCCTTCATCACTTCCAGCACTCAAATCTTTATAAATACGTTTAAGAACTTCCGCATCAACAACGCAGGACGGAATTCGACATCGCTTCTCGTGCGAAATAGCTATTGTTTCACTGATTAAGATTTTGTCGCTATCGGGCGGCCTCACGATGGCCTGACTTTTGAACGCCAAGAAGGTACCAACTGTTCCTATTTCTCCTTCCCAGGTACCAGAAAGGGAGCCGTCTGGCTGTAACTCTCCCTTAACCTCCAAAGGACCCATATCGAGATTTTCGGGAAACTGCTTTGGGGCCAGATTCAATTGGATTTTGCTGTCCTTTGCTTCGCCTACAAAATCGAAGGTGGCTAGACCGTTACTATCATCATTTAGCGTAACATGTCCGCTCAGCGCGCCATTATCATCAGTAATATCAAGTAAAAACTTCCCTGTATTAGTGCCAGAAATTGTCCCAGTCCATTGTCCTGTAAGCATGCTCATTTTCCCCTGCGTAAAGTGGTATATCGTAAGGGATGCTCCGCAACTTTCCACAACGAGCCGTCTGGCTTAGTGTGCAGTCGCTTTACTCCTAACTCAGGCCGCCGCAGAAATAACTTCACGTTCGATTCGCCTGGCATTTTCGATTTCAGCGACACGCAGGTCATAAGCCGCCTGCAAGTTTAGCCACGAGCGGACGTCGCCGCCAAAGTAGCGCGCCAATCGCATTGCCGTATCTGCTGTAATACCACGCTGTTCGCGCACAATGTTGTTGATGCGCTGTGCTGAAACGCATAGTGCTTTGGCTAGGGCAGTTGCACTTAGGCCGAGCGGAATCAGAAAGTCCTCGCGGAGGACTTCGCCGGGATGTACTGGCCGCATACCATTCTTAAACATGGCGGTTCTCCTTATCGCCGAGTCGGCAGAGATTTCTTGGGAATCTTCAGCGCCATCGTTCCGGCGACTGTCACCACGTCATATTTCCCTTGGTAGCCAATCAGCATGTGCGCAGCAAAGGGTTCGAGTTTGTAATCGGCGACCAGCCAGTTGGCCATATCGCTTGTCGCCAGTTGTAGGCCGCGATTGAGCGAGCTGACAAATTCCGGCTGGCTGCCCAGGCTGATGATGTATTCGCTGGTTTCGACGCGCGGGCCGGTCAGGTTGGCTTTCTTGCGCACGTCCACCGTGAATTCCACGTCCATCGAAGTTTCGATACCGGTGCCGGTCGGTTCGCCGTCAGCTTGCAATGCGTGTCCGTCGCCGATGAACAGCAGCGCGCCGGGATGATAAACCGGCAGCATCACGATCGCGCCTTCGCCAATTTCGTTGTAATCCAGGTTGCCGCCGTAGCTGCCCGACGGCCCGGAAGTGGGCGCGAAATCGCCAGCGGGCGCGACGCCTAAGCAGCCCAGCATTGGCTTGACCGGGAATTCCAGCTTGATGGTCTGGCTGGCAGGTTCGCGCAGCCGAACGGTTTGGCGTTCCAGGTCAATATCCCACGGCAGCAGGTTGGCGCGTCCCGGACGAACCAGATCGTCTTTGTAACGGTTCGGATAAAGTCCTTCAATAGATTCCGGCGACAGCGAAAACAATCCCAGCCGATACGCTGACCAGCCCCAGCGACGATTCAGCCGCACTTTGGTGAATCGCACGATCAAGGCATCGCCAGCTTCGGCGCCTTCGACATAAAACGGGCCAGTCAGCGGATTGCTGGGTTGAGCGCGGCGTTCGTCCTTTTCGTCCTGGCCACCCGAATCAAGCGTTTTGGTGATGACGGTATCGCCAGGACGCACACGCTTGAGCACAGGATGCGCGCGCGAAAAGGTGTTGTAGTACGTGGTCGCAATCACTTGGTGCGTTTCTGTTGCGAAGGTCGCCGCGCGACTGACGGTTTCAGGTGCGAGCGCGGCAAACAGCGCAACGCACGCGATGAATAGAGCGAAGATCGTTCGTATAGTTTGTTTCTGCATTTTTGTTTCCCAACCCGGACGAGCCGGAAGCAAACACAAAGGGTCAAGGGAGCAAAGGGACAACGGCTTTTCTGATTTCAATTCTTCGATCCTTTGTCTCTTTGATCCTTTGCGTTGAAATTTCTTGCCAGAAAAAGCGACGATTTCATGGCTTAGACTCTATGCCGCCACCGCAGGCCGCGTCTTGCCGAAGTGCGTGGCTTGCTCAAAGGCGTGTGCCATTTGCAGTACGGCGAAATCCTGTTGATGGCGACCGACGATCTGTAGCCCGACAGGCAAGCCGTCTTTGGTGAATCCGCAGGGAACAGAAATCGCGGGCAAACCGGTCAAGGTGATGGCGTAACACGTCGCCATCCAGTCAATGTACGTTTCCATCTTCACGCCGTTGATTTCGTGAACCCAATCCCACTCGATGGGGAAGGGCGCGACCTGCGTCACGGGCAGCACCAGAAATTCATACTTTTCCAGGAACGCGTGCACGCGCTGGTAAAGCTGCGTGCGTTTGAATTCGGCGCGCGAAACGTCCAACCCGGTCAGCTTCAAACCTTTTTCGGCGTTCCAGATGACGGTGTCTTTGATCAATGCTCGATGGTTTTTCAAGTCTTCGTTTCGGCTCTGCGCCACGCCCCAGGCACGCAGCGTCTGGAAAATTTCGTCGGCGTCACGGAAATCCGGTTCGCCGTCTTCGACCTGACAGCCGAGCGAGCCAAAAACCGGGCGCGCTTTGTCGCAGACTTCATTGATCGAAGGCTCGACCGGATAGCGCCCCAGATTGCGGCTCCAAGCGATGCGAACGTTTTTGAAATCGCGCCCCAGCGGACGCGTGAACATCCAGCCGGGATCATTCAGCGAAATCGGCACGCGCGCATCCGGGCCAGCTTGCGCCGACAGCAGCAAAGCGACATCGGCTACGGTTCGCGCCATCGGCCCAAGCACAGCCAAACTTCCCCAGACATTTTCCGAAGGATATGCGGGCACTCGCCCCGGCGAAGTGCGAAAGCCTACGACATTGCAGAACGCCGCCGGATTGCGCAGCGAACCACCCAGGTCGCTGCCATCCGCGAGCGGTAACATTCCGCAGGCTAGGGAAGCTGCCGCGCCTCCGCTGCTTCCGCCAGCACTTTTGGTTAGGTCGTAAGGATTTCGCGTTGCGCCAAATACCGGGTTGAAGGTGTGCGAACCGGCTCCGAATTCGGGCGTGTTGGTTTTGCCGATGATGATCGCGCCTGCGGCTTTCAATCGCTGCACCATCAGGGCGTCTTCGGTCGGCACGAAATCTTTGTAAATCGGCGAACCTTGCGTAGTGCGAATGCCAGCAGTCGCCACTAAATCTTTGACGGCGTGGGGCAAACCGTGCAGCGGCCCTAGCGCCTGGCCTTTGGCCAAACTGTCGTCGGCTGCTTTGGCGGCGCGCATCGCGGCATCTTCGCCGATGAAAGCGCAGATGGCGTTGACCTTCGGATTCACGCGATTGATTTGCGCGATGAACGCGGCCATCACTTCGGTGGCGGAAACTTCCTTCTGCCGAATCATCCGCGCCAGTTCGACAGCGTTTTTGAAGCAAAGTTCGTTGGCCGATTTGGTTGGCGTTTGGTTTGAAGAGGATAGATTGCTCATACGGATTTCGTCGCGAAAATGTAGCGCAGGTTTTCCAACCTGCGCTTGTTTGATCGGAGTTTACTGACTGATTAACGGGTCATTTTTAGAAACATGCGCAGGTTGGAAAACCTGCGCTACTTAGTTGGATTCGCCGACCAGCACAAAAGGCGCCCAGAAATACGGATGTCGCCACGCCGGTTGCTGGCTGCGCAGCAGTTCCAGTTTGGCCTGGCGCAACGCGTCGTCTTTGCTCAAGCCCTGGCTCAGATTTTTGTAGAAAGCCTTCATCAGCGAAGCCGTGGCGATGTCGTTGACGTTCCACAGACTGACGACGACGCTGTCCGCTCCGGCGTACAAAAACGCACGCGTCAATCCGATGATGCCTTCGCCGTGCAGCATTCGCCCCAGCCCTGTGCGGCAAGCCGACAGAGTGACCAGATCGGCGTTCAGTTTTAACCGCATGACTTCGGCCATTTGCAACGCGCCGTCTTCTTTTTTGTCATTTGCTTCATCGCCAGTCGGAGCCGAAAGGACGATGGCTGACCGCGCCGGATATTCTTCGTCCACCAGCGCATGCGTGGCGAAATGCACGTAGCGGTATTTTCCCAGCGGTTCGGATTTGACGTTCGCTTCGTCAGCTTCCGCGCCGAGCAACACGCGGCGGTCTGTGGCTGGGAAGAGCGCGGCGATTTCGTTTACTTCCATGCGCGTGTACGGAAGTTGCCGGAAATCAAAACCGCGTTCGCGGGTTTGCGTTGCGGGCGCATTCTCTTCGGATTTGCCGTAGACCGGATCGCCAAATCCGATGAATCCCTTGGCTCCGGCGGAGTTGGTTTTCAGTTGGCGCAACGCCGCCAGCGCCGAAGCCGACGGCGCATAGCTGATGGCAAAGCGTTCCAGCAAAAACGTAGACGTTCCGCGTTTGCCGCCGCCCACCAGGGTTTCAAATGGCAGATACGCCAGCACTCCATCGGTCACAATGATCAATTTGCGTGCAGTGGTCAGGTGCGATTCCAACGGTTGAAACAGTTTTTCGTACAGTGGCTGGCTTTGAGTTTTCAGCTTGCTGATAGCTTGCGCGGCAGTCGTCGAATTCACTTTGGCGGTTAACGTTGCGCGAAAGGCGGTGATCAGCGGTTCCAGTTCTTTGCGCGAAGGCAGGCTAACCGCCGCCAGCTTGCCGGATTGCAGCACCCAGGCAAACGAACGCTCTTCGCCCAACACGAATTCGATCAACGCGGTTTCTTTTTCCAGCAACTCCGCCGACACGCGGTCGAACTTAATCGGCGGCGGGGCTTTGACACCAGCGTAGCGCGGATCGGCGCGGCGCAATTCCAACCGGTACAGTTGCAGCGCGCTTTCGGCTTCCGCCAGTTTCTGTTTCAACCGGGTTTCCTGTTCGGGCGTAATGTCAGGTTGCCACAAATCCCGTTGAATGCCGGAAATTTGCTCGAACAGTTGGTCTTCGCGTTCCTGTTGGGCCGGAGTCAGTTCTTCGTTGGCTTCCAAGCCGGTTTCGGCCAGCACGTCCAGAAAGGCGCGGGCGTGATATGACTCGGCGACTTCAAACGCTTCTTCGTGTTTTGACTGGCTGAACAGCAGTGAAATCGCTCCGGCAAAAACCTGCTGGCGTGAAGCGACAATTCCGGCGCGCGAAATTTCCGTGGGAATCGAAAGGCTGCGCGCTTCTTCCAGCGCTGCTAAAGCCGCTCGATAACTTTTCAAGGCTTCGCCAGGTTGCCCCAGGGCGCACAGCGCTTCGGCCAGCGTGGCGTGGTAACTCGCTTCTAAATGTTTGTTTCCGCCTGTGCGCTGCAAGATGGCGATTGCTTGTTTGGCCGTGTTGCGCGCTGCCGTGGCATTTCCGGATTTGAGATGCGTGGCAGCGTAATCGCCCCAAATCAGCGCTTCGGGTTGCGGCAATTGCAAAGGGCGAATGATCGTCAACGCTTGTTCAAAAAAATCCGACGCTTTGGCTTGCTGGTTCAGCGCGGCGTACACGGTCGCCAGGTGGTAATACAAATCGGCGTGCGCAAATGCGCGCGGCATTTGCGCCATCAAGGTTTGCGCTTGCTGGCCGTATTGCAATGCTTCCTGAAAATTGCCGCGTCCTTTTTCGACGGCGACCAAACGGCGCAACACGGCGGCTTCGGTTTCCCGGTCAGCCACTTTTTGAGCCAGCGGCAGCGCCTGCTTCAATTGCAGCGTTGCTTCGGCGAAATCGCCGGTTTCGGCAAAAACGGCTCCGAGTTGGGCCAGCGTGCGCGCTTCGCCAGCCTGGTCGTTTCGCTGGCGGAAAGATTGCAGGTTTTGTTGAAAGCAGAACAACGCATCGGCGTATCGCCCGGACATCATCAGCAAGCTGCCGGCTCGCATCAGCGCGTTGGTTTGCAATTGGGTGATTCCCGCTTCATCGGCGTTCAGCGAAGCCAGTTTGAATAAGCGAATGGCTTCGTTGGTGCGCCCGGTGTGAAAGGCCGCGATGGCCAGCAAGTTGGTGGCGCGTGCTTGTCGGCCTTTATCGCCACGTTGCTGGCTCAGCCGATGTGCTTGCGTGGCGCTCTGATAAGCCTGCTGAAAGTGTTTGGTTTGTAATTGCCGAACGGCGGTTTTCATCAAAGATTCCAGGTCGGAAGATTGCGCCGGAATTTGCTGGTTGTTGGCTGGTGGAGTTGGGCGGCGGCGAGTTTGCAACTGGGCAGAGTCCGGCAATGTCAGGCAGACAACGGCCAACGCCCAAAGCAAAACACTGATTCGCTTCATTGTCACAACTCCAACTTGTAAGGACTTTACGGCTTTTGAACTTGCAATCTGTATTCACCCACCAACTCGCGTTGGTTGTCGCGCAAGCCATAACACTTCACCACATATTTGCCGTCCTGTAAAAGCCGTGCGGGCACGCTGGCTGAAACCGTGCCTTTTGCGCTGGCCTTTCCACCGTTGGCGGTTGTCACCAGGCGTTTGGAACTATCGAAGACCTGGAACTGAAAACCGGAAAATGTGCTGCCCGGTTCAACGTCTATTCGTAAAATTGCTGATTCGGCATTCGCCGGAAGCGCCAGTTGGTTGCCGCTGCTGTCGCCGCGTTCCGAAGACAAGAACACGATTGGCGATTTGCCGGGAATGACTTCAGGCGTCTGCGCCGGACGATTTTGCGCCAGCAGGTCGGGTTTGGGATTCTCGCTAATTGCTGGCGTTGAGGCAGTTCCAGGCGAAGCTGCCGGTTGAGGTGTTGGAGTTGGAGATTGCCGGATGGCCAATTCCTGATCTGGCGCGGAACCTGGTTTCAGCAACAACCAGCCGACGCTTACGACGAGTAACAATGCCGCAGCCGTCACCACAATCAGGGCAGGTCTGAACAAATTGGCCCACCACGGTTCTGCGGCGGGTTCGGCCAGTAAACCTTTGCGGGCTGCATGCTGGACACCGGCGACGAAGCGCGCCGTCATCTGCACCTGCTCGAAGCATTCTTCACACTCGAAGTAATGTTCTTCGAACGCACGCCGCTCGTCGGGCGAAAGCTGATGCCGCACGAAACGTTCGATGGTGTCTTGTTGTGCTTCCAGATGAGTCATGGTTCTGATGCCTAGTGCAATGAGTTGCCCGAATGTATCAACGTTTCGATATCTTTTTATAAATCTCGCGAAAACTTTGCAGCGCGCGGGATTTAATCAGTCGAATCCGCTCTTCATTAATACCCAGCTTGCGGGCAATCTCTTCTTTCGGAAGCTCTTCGTAAAAGTACATGCGCAAAAACTGCTGCTCGCGGGGTTTCAACTGGCGCGCGGCTTCCTGCAAGGCGTGGCTGGTTTCGGCGTCCAGAAACGCCTGTTCCAGCGAACCGTCCCCAGCCATGTCGTACTCATAGTCTTCCAACGAATCGGCGCGGTATTTTTGCCGGATGTGTTCGCGGATCACATTCAAGGTGAAGCCGACGATAAAGGAAGGCAGCGAATCCGCAGATCGCAGCTTATCGGCGCGTAACGCCTGAATCACACGCAAAAAGGTTTCAGCTCGAATGTCTTCGGCATCATCTTTGGAGTGGGTTTCGCTGAGTGCCGTGAAGTAAACCCGCGCCGAAAACTTTTCATAGAGCGCGGCCTCGGCCTCGGATTCGCCGAGCCGGATGCGGGAGACAATGTCCTGATTGGAAAGCAGTTCCATGCTGGGGTGCATATCGGTCGGCATTCTAACGGCAAGCGTGAAAAACCGGCAACGCGCCGTTTCACATCGAAAAAAGAAAAAATCAAAAAAAGTTTGATACAGGTGGAAACCTTGCTGCACTACTCACCGAACAAGCGAGCCGGAGCAAAACGAAACCGGTAGCGATTGAAGGAACGAAACCGCAGTAATGACGAAAAGGAGCTATGGACATGACAAAGATTGTGTTCGCCATCGCAATGTTGAGTTTAATGGTAGCCTGTTCAATTGTGGGAATGGGGCAGGGCAAATCCAGAGCACGTGTTCAACCGAGGGGCAACGGCAACCAGATTTGCACCGGTTGTTGTGATCCGTGCTATTCCGATGACGGGTGGAAAATCCGCAGTCAGCAACCCAATACCCAGAACGCCAAAACAACCAAATCCGCCAATAAGAATTCTTCCACGCCCAACGCCAGGAAAGGCAGACGCTGAAATTGGCGTTGAATTTGTTCGAAAGCAGAATCCGGTTCAATGGATTCGCAGCTCTTTTAACCGAACGGCCGCTGGCCGTTGAAAACTTAAACCAAACGAAGGCCGGGCAAAGCTCGGTCAAAAAAAGGAGATTTCAGAGATGAAAAAACTTTCTACTATGCTTTTCGTGTTTGCAATTTTTGTGGGACTGACCGTCATGGCTGGAGCGCAAACTCCGGCACCGACGCCGGGCAAACGCACCCCGCTGGCGACCAAGCGACAGGAAAACCAGCAAAAACGAATTGGCCAGGGTGTGGCTTCCGGTGAATTGAAAAAAGGTGAAGTCCGCAAGCTGGAAAAAGAGCAGCGTGATGTTCAGCAGGAAAAACGCGAAGCGCGCGCTGATGGAACCGTCACCGGAGCCGAGCGCAAAGAGATTCAGAAAGAACAGAATCAAGCCAGCCGCAAGATTTACAGAGCCAAGCACAACAACAAAACCCGTCCATAAGACGACAGTCTGAATTCTCACTGCCGTCTGGCTTTCCAACGGACGGCAGTGAGCCGAACTACCTGCCACTGAACCACCGACCTGCGCCAACAAACAGCGCACCAGCCGGACAGACAAGAATCACAACCGAACAGAAGAAGGGAGAAAATTATGAAAGGCATTTTGCGTTTCTTAGCAATCAGTGTGTTCACATTCGTCCTGGCGGCGAATGCATTCAGTCAACCCAGTCAGTCAGCAGCTTCAGGCCTGGATGTTTCCGGCAAGCGCGTCGTCAATTTGATCGTCGAAGGCATTCCGCGCGAAGTCATCGTTTATCGTCCCGCTAATCTGCCTGCCAATAAACCGGTTCCAGTCGTTTTTGCCTTCCACGGCACAAGCGGTTCGGGCGAAGTGGCTTATGACAACTTTGGCTGGAAAGAAAAAGCCGACGAAGAAGGGTTTATGGCTGTGTTTCCGTCCGCGTTGCGGTACCACATCTTTGATGAGGTGCTGGTCAAAAACGGGCAGGTGTTCAACAACGTTCAGCGTTACACCACCAAATGGAACTTCTTTGGGCTATACAAGATTCTCGATCCGGCGTTTCCGAATCAGCATTTGTACGACGACGTGAAGTTCGTCCAGGCCATTGTCGAACAGTTGCCCAAGGCTTACTCCGTGGATGCCAGCCGGTTTTACGTGACGGGATTTTCCAACGGCGGGCAGTTCGCGCAACGGTTGCTGGTGCAAATGTCTGATGTGTTCGCGGCATTCGCCCTGTGCAGCATCGGACGAGGATTCAACGCCGAAGATGTGACGCACGCAAACGATTACACTTCCGCGCCGTTCCAGCCGCGTCCGGTGTTTCAAATGATTGGAGAATTGGATCCGAAATTGACGTACGCGGCGAAAGTCGAAGCGTTCCCGCTGGATGAATCGGCAGCGGCTCCCGGAACCGCGACGAATTTCATCATGCAAGGATTCGTGCAGTTATTCGGCTTGTCATCGGATTACGATTACAAACGCACGGCGCGGGCATCAGTTTTTCATTACGGCGAAGCCAGCCAAGTTCCCTATAACTTCGCGATTATCGAAAACATGCGCCACATTTATCCGAACGGTGAAAATTTCAGCTTCCGGGCTGTGGATGTGTTCTGGCCGTTTATGAAGCAATACCACCGTTAAGATTTATTCCTTTGAACCGGCTGTGGGAGTTGTCAAAATCTCCAGCCGGTTCAACCGCTGCAAAGCGTCCTCAGCATTTTCTCCACACATCTCTTCGCTGGGCTGCAAGCCGACACAAAACAGCGGACGCTCCGGCAATCCAAACAACTTGCAACGATTGTCCCCAGTCAATTGAACGCAACGAACTCCCGCTGGTTTGCCGTTCGGCATGCCGGGAATCGGCGAGGTGATGGATGGCGCGATGCAACATGCTCCGCAATTTGGTCGGCATTCCATTGTGATATTTACCTTTACGTGTGTTCAGTTTATTATCCACCCGTTCTGCGAACGACAGTTTATGACTATGACAAGTCAAATTTATCTCGCCGATGAAAAAGATTCATTGGACTGACCAATACGATTCGCTTACTTTATCGGCGGTGCAAGTGTCTTTGCGGAAGCACCAAGTCAGTATCACATCGAATTTGAATCAAAAATCTGAATCACCATTAGTCGAGGGTTTTAAGTAATGGCAATTCCGAGAAGGAATAGCAAATTGGTTCTTACCGTGTTGTCACTGGTTGCTAAATCAGCATCAGTGGCAACCGTAAAAGCTATTCCGGACGCTGCCAAACGCAAGCCGCTCGCTGGTGACAAAAGTTAAGGTCAAACCCAAAAGACTAAAACGATTGAAAGCCTCAGCGAGATGAATAAAGAACTCGCTGAGGCTTTTGACTTATGACTGTCTTGCTAAAGGCGCAAAGCCCGAAACAGTCCTGGGGATTGGTCTATCAACACAAGCCATTCAATTTCGGACGGAAATGTCTGGAAAAATAGGCTCACGGACAAAATTGTATGATCCACAACGTGCCACCAACTAAGCAAGGTTTATACGATCCCAGTTACGAGCACGACGCCTGCGGTATGGGCTTCGTGGTTGATCTGAAAGGCCGGAAGTCGCACGACATCATCGAACAGGCGCTTCAGATTCTGGTCAACCTGAAACATCGCGGCGCTGTCGGAAGTGAGCAAAACACAGGCGACGGCGCGGGGATTTTGGTTCAAATCCCGCACGAATTCTTGGTAAAAGAATGCGCCAAGCTGGGGATTACGCTGCCTGAACCCGGGCAATATGGAGTTGGCAATGTCTTTTTGCCAACGAATGAGGCCAGCCGCCGGACTTGCGAAGAGATGTTCGAAGCCGAAGTTCGCAAGGAAGGGCAGGAAATTTTAGGGTGGCGTGATGTTCCGGTTGACGATTCGATGATTGGCCCAACCGCAAAGGCCGCTGAACCTGTTTTTCGACAGGTGTTCATCAAGCGTGCCGCCGATTTGCCGGATGGCCAAGGTGGATTGGGATTTGAGCGCAAGCTTTGCATTATCCGCAAACAAAGCATCCGCAACATACGCAGTTCCGGTTTGCCGCAAGCTTCGTGTTTTTATATTCCCAGCCTGTCGTACAAAACGCTTATTTACAAAGGCATGCTCAGTTCGACGCAGGTGGGGCCGTTTTATCTGGATTTGCAGAACCCGGAATTTACGTCGGCATTGGGAATGGTTCATTCCCGATTCAGCACAAATACCTTTCCGAGCTGGAGCCGCGCGCATCCGTACCGCTATCTTTGCCACAACGGAGAAATCAACACGCTGCGCGGCAATATGAACTGGATGCACGCCCGCGAAGGCCGTATGAAATCTTCGCTGTTCGGTCAGGAAGATTTGGAAAAAATGCTGCCGATCATTGATGTGAACAATTCTGATTCGGGAATGTTCGACAACGTTCTGGAAATGCTGGTGCTGACCGGACGTTCGATTGCGCACGCGATGATGATGATGATTCCCGAACCTTGGGCGGGCGATCCGGCAATGAGCGAAGAGAAGCGCGCGTTTTACGAATACCATTCCTGCATGATGGAACCGTGGGACGGCCCGGCGGCAGTCGCGTTCACCGACGGCGTTCGCATCGGCGCGGTGCTGGATCGCAACGGATTGCGTCCGGCGCGGTATTACGTGACCAAAGACGACCGGCTGATTATGTCTTCGGAAGTTGGCGTGCTGAACATTGCGCCGGAAAACGTCGCGTACAAAGGACGGTTGCAACCCGGCCGTATGCTGCTGGCCGATTTGGAACAAGGTCGCATCATTGACGACGAAGAATTGAAAAACGAACTGGCCCGCGAATATCCGTACGGCAAATGGCTGAAAGAAAATATGGTCAACATTGATGACCTGCCTTCGCCGCCGCATGTTCACGAAACCGACCACGCGACGATGCTGGTTCGGCAACAAGCATTCGGCTACACACACGAAGACCTTCGCTTGATTATGACGCCAATGGCCAAAGACGGCGTCGAAGCCATGGGGTCTATGGGAACCGACACGCCGCTGGCAGTGCTGTCCAATAAACCACAGCCGCTGTTCAACTACTTCAAACAGCTTTTTGCGCAAGTCACCAACCCGCCGGTGGACGCGATTCGCGAAGAATTGATTATGTCCACCGAAACGACCATCGGGCCGGAAGCAAACATGCTGGAACCGACGCCCGAAGTCGCGCGGCAGATCAAAATCTCTTCGCCGATTTTCACCAATGAAAATCTGGAAAAACTTCGCCAATTGGCAGACAAAGACAAGATGGGATTCAAATCCATCACCCTGCCGATTCTGTTCAAAGCCAGCGAAGGCGCTGCCGGATTGGAACGCGCGCTCGAAGAATTGTTTGTTCGCGTCAGCCAGGCTCACGCGGAAGGTTACGACATCATCATTCTGTCCGACCGGGGCATTGATCGTGAATACGCGCCGATTCCGGCGTTGCTGGCTGTGGCCGGTGTTCACCATCACTTGATGCGCGAAGGCACGCGAACTCAGGTTGGGTTGATTCTGGAAAGCGGCGAACCGCGCGAAATCCATCACTTTGCCCTGTTGCTGAGTTATGGAGCGCGCGGCATCAATCCGTATCTGGCGTTTGAAACGCTGCACGACATGATCAACCAAGGCATGCTGAAAGACGTCACCCATCAGCAAGCCGTCGCCAAATACATCAAAGCCATCAACAAAGGCATCGTCAAAGTTATTTCCAAGATGGGAATTTCGACGGTGCAAAGTTACAGCGGCGCGCAGGTTTTCGAAGCCATCGGTTTGAACCAGGATGTGGTTGACAAGTATTTCACCTGGACGCCGACGCGCATCAGCGGCATTGGATTGGACGTCATCACTCAGGAAGTTCTGGTGCGTCACAATCACGCGTTCCCGGATCGTCAGGTCAACGGCCACGCGTTGGAAGCCGGTGGTCAGTATCAATGGCGCGCCGACGGCGAAGCTCACCTGTTCAATCCGCAATCCATTCACTTGCTGCAAAAAGCCACGCGGACTTCTGATTACAAAGCATTCAAAGAATACAGCCGCTTGATCAACGATCAGGCCAAGCAGCTTTACACGCTGCGCGGGTTGTTGAATCTGAAATCCAATCGTCCACCTGTGCCAATTGACGAAGTTGAATCAGTTGCGGAAATCGTCAAACGATTCAAGACCGGCGCGATGTCGTACGGTTCGATCAGCAAAGAAGCTCACGAAGCTTTGGCGATTGCGATGAATCGCATCGGCGGCAAAAGCAACACAGGCGAAGGCGGCGAAGACACGGATCGCTTTACGCCCGACGAAAACGGCGACAGCCGCAACAGCGCCATCAAACAAGTCGCGTCGGGACGATTCGGCGTGACCAGCGAATATCTGGTCAACGCGCAGGAGATCCAAATCAAAATGGCGCAAGGTGCAAAACCCGGCGAAGGAGGCCAGTTGCCCGGCAGCAAGGTCTATCCCTGGGTGGCCAAGACTCGCCATTCAACGCCCGGCGTGGGATTGATTTCTCCGCCGCCGCATCACGACATTTACTCCATCGAAGATTTGGCGCAATTGATTTACGACCTGAAAAACGCCAACACGCGGGCGCGCATCAGCGTCAAACTGGTGGCCGAAGTCGGCGTTGGAACCGTCGCCGCCGGAGTCGCCAAAGCGCACGCCGACGTGATTTTGATCAGCGGTTATGACGGCGGAACCGGAGCTTCACCGCAAACCAGCATCAAGCATGCGGGCGCGCCGTGGGAACTGGGCTTGGCTGAAGCGCATCAAGTGCTGGTGCTCAACAATTTGCGCAGCCGCGTTCGCGTGGAAACCGACGGCCAGTTGAAAACCGGTCGAGACGTTGTTGTCGCCGCGCTGCTCGGTGCCGAAGAGTTCGGCTTTGCCACTGCGCCGCTGGTTACGCTTGGCTGCATTGTGATGCGCGTTTGCCACTTGAACACCTGCCCTGTGGGTGTGGCCACGCAAAACCCCAAGCTTCGTGAACGCTTTATGGGTTCGCCGGACAACGTCGTGAATTTCATGTACTTCGTTGCTCAGGAAGTGCGCGAATTGATGGCGGAACTTGGCTTCCGCACGATCAACGAAATGGTTGGCCATTCGGAATGTCTGGAAGCCAAAAAAGCGGTTGACCACTGGAAAGCGCACGGCTTGGATTTGTCTTCGATTCTGCATCAACCGGACGTGCCAGCCGAAGTCGGCCGTTACTGTCAGATTGGGCAAGATCACGGATTGGACAAAGCACTGGACAACACGACGCTTCTGAAACTGTGTGAACCTGCCTTGGAAGAAGGCCGGACGGTGAAAGCTTCACTGCCGATTACCAATCAAAACCGCACAGTCGGCACCATTTTGGGCAGCGAAATTACCCGGCGTTACGGCGCTGGCGGATTGATGGAAGACACCATTCAGCTTCATTTCAATGGTTCTGCCGGCCAAAGTTTTGGCGCGTTCATTCCGCGTGGAATCACCCTGGAACTCGAAGGCGATTCCAACGATTATGTTGGCAAGGGGTTATCGGGCGGCAAAATCATTGTGTATCCGCCAAAAGCTTCGACCTTCAAACCGGAAGAAAACATCATCATCGGCAACGTGGCGTTTTATGGCGCGACCAGCGGTGAAGCCTACATCAACGGAGTCGCGGGTGAACGGTTCTGCGTGCGCAACAGCGGCATTCACGCCGTGGTCGAAGGCGTAGGCGATCACGGTTGCGAATACATGACCGGTGGCCGAGTTGTGGTGCTGGGTTCGACCGGACGCAATTTCGCGGCAGGCATGTCCGGCGGTGTGGCCTATGTGCTGGACGAAGCCGGGAAGTTCCCTGACCGCTGCAATCGCGAAATGGTTTCGCTGACTCAATTGATTCACTTTACCGATGAAAACGAGTTGGCCTTGGTCAGAGCCATGATTGAACGTCACGCCGAATACACCGGCAGCCGCCGCGCGCAGGAGATTTTGGACAACTGGGCAAAATGGTTGCCGCATTTCGTCCGCGTCATGCCGAACGATTACAAACGCGTGCTCGACGCTCAACAACAAATGCGCGATGCGGGTTTGGGCGAAGAAGAAGCTGTCTGGGCGGCTTTCGAAATGAACTCCACGGACGTTGCGCGCATTGGCGGTAAATAGCTTGGCCAGATTCGGCACGAACGTTTAGACTGAACACGAAAATTTCGTTCGCAGGAAGAGATGTTATGGCTGCAAAAACTGCTGTAATTCGTGTTGATCCAGACTTGGCGGAAGCTTACAACTCCGCGCCTCCGCAGGAACAATCCCGGTTAAAGGCCGTGTTGCGAACTGAACTGAGACTGGTTCGACCATCCGCCCGGCCGCGATTGTCCAAAAAAGAATCAGAGCTTTTTCTCAAGATCAATGCTTGCTTGCCGGATGAGCGCCAGGAACGTTTTGATGAGCTGACGGCCAAGCGAAGGCAGGATTCGCTGACAAAATCTGAACGTGCCGAACTGTTACAACTGGCCGAAGAATCGGAACAGCTTTGGGTCGAGCGTATTCGTGCGATTACCGAATTGGCGAAGTTGCGACGCACCACGCCGGATGAGTTGATGGACAGGCTGGGAATTCCCCGTCGTCGCTATGAGTAATTATGTAAGCAAGGCAAAGCGGCGGGAAATTTTTATTCGAGCGCAAGGATGTTGTGAGTATTGTCATTCGCAGGATTATTACTCACCACAACCTTTCTCCATAGAACACATCATCCCGACCAAACGTGGTGGCGGCAACGAATTGGAAAATCTCGCGCTTGCCTGTCAGGGTTGCAATAATTACAAAGCAGACAAGATCAAAGGACTTGATCCGCAAAGCCGAAAACTGGTGCCGCTGTTTCATCCCAGACGGCAACAATGGGACGAGCATTTCGCGTGGAATTCCGATTTCACTGCTCTCATTGGTGTAACGCCGATAGGACGCGCGACGGTCAAAACATTGCAGTTGAATCGTCAGCGACTCGTCAATCTTCGGCGTGATTTTCGAGCTTGGGGAAAACATCCGCCGCCTATTGAGAACGAGCGTTAGCGCAACGGCGGCATTCATCAGCGTCACGAAATAAATTATTCAGTTGAAAGGGAAACAATGGGAAAGCCAACAGGCTTTTTAGAGTTTGAGCGCAACTTGCCGCACGACCGCCAACCTGCCGAACGTATCGGCGACTGGCTGGAATTTCACGACCACTTCGCGGAAGAAAAGCTTCGCGAACAAGGCGCGCGTTGCATGGATTGCGGCGTACCGTTTTGTCATACGGGCAAACTGATCAACGGAATGGCTTCGGGCTGTCCGATCAACAACCTGATTCCGGAATGGAATGATCTGGTGTTTCGCGGGCAATGGCGTGAAGCCTTGTTGCGGCTGCAAAAGACCAACAACTTCCCGGAATTCACGGGACGGGTTTGTCCGGCTCCGTGTGAAGGTTCGTGCGTGCTGGGCATCAATAACCCGCCGGTGACAATCAAAAACATCGAATGCGAAATCATTGATAAAGGGTTTGAACAGGGTTGGGTCGTCGCCGAACCTCCGGCAAAACGCACCGGCAAGAAAGTCGCGATTGTTGGTTCCGGTCCGGCGGGACTTGCCGCCGCCGCGCAACTCAATCGAGCCGGTCATTTCGTGACTGTCTTTGAACGCGCAGACCGCATTGGTGGATTGCTGATGTATGGCATTCCGAATATGAAGCTCGACAAGGCAATTGTCGAACGTCGCATCAAGCTGATGGCGGACGAAGGCGTGACTTTCAAAACCGGCATCAGCGTCGGCCACAATTTCCCCACCGATAAGTTGATGAGCGAATTCGACGCAGTTGTGTTGTGCGGCGGAGCCACCAAGCCGCGCGATTTGCCGGTCGAAGGTCGCCAGCTTCAGGGAATTCATTTCGCGATGGAGTTCCTGCACAAAAACACGCAAAGTTTGCTCGACAGCAATCTGGAAAACGGTCAGTACATTTCCGCCGCAGGAAAAGATGTGATTGTCATCGGTGGAGGCGACACCGGCACCGATTGCGTCGGCACCTCGATGCGTCACGGATGCCGTAGTCTGGTGCAGTTTGAAATTCTGCCGCAACCGACGAACGAACGCGCCGCCGATAACCCGTGGCCGCAATGGCCGAAAGTGTACCGGATGGATTACGGCCAGGAAGAAGCCGCCGCTGTGTACGGCGCAGACCCACGCCGGTATTCGGTGATGACCAAACGCTTTGTCGGCGACGATGCTGGCCGAGTCAAAGAACTTCACACTGTCGAAATCACCTGGGAAAAAGACGACAACGGACGCGTCGTGCCGAAAGATATTCCCGGCACCGAAAAAGTCTGGAAAGCCGATCTGGTTTTGCTGGCATTGGGATTTTTAGGGCCGGAACCGGACGGGCTGCTGGCTC
>ERZ650309.529-NODE-529-length-18789-cov-5.753550_pt1 | contig 18789 bp, 9 predicted proteins | sample MGYA00376245_ERZ650309 | MGnify/ENA primary metagenome ERZ650309 (study PRJEB26733, sample SAMN07839294) | wastewater metagenome | biome: urban; feature: wastewater treatment plant; material: waste water | place: USA: North Carolina | collected 2016-04-26 ...
GCTCTTCCGATCTCGCACGATCAGTGTGGGCCGAGCCATAAAACCGAAAACGGGATGGCAACGTTACTTTTTGTTGATGGCCGGAATCGGGTTGGACGCTGCCGTCGTGCAAGGTGTGAATTTGAATTTGAAAAGCTTTGTTGGCCAAGCAGCCTATTGGATGGCGGGATTGGATTTTCTGGCGCGTATGCCGCTCAAGCCCTTTTCTATCAACTTTAATGACAGGAAGCTCGAAAGCACTTTTACCGTTGTTTCCAATGCCTCGCATTACGCCAGCATGTTTTCTCTGACACCTGACGCGTGCATTGATGATGACAAATTGAAAGTTTGTGTTTTCAACTCACATAGCCGATTGGCTTATGTGAGTTATGCCGCACTGAGTCTTGTTGGCAGTCACACCAATACCCCCGGAGTTGTTTATCAGGAAACTGATAGCGTGCATGCCAATTCAAACGATGAAGCTCTGGTGCAAATGGATGGCGAGTTGGTCGGAAACCTGCCGATGGATTTTGAAATCGTGCCCAACGCGTTGCGCGTATTCGCGCCGCTTGCGAGCAAACAATGAGATTGGAGAAGGAGAGAAACTTATGATTCATTTCAAGTTTTGCGTCGAAAAACTAACGTTGCTGTGGCTGGTTCTGTTGTTGCCGGTTATTGCGTGGGGACAAACACAATCTGCAACTTCGACAACGATCATCGCGCCCGTCAGCGCAGGTTTGACGCCGGACGTGATTGAATTGCGCCGGGCTGGCAATGCGGCGCTGTACAACATTGATTATGCAATGGCGCGAACCAAGTTTGAAGAAATCAGAAGGCTCCAGCCGCAACACCCTGCCGGAGACATTTATCTGGCGACGACCATCTGGCTGGAGCATTTGAACAAAAGCCGCCGGTTGCAAACCGGACTGTATAGCGACGATTCCAGTTTTTATGCCGGAGCTGAAAACGCTAAAGAAGACAACGAAGGTGACGAAGTTGATCCGACGGTGGATCGATCTTTCCGAGACCGCATGGCTTCAGCAAAAACCAAAGCTTTGACGCTGGTCGCTCGCAACAAAAACGACGCCGATGCGCAGTACTTCCTCGGAGCGTATTACGGAGTCATGGCCGGCTATGAAGCTTCGGTAGCGCGAAAATTTTTCGCCGCCATGCGCAATGGTTCGCGCAGCGTGGATGCTCATGAAAAGGTCCTGAAACTGAAACCGGATTATTACGACGCATATCTTTCGGTAGGAATGTACGATTACATCGTTGGCAATTTGCCATTTATGTACAAAGCTCTGGCCGCCATTGCCGGAGTTCACGGCAACAAAAACCGTGGCATCGAACGTCTGCAAACCATTATTGCCAAAGACTCCGCCACTGCCGATGACGCACGCGTGATGTTGTTGGCGATTTACAAGAACGAAAAACGCTACGAAGAAGCGCTGGCCTTGCTGCAACAGTTGAACGGCAAATATCCGGCGAGTTATTTGTTGAGATTGGAAACGGCTTCGACGCTGGTCACATTGAAGAAAACGAAAGACGCGTATGCCGCTTTTGACGCCTTATTGAAAGACCCATCGGCGGCTCCGGCAATTGATCTGGTCCATTACCAATATGCCGAAGCGCTGGCGGCAGACAGTCAGCATAAAGCTGCGGCAGAGCAGTTTCTGGCTGCGTCGAAGGCAAATGGCGCGGAAGCAAGTCTGGCGACAATGGCTGTATTGCGTGCGGCTCAGGTTTACGACCAAGGCGGTCAACGCACTGAAGCAGTGGCGCAATACAAAGCCGTCCTGGCGCGTCCAAATGTTTATGATTCGCGGGAACAGGCTGAACGCGGATTGAAACAGCCTTTTGTGGCAAAGGGGAAGGATAAAAAACAAAGCGAATAAGCACCGGGCTTATTCGCTTTGTTGGCAAAGACCGGTTACGAATTTGCCGCGTATTCTTCGTCAGTCTGACGCGGTTTGCCGAAAATCCAAACGATGCCGATGCTGAAGAAGTAAAGAATCAGCATCGGTGTTGCAAACAACATCAAGTTGTAAGGGTCTGGTGTAGGAGTCAGCACGGCGGCAATAATCAGGATAATGACAATCGCGTAGCGCCACGTTTTCAACATCATGCCGTGCGTCAGCAATCCAATGCGTCCCAGCAAAAACGACAGCGACGGAATCTGAAACACCACGCCCAATCCCAGCATAATGATGATGATCAAATCGAAATAATCTTCGGCGTTGATCAGCGTCTGGAACTTGCCCGACTGTTGCAGTCCCAACAGATATTCGCAGGCTCTTGGAAAGGCGATTTTGTAAGCGAACGTCGCGCCAAGGACAAAGAAAAAAGCGCTCATTAAAATCACGGGCGCGGCATAACGCTTTTCGTGTTTATAAAGTCCTGGCGCAATGAAGGCCCAAATCTGATACAGCAAAAACGGGATTGCCAGCCCAATGCCCGTGTAAAGCGCGATGGTCATGTACAGAGTGAATGCACCGCCAACTTTGTTAATGACCAATCCATTGGTCTCGTCGTAATACACTGCCGACCCATCATCGGATTGAATTTTCGCGATTGATGAACCAGCAAGCACGACGTTTTTGCCGACAGTCCAGGGTTTGACCGTCACCAGGTCTGCTTTACCGTCGGCGACTATTTTTTTGACTTCAATGGTTGTGCCCAGTGGAATTTTGACTCCGCCGACGGCGGATTCCTGAACGAAAGTGTATTGAGCGACTTCGTTTTCATTCAGTTGGTTCAAATCGGGGCGACCGTTGACCGACTGAGCTTCGATTCGCATTTTGCGAATCTGCGCGTTGATCGGAATCGAAAGGAAGTTGAAAATTCTGTCCGACACCAACCAGCAAACTATGAATGCGATAAAAACTGCCGCCACTGAATTGATCAATCTGCGACGCAATTCGTCCAGATGATCCAGAAACGACATTTGTAACCCTTCTTGTTCTAACTCGTTGCTCATCTTTTGCTGACTCCTGCCATCGGGCTAATCCTGAAATCCAAAAGAAAAATGGTTGCCGTCTTAAGCTCAGTTCGCAAAGGTTTGCGGCTGGACGGCAACCAATCTTTTGCGGCGGCAAACCGCCTTGAAGTTGTTCATCAAAACCTAAATCCAATGTTGCTGCTTTGGTTCATTGGCGGCAGTCGCGGCGGCAACGGCTGGAACGGGTTCAGCCTTGGCCGTTTCCGATACTTCGGTTGAAACGGCGGATGGTGCGTCGTGGGATTGAGCAGTGTTGGTTTCTGACGTTTCGTATTCACCGGAATACGGGTTGTACGTTGAATTGTGATCGTTTGACGCTGCGTAATCGGTGCTGGACCCTTCTGTCAGAGAGCTGTTGCCCCGATACCTGTCCATTTCAACTTCCTGTTCCCAGGTGCGTTTGAAATCGTCCGAAGCGCGGCGAAATTGCGACATTGCCTGCCCCAACGATTTGCCCAATTCAGGCAATTTGCGTGGACCAAAAATGATCAGCGCGACGACCAGAATCAAAATGACTTCAGGCATTCCTAAGCCCATATCTACCTCTTTCTCTTTGGGAGGGAAATTAAGATTGTTTGTAACAGGCGGAAACTATAGCGGCCAGTGCCAAGCCAAGCAAGCGCCCTATTTGAACTGTGGTGCGGAGCGCAAGTTTTCTTTCTTTGCTCCAATCACCGCAGGCCCCAAAAATCATTCGATGATCACACGCTCACTCGCTGAGCGTCCGAAAGTTTCCGGATGATACATCTCTTCCGCTTTGGTTGGCGGAACGACAAAATTGCCCGGCGTAGTCGCTCGTGCAATGTACGAATAGTTGTACACGCCTTCCCACAACATAGTGGTGAAGGCTTCGACTCGCTCGTCGCGCATGTTCTGATGCTGGAACCATTGCCAGCTCCACCACCAGCCGCGAGCGTTCGCGTCTTTGTCATCGCGCGGCAAATTGCCCGTGACTGCCAGCGCCGGATTCAAGGCCTCAAAACCGGCAGGCATGGGGTCCACCAACGCCACGTGATACCGCCGAGTCGGCGCGTACATCGTCAAACGCACGCGAACGCGCGCTCCGGCTTTGATACGCCACGAACCATCTTCCAACCGGCGCACGTCGTTCGGATCGTCAACGGCTTCGTAACTGCGCGACACGGTGAACCCGGCGTCGTACGGTTTCAACTGCAAGCTGGTCGGCGCGTAACTCATCCCGATTCTGTAATACAGTCGGCCAGCGCCTTCTTTGCCCAGCGTCAGATTTTGCGTTGCAGGCATCGCCGATGACATCAGATAACTCATCGGCACGTTAATCTGATTGCTGTCAGTCGTTCTTCCTCTGTATTCGTGACTGCCCGCCAAGCCGTCACCCAACCACGCGCGAGCGACAAAATTCGGTGTCGCCTTTTCGTAAACCTGGAAGTACCGATCCAGCGCCAACAGGATGAAAGCGTTTTCCTGTGTGTTTTCCCAACGACCTTTGACCCGATTGGCCAGCAATCCGCGCACGATTTTCGGAATCAAATCGTTTTTCGGATCGTCACCAATCAGAGCCTCCAAAATGATGCCGTCGGCTCTTCGATTGGAATGCAACAGCAAGTGCGCGCTGTCCGTGTACGAAGTCGTGAAGTGCGCCGTGCCTGCGGTTTCTTCGGCGCGATTGTTCAGATGGCGACGAATTGCCGCGACTTCAGTGGCGGAACCGGCTTCGCCCGACAACACAGGCAACAACCAGCCCAACGCTTCCAGCGGCAGCTTTTCGACTCCGCCTGCCGATGCGATTAACGAACGAGCCTTCGCCGCGTCGCGGTCGCCCATACGATGGCGAACATTCAGCGCATAAGCCATCAGTACTCGCCGCGCTTCCACGCTGTAATAGCTGGGGAATTTGCTCTCGATTTGCTTTAGGTAACTTTGCGATTTCGCCAGCAGTTCCGGCGGCACGGCAAAGCCTTTTTCCTTTGCTCGTTGCATGGCGTGGGCGGCGTGAATGCTGACATACGGCCAAGACTCTTCGCCGTTGCGCCAGAAACCGAACCCGCCGTCGCCGTTTTGCAGCGTCTTCAGCCGTTCCATATCGCGCGTGACCGAAGCGATCAGAGTTTCAGCGGGCGGCAAGCCTTTGGCATCGAATGCTCCCAGCACATCTTTCAACGCAGCGATGGCCAGCACACGCGACGAAACCTGTTCAGCGCAATCGTACGGATAGTTCGTCAGATAAATCACCGCGTCGGTCAACGCCTGCAACTGCGTTGACGAAGTTGTGATTTCCAATCCGCCGAATTGCCGGAACGCATCCGATGGAGCTTTGACCGGTTGAATGATCGCTCCGGCGTCCACTTCGCCATACGTGGCAAAGGCTTCGGTCGTTGCCGGAGTCCACACCGGCAAATTGACTTCTGCCGCGTCGGCCCATTTGCCCGACGCCACGGCAATCTGAAATCGAGCCGTGCCGGGTTTGCTGGTCGTTGTTGGGAAGCGAACTTCGACGCGGTCGTTGGCGGGAACAGTGACTCGACGGCCAGCGCCAGCCGTAAGCAAAGCGTTCGACGTTCGCACAGCGACATCCACCGTCATCGGATTATCGGTTTGGTTTTGCACGACGATGGGCAATTCAAACCGGTCGCCGAAGTTCAGAAAGCGCGGAGCCGACGGACGAGCCATCAACGGCAATCGAGCCGTGATTGCCGATTCGCCGGAACCGAACTGCTTTTCACCGGCGACGGCGAGGGCCATCACTCGATAACGAGTCAGGTTGTCTGGCACTTTGACTTTGACCGCAGCGCGTCCATTGGCATCGGTCGGCAACGCAGGCGCAAATGTCGCCAGCGCGTTGAAATCAATCCGCGCACGGATTGGTTGCGTGACTTGCTGGTCTCGGTCTGCCGCGACGGTCACCATTTCCGCCATTGGCATAGCTGAAGCTTTAGCGGGAGGGGAGAAACCAAGAGGGCCTGACCGACTCCTCGAAGCGCTATCAAGCGCAAAGTTTCCCTGCTGACCTTGCTGAGCCTGACCAATCAAGGCGTCAGGTTTTGCCAACACAACATTCTGCCGCAAATGGTAATTGCTGACATCGCCGCCGCGTTGGGTGTAAAACGTTGCCAACGGATCGGCCAGTTGGTAATTGCTCAATGCCAGCACGGATTCATCCACGACGACAACGGCGACTTCTGCGCCTGCGACGGGTTTGCCCGCCGCGTCGCGCAGTTCGACATCCACGGAAGTTTCACCACCCGGTTCCAAAGCTTTGTCGCGCGGAGTTGCCGTGACTGCCAGTTTTCGTTTCAGCGGAGGAACCATCAGGTTCAACGTGCCCGAAGCAAAAGCCGGACGTTTCGGCAAACTGGGTTTGGCATTGCCCGCGTCGTCCGTGCGAGTTGCCGCTCCGACCAGGTCAATTTGAACGTGAATGTTGGGCACATACGCTTCCTGAATCGGAATTTTCAGCGTGTGCGAAGCCGTGGTCATCGTGAAGCGTTCGGTGCTGATCAAACCGGAACGCTGCAACGTCACGATGCCTTCCGCAGGGAAAAACGGAGCCTGCACCAAAATCTGTGCCGTCTGGCCGGATTCGTAGTCCTGACGGTCCGGAATCAATTCGACTTTTTCCTGCGCTACATCGCGCTGCGGTTCAGATTTGCCTCCGGCCACCCACAACGTCATCTGGCTTTCGTTGCGGCGTTCGCGGTCGTCCAAAATCGAAGCCGTCACGCGATACCGTCCGCCTTCGTCTGTCCGAAAACTGCATTGCGCGGGATTGTTGCCGGAACGAACGTTGCAATCCTGCGGATTGATTTCGCGTTCTTTCCATTCGCCGTTTTCAAAATTCCAATCAATCAACACGGCTCGCATGCGGATTTCGCGGCCAACGATCAACTTGCCGTCAATGTCCGTGGCAATGGATTCGACAACCAGCGGTTCGCCTTTTTGCACGAACATGCGCGGACTGCGAATGCCGACATAGAGTTCTGACGGATGGACGATAAAACTGGTGGAACCGGCGATGGCTTGGCGGTTGACGTCCTGCACGGTGGCTTGCGCGGTGATGCTGGTGGCGCGAATCGGCGACACCGAATCGAAATCAATCCGCAAATTGTGTTTGCCCGCGGCGTCTGTGCGACCCGCGAAGTTTTGCGAATTCCCTCCGCCCTCATACGGACGATCCCACCACCAGGGAGTCCACGTGCCGAAATTGAAATCGCCTCGATTGGGCGGCGTGTAATTCGTCGGCGTCGCCGTCACGGTCCATTGTGTTTCCGCATTCGACAGTGCGCCTCCGGCGTAATAATTCGCTGCTGTGGTGACCGTTGCGAAGCCTTTGACCAGGTGCGGGCCATTGCTGGCCGTGATTTTGACTTCGTATTCGGGGCGGCGGAATTCCTGCACCTGCAACATGTGATTGGTGGCGTTGCCTGGAATGTTTTGGGAAACCCCGTCGGCGGTCAGAACCAAATTGGCGTAGCCCAAATTCATTGTTGCGGGAAGTTTGAACGCTGCGTCGAACCCGCCGAGCGCATTCACTCGCATGGAACCTTTCAGCACTTCGTTGTTGCGCGAATCACGCAGCACGTAACTGACGGTTCGGGCTTCGGGGGCCAATCCGACATCGCCGAGCTTGCCCGCTCCAATGCGACGAACCCAACCTTTGACGTGAACTTCTTCGCTGGGGCGATACATCGCCCGGTCGTCGAACACATGCCAGCGCAACGAATCTTGCACACTGCGGCGATTCCAGGCGCTTTGCGCGCCTTCCCACCAATACGGACTTTCAGGCAGGAACGCCACGTCTTCGCCTTGGCGAGCGACCAGCATTTTTTGCGAACCGGAAGCGGGCAGCGTCAGTTTTACCAATCCGTCGGCGGCAGTCGCGGCTTTCGCCTGACTGCCCGATTCGGCTCCAACGCCACCGACCAGTTCGACTTGTGCGCTCGCGATCGGTTTGCCGTCTTTCAGCGAAGTTGCCCAGGCAACCAAATCTGTTTGATCGGCGAAAGCGTCCAAACCAATTTGCGTCGCCTGAACCCACAGCACGATTTCCTGTTCCCAGTCGCGGCGTTTGACCGTAGGTTCAATGGTCAGAATCACGTGCCCTAAGTTGTTTTTCAGGGCCGGGCTGAGGTCAATCGCCGTTTCCGTCATCTCGTCGGCTTGGCCGTTGATCGCCACGGTTTGCGATTTGACCAGTTCGCCGGGAGGCGTTTGCGATTGCGGGCGTTGGCCACGCGTTTGAATGAATTGTTGATACGCCCGCCACTGTTCGACGGTGACGGTAAACAGGCGGACTTTCACGCTCGGCTGGTTAATCGTGTAAATCGAAAAGCGCGGCGGCCCATTGGGATCCAGCACGACGTAACCATTGCCGTTGGCCGACAGCATCGGATAAGCCTCGCCGACCGTGAAGCTGCGCGTCACGGCGCGGCCAAGCGTTTGACCAAACGCATCGCGCAACCCGGCGTCAATCGTCACCGTGTAACTCGTGCGGCCTTTCGTTGCGCCGGAAATCTGCAACATGTTGCCGTACACAGCGACTTTCATGCCTTCGATGGCCGGGGAAACTTTGACCTGAGATTGCTGGAAAACTTTGGCGTCGAGTGGATTGTTGAACTGAAACTGAAACGGAGTGAACGGGCGGCAACCGTCACCCCAACCGCAACGCGCTTCGGCCAATTGCAACGCGTCGTAAGTTTTGAAGGTGAATTTCTGCGCTTCGGCGGTCAGGCGCGGACCTTCGGCAGAAGGCGCTCCGGCGGCAACTGTGACCGTGAACGAAGTTCCGGCGGGCAGCGGCTGTTCGGCGGAACCGTTCAACAATGGTTCGGCGCGAAACGCCAACCAGCGATTTGGTTCGGCAGCTTTCACCCAGCGGCGCGCGATTTCATCAGATTCAATTTCTGATGCCGAAACCAGCCGCAATTTCCATGAAGTCGCGCCAGCCGTCAGCCGAATGGCTTTCAGCATGTTTGCCGAGTCAATGCGCTGATCGAATTCGATGAACAACACGGGGTTGCGATTGTGCGGGCCGTCGGTTGGATAGCTGGATTTGATCCTCACGGGCGGAGTCGCAAACGTCCAACGTTTCGCCGTTGGCAGTGCATCGCCTGTCGCGGATTTCGTCCCGGCGGGAACTTCGACCGAATAATTCGTCGCCATCGGAAAACGGCCTTCGGGTTCAAAAATCAGAGTTTTCGTGCCCAACCATCGCCATTTGCCTTTGGGTTGCGGAGCCAGTTTGACGGGAATCTGCGACGCTGCGAGATCGGCGATTGAAGTCACGGCGACCATCGGCTGAGAAAAGGTGACAGTCAAATGCGGAGCCAGTGCCAGTTCGCCTTCAGGTGCAAATCGCACAACTTCCAGCGCGCCGTTTGGAACGGCTTCAGGTTTTTCTCCGCTGTCAGCCGGAGGAAATTGCGAATTCATCGTTTGCCCGGTTTTGGGCGGAGGCAGCGAACGGTCGCGCATCGCAAAACTTTTTTCATCGTCAGGATCGGTTTTGCCATCTCCGTTTCTAAGTGCTGGCAAGCGTTTCAACAAGTTGTTGATGGCGTCATCCGACAACGGCGAAGTTTGCGGAGTCGGCAAGACGTCGCGTCGGTCTGCGCCTTCGGTGCCTTCGCTCAAACGGAACTTCAATCCATCTGGAGTTTCGCCAGCTTGAATTGGCCGAACCGGACGGCGTTTGCCTTGCCCGCTGACTGAAGACCAGATGACGAATGACAACATCAAAACAATCAACGCCACCAACATCATCAAACGCGAATTCGACGATTCAAAACGTATCTTGGATTTCATTGGCTGACTCCTAACTCTTTTTGACCATGGAAACTGCATTGTTCGGGGGCTGAGCATATCCGCCTCATCGAACGATCCGAAAAACTTTCCTTGCTGATTTTGCCTTTGAAGCAGGCAAGTTACCAACCTCGACCTCATGGATAAGGTTCTGACGCGAAGTGGGCGAGCTTTGTTCCACTTTGTTTGCCAGCGTTGACCGCCGCTGGCTATGATTGCCGTATGAACATACCCACTGCCGCGATCCTTGTGATTGGCGACGAAATTCTGAGCGGGAAGGTTGAAGACGCCAACGCGCGTTTGCTGATTGTCGAACTGCGCGAACTTGGCGTAGCGCTTCGGCGCATTCTGGTCGTGCCGGATGAAATCGCCGATGTTGCAGCGGCGGTGCGTGAATTATCAGCGCGCTTCGATCACGTGTTCACTTCAGGCGGAGTCGGCCCGACGCACGACGACGTAACGATTGTGGGAATCGCGGCGGCATTTGATAAACCGGTCATTCGTCATCCCGAACTGGAACGACGACTGAAAACTTACTTTGGGGACAATGCAGACGAATCAAAGCTGCGAATGGCGGATGTTCCTGAAAACGCAGAGTTATTGGAAATGCCAGATTGGCGCTGGCCGGTGCTGGTATGCCGCAACGTGTATATCTTGCCAGGCGTGCCGGAACTCTTCCGAAAGAAGTTTCTGGCCATGCGCGAACGCTTTCGCGTCGAACCGTTTTTCACTCACGCCGTGTACACGTTGGAAGAAGAGTTCGACATTGCTGAGGCTTTGCGCGAAGTTGCCGATGCCAATCCGGCAGTCGCCATCGGTTCTTATCCGAATTTCGCCACGCCGGATTACAAAGTAAAAGTCACGCTGGAATCCAAAGATAGCGACGCGCTGGAAATCACGGTTACTGCTCTGATGGGAAAACTGGACAGCGGCAGAATCGTTCGCACCGAGTAAGGATTTTAGCCTCAACGCAAAGACGCTAAGTTGCAAAGCCGCAAAGGAGCTTTTGTTAAAACACCTTTGCGGCTTTGTTGCTTTGCGCCTTTGCGTTGACAGTAAACCTGGATCAATTGTTCAGGCCTTTTGATTTTGCCGAGACTTCCACTTTCGCCTGCTTCGGCGCGCCAGTCTTCACTTCCAACGGAACGTTTATTCGAACACTGTCCACCAAACAGACTTTGTCTTTGTCGTCATTGCAAAAGTAAATCACCGAATCAATGGTCGCCACAGTTGCGCCGCTGACGGCTTCGATGGGAATTTCCAGCGGGAATTTCGGCTCCGTGAAATTGCGAGCGGTTTCTTTGGCGGTGATTTTGACGGCTTTGTCGTCGGCGGATTTGTACGCCACGTAAAACGGAGCGCCCGTGTTGTATTTGTACCCGGCGGGCAACGTGAACGACAGCGTGATCGAACCTGCGCCGGGAGCGATGGTTTGTTTTTCGACGTCCACGGTGCGGCCACGGAATTTGCGCACCATCGCCATCGTCAATTTTTCCAGACCCTTCAATTCAACGGTTGAAACTTTGCCGCTGTCGAACTCAATCCGGCGAATCAAATGATTGTTGGTGTCGGCGACGAACAACGATTTTGAAGTCGCGGAAATGCCGCCGGGTTCGTTGAACCTCGCCAGTTTGCGGTCGCCGTCACGGCTTCCGCGTTCGCGTGTTCCGGCGAAGGTGCGACTTTCACGCGCCAAAATTTCCAACTCTTTGATTTTGTGATTGTACGTGTCGGCAATGTACAGCTTGCCGTTGGCGTAAATCACGCCGAGCGGATGTTGCAATCGAACACTGCCACCTTTGCCGTCAACGTCACCGAATTCGAATAAACCTTCACCGACGATGGTCGAAACCTTCCCGCTTGGATCAAGCGATGCTGCGCGGATCGAACTGACTTCGCTGTCGGCAAAAAACAGCGATTTGCCATCGGTTGTAATGCCGCTCGGTTGCGCCAATGCCGCATCAAGCAACGGGCCGTCTTTGCGGTTTTCTCCGCCACTTCCGGCATACCGTTTTGCTTCGCGCGTTTTCGGATCAATCACCCACAATTGATGCGGGCCAGCCATTGCCACGTACAGTTTGCCGTCGTGCAGCACAACATCCCACGGAGAATTCAGCGCGACATTGGTTCCTGTGCCTTCGATGTTAAACCGGCGGGCCTGTTCGCCTGTGCCGACCAGCGTTTCCACCGTCCGCGTTTTCAAATCGGCTTTGCGAATCAAATGGTTTTCCGTGTCGCAAATGTAAAGCGCATCTCCATCGAGTGCGATTCCTTGCGGATGGTTGAATTCTGTTTCAGCAAAACCGCCGTCGCGTTTGCCAATGGCTCCGTCACCGATGACGTCCTGCACCATTCCGTCGAGCCGGGTGATGATGATGCGGTTGTGATTGGAATCGGAAATGAACAGCCGGTCGCTTTTTTCATCGGCCAGTACTTTGCCGGGATAAGCCAGCAAGCTGGGCGGCGCGGAAAACTTTTCCAGTTTGAATTTAACCGGCGTTTCATTCAGTTCGTTTCGTGCGCGGAAGTAATCCGCCAGCTTGCCGATGACGCTGTCGAAAACATCATAAATGCCTTCGCCGGAATGCGTTCCAACGACTTTGCCTTTGGGGTTGATCAGCACCAATGTCGGCCACGAACGTGCGGCGTAACTTTGCCAGACGTCAAAATCCTTGTCGTTGATGATGGGATGTTCGATTTCGTACCGCAACGCCGCCTGTCGAATTTGTTCTGTGCCTTTTTCGTTCAGGAACTTGGCCGAATGCACGCCGATGACGACAAGCTGGTTGCCGTATTTTGCTTCCAGCTTTTTCAAATCCGGAATGATGTGCATGCAGTTGATGCAGCAGTACGTCCAAAAATCCAGCAACACAATTTTGCCGCGCAGGTCGCGCAAGCTCAGCGGCTTTTCCGTGTTCAACCATTCCAGGCCGGAAGGGAAATCAGGGGCGTTAACTTCGCCTTCAAAGATGCTGTTTTTTGGTGGCATAGATTTTTTCTCTTCCTGCTTTTCCTGCGCGAACTCAGAACCGACTGTCATCAGTGAAACCATCGCGGCGATGATCATCATCGCCGCGAAACCGCGGACGAAACGGATGATGGCAGACGGATTTGTGATCAGCATCTTTTTCAGCATTGAACATTACCTCGGATTGTTTTCTTGGGTTACCGCGTAAAAGCAACCGGATTATAAGTTTCGAGCGGGGAGAATAAAAAAGAAAGCGGCAAGTTGTCGGTGAGTACGGCTACAGTTGCCAGGAAAACACAAGTGAGCTTGAAAATCAGTTTATAGTCGGCAATTCCACGATGAACTTTGCACCGCGCGGATGGCTTTCCTGAACACGGATGCGGCCTTGGTGTTCGGCGACGATGCGGCTGACGATTGCCAGTCCCAGTCCAGTTCCGCGTTTTTTGGTCGAAAAGTATGGATCGAAGATGCGTTCGCGATCCGTTACCGGAATGCCTGGGCCGTTGTCGGCGATGGTCAGTTCGACGGTGTCGCGTTCCAGGATTTCGCGTGTTGTTACAATGATGCGGCGGTCGCCGTTTTGAGGTGAAGTAGTTAAGGCCTCTGCCGCGTTGTCTATCAGGTTGACCAGCACTCGTTTGATTTGTTCCGCGTCCAGCATGACGGGCGGCAATTCTTCCGCTAAATGGCGTTCCAGCCGAATTCCATCCAGCCGTTCATCGTACAGTTTCAGCGCATTGGTGGCGACTTCGTTCAGCGATTGCGGTTCCAACTTGGCGTTGGGCAATCGTGCGAAGTTAGAAAATTCGTCCACCATGCGCTGCAAGGTGGCGACTTCGTCGCCGATCATCGAAGTGCATTCGCGCACCAGATTGCTTTGGCGTTCGTTGAGTTTGGGCGTCAGGCTTCCGGTGCTGGAAATCGTGCCGTTCGATTCGCTGAGCAGGTTTTTCGCCAACCGTTCAGCGGACAAGCGAATCGGCGTCAGCGGGTTTTTGATTTCGTGCGCCATGCGGCGCGCGACTTCGCTCCAGGCGGCGCGGCGTTGCGCTTCGATCAATTCGGTCAGGTCTTCGATGACGATGACTGCGCCGCGTGATTGGCCGCGCGGGTCTTGCAACGCGGTGACCGTTACGGCGGCATCAAGCTTGGCGTTGTTGGCCAGCGTGAAATGAACTTCGCGGGTCAGGGAACGCAGTCGAGCGGCGCGGCGAATCATGCGCCATAACTCTTCGCGTTGCTCTTCGGGCAACAGCGCTTCCAGCGCCACGCCTGTGACCAATTGTTCGCTGATTCGCAGCAACTCTCTGGCGGCGTCGTTGAGTGTTGTCACGTTGCCGTTTTCATCCAGCGAGATGACGCCAGCGGACAGGCTTTGCAAAATGGCTTCAATGTACCCGCGCCGTTCGTCCAACGCGGCGTTGCTTTGCTGTAATTCTTCGGCGGACAATTCCAGCCGGTGGCGATTTTCTCCCAATTCTGAAGTCATTTCGTTGAACGACAACGCCAGCGCAGCCAGTTCGTCGTCGCCGACGACTTTGGCGCGAAAGGTTAAATCGCCTTGCCGTACATGTTCGGTCGCTTCGGCCAGTTGCTGCACCGGATCCGCGACGGTTCGCGCCAGATACAGCGCCAGCCAGAAAGCGATGAACAGCGTCAGCAAAGTGATCAATCCCAGCGTCAACAGCGCAGAGTTTTTGACTTTGTTCTGGTCGCGTTTCAACGCGCCGTACGTTGCTTCCAGATCGTCTATGCGATTGATGCGTTCGGTGATTTCCGGCGAAACCCGTCCGGCGATGACCAGCGACCTGCCGGACAAATCCGGAACGGGCGCAGCCGCCACCAGATAAATGTTTCGTTCCGTGTCGCAAACCATTTCGCAAAAGTTTTTGCTGTGTTTGGCCGCTTCGCGCGCGCGCCGCCAGAAATGGACAAACTGTTCGCCGAGCGATTCCAGGTTAAACCCGCCTTGTTCCGCCAATAGCGCATCGTTCGCATCAAACACCTGGATCAGCGAAAGTCTGTATGTCCCAAGTTCGATCAACAGAGTTTGCGACAGGTTTTCCTGATCAGTTCTGGCAACCAGCCGTGTGATGGTCAGGGCCGATTGCTGCAAACCATCCAGTTCGCCTTCGACATAAACGCGCTGAATCTGCCGGGCGTTGACGACCATTTCGCGTGCGGGTTCGCTGAACCATTTGTCTACGCTGCGATTGATCAAACCGCTGGTGGCAAAGAACAGGAAGATTACTGGCAACAGAGAAAGCGCAATTGAAAATTTGATCAGCCGCGTTTTGAACTTCGCGCCGAGTTTTGCCCGAACCTGTTCGCGCCGCAATTTGATGATGTTGCGAACCAGCACCATCAACAACACGATGAACGCCAACAGGTTGATGGTCGAAAGCGCGTACAGGATCAGCGTTTCGCTGGCCGAAGTTGGTCTGAGCCACTTCAGCGTGTCGAATGCCGATTGCACAAACAACAATCCGAACATGACTAATGTCAGCACGGCCAATACGGCGATTCGCCATCGGCGGCGATTTCGCTTTCGGATGATCTCAGTTTGGCTTTCTTGTGGACTCATGCGGATTTTGACAACCGTCTTCTGATGCGTGCGGATTCTAAATCACCCAAAGCTGGTTTGCGACGCTTGCTTGGCGCGGCTTATCATCCGGCCAACTTGATCACGGCTTTGTTTATGAACACCACAGACTTTTTTATCAACCCGCAAACCCGATTGTTGCGTTCCGGCTGGCGCGCGATGGCATTTTTATTCATCTTGACGCTGCCGCAATGGTTGATGTCGTTAATGTTCAAATCGCCTTCGCACGAAACCAGTTCCGTCTTTGATGTCAGCCTGGGAATGATTCTGGTTTACGGCATTCTGGTCGGTTGGGTGGCATTGGTTTCGTGGGGCTGTTTGGGGTTTCTGGATCGGCTGAAACTTGGCGCGCTCGGGTTTTCATTGCACTCAAATTGGCGGCGCGAAGTGTTGTTCGGCTTGGCAATCAGCGTTGCGATGATTGTCGCTATTGTCGCGATTCAAACCATTGGCGGAGGAACGCGCGTTCGGATGAATGCGTTTTGGTTTACAGTCGAGGGCGTCAATTGGGCTGCGCTGAGCGTAGTCATCAAAGACCTTGTGATGGCGCTGCTGCTTCTGATTCTGGCCGGAGCTTTTGAAGAACTGGTCTATCGCGGCTACGCATTTCAAACCTTGTTGCGCGACATTTCTCCGGTGGTGCCGATTCTGGTGTTGTCAGTGTTCTTTGCGGGAGGACACTGGAACAATCCCAGCCGCACGCTGTTTTCGACTGTTAATACGGTTCTGGCAGGCATTTGGCTGGCGACGGCGTATCTGAAAACTCGCAGCCTGTGGTTTCCAACAGCTTTGCACGTCGGCTGGAACTTTGTGATGGGCGCGGTGTTTGGTTTGCCAGTCAGCGGACTGTTCATTCCTCAACATCCGATTCTGGTTTCGACCAGCGACGCTCCGCTATGGCTGACTGGCGGCAGCTACGGCCCCGAAGGCGGCGCGACGGCGACTGTTATCGTCATCGCTTCCATGGTTTTTATCTGGCAAACAAAGTGGTTGAGCGTCGCGCCAGAGATGCAAATTGCCTGGACCATTTCTCCCTCTTCAGCCGATTCGACAATCGCACTCGACCTGCGGAACTGAAACCTTCCTTGTTGCCGCTCGGCAACAACCGTCACCAATCTGAATAAAGTTTGAGGTGTTGATACCCCAGCGCTTATTTCCTCGCTTAGCTGAGTGAAAGCAGAGGCCGATCGTCATAACGACGATGGCCTTGAAAGAATAAATCAGACGGAAAAGGACGAAAGTGATGAAATCAAGAATCTTCAATTTACTCAGCCGCAAATCAGCCAAGTTGCAGCATCGGTGGATTTTCATTGGATTGATCGTTGTTGCCGCGTTGGGCTTTTTAACCCTCAGACCGGACAGCCAGGGCGCGGGTGCGCAATCCTGCACGCCAACCGCTTCCGACGTGATCTTTCATTACGATTTTGATGAATCAAGCGGCACAACCGCTCATAACCAGAACGGTGTAGATCACGGCACGTTGAAAAACAACGCTGCTTTTACTCCTGGAAAATTTGGCAATGCATTGAGTCTGAGCGGAAACTCTTATGTCGAAACACCCGACCCGAAACTCGACCTATCCGGTGATTTCACAATTGAAGCCTGGGTGTACCCGAATTACAACAACGGAACAATCATCACCAACCTGGCAGGCGGCTCGAACGCACCAACCGGATTTGAGCTGGGGCTTTATGGTGGGCAATTGGCGTTTTTCTGGGGACAGGGATACTGCGGATTTCTGGTTTGCACCGTGTTCGATTTCAACCACCAGGTGAAAGTCGGCGAATGGACTCATATCGCTGTAACGGTCAATCGCAGCCAGAACGAACCGGTTCGGTTTTATGTTAATGGCCAGGAATTTGTGGCGACCTCAAGCAGCAACTACACCGGGAATATTGATGCCGTGAAGGACATGTGGATCGGAAACGGATTCCATTTTGGAGATTTTGACGGCTCAATTGACGAGTTGAAGATTTATAAACGCGCGCTGACAGCATCCGAACTTCAAATCAAGGCGGTTGATCAATGCGCTATTTCACAGGGACAGATGGCGGCGTGGTTTGCTTTTGACCAGACAGGTTCCCCGATGTTGGTGGATTATACGGGAGGAGCTTTGGGGCAAAAGATGCCTTTGAGCAGTCCTCCTTCTTCGGTTGTTCCCGGCTGGGTTGGCAATGCAATTCAATTTGACGGGCAGGACGACCACATCGTCGTTCCGGATCAGAACAAATTGGATTTCGGCACAGGAGATTTTTCAATCGAATTCTGGGTGAAAACTCCGGTTCCGCCACCTTCGAACGACTATCCAGTCTTTCTGACCACCGGTGCTGGCGAGAGCGGAGCGGTCGCCAGACACGGTCTGGTTCAATCACAAACAGTGCCGCTTTGGCCGTATAGTTTGATGTCGCTGGTAGATAAACGCGAAAGCGGGCCGTATCGTGGATATCACATTGCGCTGGCCAATGGCTCGCCGGTGTTGCAATTGGCGGATGGGATCGGATCAGAATACAGCAATTACTCTTCCGGGTTGTGTCTGGCAGATGATCGTTGGCATCATTTGGCCGTCACAGTCAGACGCAATGACAAGTATGGAATCAGATGGTATTTGGATGGCAAACCTTCCGGTCAGGTGCATAGTTCCAAAGGACGCAATGGTTCCCTGACCAACAACAGCCCGCTTTACATTGGCCGTCATTCAATCAGCAATACGGGCTATTTCATTGGCAGCCTGGATGAACTGAGCCTGTACAGTCGCATGCTGAATTCCACTGAGATTGAAAGCATCTTTAACGCGGGCCGGCGTGGTAAATGCAAATAAAATCCGGGTTGTCTGGCGCAACCTGCGAACAGCAGACTTAAAGAGGTGGCGGGGCTTTCTGGTTCCGCCACCTCTTTTGCTGGGACATAAACACGCATTGAGTTCCTGATCACGAGCTTTTTCTCGACAAGCCCTTCCTTTTTGGCTATCGTTATTGCGCTATAAAAATTTGAAATAAAAAAAGACAGCGCGGCTCCGTCCGCGCTTTCGTCCATTTATAGGCCGAACATTTTCATTTTGTTTGACCAAGCACCATTAAGGAGATTTATGAGCAAGAACATTGGCTGGAACCCAAGCTCTTTTGGGTTGGACAATCATGGCCTGAAAAACATCAATCAAGCGTTCTGGAATCTGACGACTGCGGAACTTTATGAACACTCGGTCAGGCGCAATGAAGCGACGATTGCGCACCTTGGCCCGCTGGTGGTCAATACAGGACAGCACACCGGACGATCACCGAACGATAAATTCATCGTCCGCGAAGCTTCGTCGGAAAAAAACGTCTGGTGGGGAAAGGTCAATCGCCCGTTCGATCAAGCCAATTTCAACCATTTGCGCGATAAAATGCTGAAGCATCTGGAAGGCAAAGACCTTTACGTGCAGGATTGTTTTGCCGGAGCCGACCCGGAATATCGAATCCCGATTCG
>ERZ650309.530-NODE-530-length-18779-cov-17.569874_pt1 | contig 18779 bp, 16 predicted proteins | sample MGYA00376245_ERZ650309 | MGnify/ENA primary metagenome ERZ650309 (study PRJEB26733, sample SAMN07839294) | wastewater metagenome | biome: urban; feature: wastewater treatment plant; material: waste water | place: USA: North Carolina | collected 2016-04-26 ...
CGTTACCTTTACCCTCGAAAATCTCAATTTGCCAGTGGATCATCCGGGTGTACCTTTTGGACGCGCGGAAGATACCTTGGCTTTAGTTTCAGCGGTAAATCACCCCAATTTGCGCCTCAATCTTGATCTATATCATGCGCAAATCGGTGAGGGGAATTTGATTGAATTGTGCCGCAAATCCTTGCCGTGGATTGGAGAAATACAAGTTGCAGATGTGCCGGGGCGGATGCAACCAGGGACGGGGGAGATTAATTATCGCGGGATTGCTTTAGCTTTGAAAGCGGTGGGTTATAGCGGGGCTATTGGGATGGAAGCGTTTGCCAGCGGTGATCCCGAACCAGCCCTTGAACAATTCCGCCAAATCTTTAGTGTCTGAGAGAAATCATCATGAATAAGCGTCCCACGGTTGCCGATATGTTAGCCCTCAAGGGCAAGCGCCAGATTAAAATGCTGTTTGTCGATACCGTTGAAGAAGCGGCAGCGGCGAATGAAGCGGGCATTGATATGCTCTCGATTATTGACCCTGTATGGACGCCACAGATGCGTGAAGCAGCGGGCAATTGCTTTGTGCAGGTGGGGCTGTTGTACGGCAAGCTCTGTACTTATGAAGATTATCTACGTGCAGCGCATCGCGTGATGCAATTAGGTGGCGATTGCTGCTATTGCGCCGCGAGCCTCGATACTATCCATAAACTCACGAACGAAGGTATTCCGATTGTCGGGCATGCGGGTTTGATTCCCTCCAAAGCCACATGGACAGGCGGCTTTAAAGCGGTGGGCAAAACCGCTGATTCCGCGATGTTGGTCTACAAACAAGTGAAAGATTTAGAGGCTGCCGGCGCAATTGCTGCTGAATTAGAAGTTGTTCCAGATCGCGTTGCTGCTGAAATTTCCAAACGCACCAAAATGCTGATGCTCTCAATGGGTGCAGGTTCAGGTGGCGATGCACAATATCTATTTGCCGAAGATGTATTAGGTTATACCCGTGGTCATCGCCCGCGCCATGCGAAAACTTATCGCAATTTCCGCGCCGAGTATGAGCGCTTGCAAGCTGAACGCGTGGCAGCGTTTAAAGAATTTATTGCGGACGTGGATAATGGGATTTATCCAGCAGCTGAGCATACTGTGCCGGTGGCGGATGTGGAATTTGAGGCGTTTTTGGCACGCTTAGAGAGTTAAACAGTGTGACTGAGTGAGGCTATTATTTTTGTAACCACCTTACTGAGGCTAATAGTTGAGTAAATCACCAACAAACTTAAGCCTCATAAATTCAAGTTGCTCCAGTAATCGATAAATGCCTTTAAGCAGGTGGACTGCTGTTTGCGACTCGGATAATACAAAAACAAATTGAAATTTTTTGGGCAGTACTCAGCTAACACAGAAACTAGCCTCCCTTCTTGTAAATCCTGTTCTACTTGAGCCTTAAACAAATAAGCTAAACCTAAACCTTGGCGGGCGGCCTCCAATAACATAATAGAATCATTACTTGAAAAACCACCTCGCACACTTACTTCTGAAATTTGGCCATCTTCCACAAACTCCCAAGCATAAGATTCACCATTGCTAAAACGCCAACGTAAACATTCATGCTGAACTAATGCTTGTGGTGACTGGGGTATTCCCCGCTGGGCTAGATAATCGGGTGCAGCCACTACGAGAAACTCTAGTTTTTGCACTAAAGCCAAGGCAATCATGTCTTGTTGCAAACTTTCTTCAAAGCGAATACCAGCATCAAAACCAGCTGCAACAATATCAACCAAGCCATCCTCACACACTATTTCGAGTTGTATTTCAGGGTATTGTTTAAGAAATCCACTAAGTTGTGGTGCAAGAAAAACCTGCGCGACATTGGCTGGCACATTCAGACGTAGACTACCCTGCGGAGTACTCCGAAACTCATTCAAATGATCGAGTGCTTGTGCAATTTGCTCAAAAGCAGGATTTAACTGCTCTAGCAAAATCGCTCCTGCCTGCGTTAAAGCCACACTACGAGTAGTCCGTTGTAATAAACGGATACCCAATTGCTCCTCCAGATGACGCATGGTATGACTGAGTGCTGAAGCAGAAACACCCAACTCTAAAGCAGCTTGGCGGAAACTTTTTACCCGCGCTATGGTTTGGAAAACGACTAAATCATTTAAGGATGGTAGAGACATTAGTGAATTTCTCTCATCAACCCAATCAAGATTGTAGAGATTATCAAACCATAAAATTCACTGCATAATTTTAACCTTAACTAGGAGTAAAACATGCAAACTTACCCATTAGGTCAAACCTCTATCTCTGTATCCCGACTTGGCTTAGGTTGTATGGGAATGTCCGATTTCTATGGTGCGACAGATGATGCTAACTCATTAACAGTGTTGAATACTGCCTTCGACTTAGGCGTCAATTTTTTTGATACCGCCGATATGTATGGATTTGGCCGGAATGAAGCCTTACTAGGCCAGTGGTTAAAACATCAAACCCGTGAACAAGTCGTTATTGCGACTAAATTTGGTTTAGTGCGCAGCCCAGAAAGTTACGAACGTCGAATTGATAATACACCTGCTTATATTCACCAAGCTTGCGATGCCTCACTCAAACGTTTGGGTACGGATTATATTGACCTTTATTACTGTCATCGACGTAATCCTGAGACTCCCATTGAGGAGATGATGCAAGCCTTGGAACAATTGGTACAAGCCGGTAAAGTTAAAGCGATTGGTTTATCCGAAGTCTCTACTGAAACGTTGCGTCAGGCGCACTCCATTTACCCTGTGACCGCCATTCAAAGTGAATACTCTTTATGGACGCGCGAACCTGAGCAAGGCATGTTAGACCTATGCCAAACCTTAGGCATAAGTTTTGTTGCTTATAGCCCCTTAGGACGAGCCTTTTTAACAGCCAGCATTAAGCCTGAGCAACTAGACGAAAATGATTTTCGCCGGATGAACCCACGCTTTCAAGGTAAGGCTTTTGCTCATAACCAAAGTTTAGTCGCACAACTGGCTGAATTCGCTAAGTCCAAAGGCGCTATGCCTGCACAAGTAGCTTTAGCTTGGTTATTAAGTAAACCCAATGTACTCCCCATTCCGGGAACTAAACAAATTAACTACTTACAACAGAATGTAGCTGCCTTGGAACTAAAACTATCTGAGCAGGATTGTAGGTATTTAGAAACACTATTTGCTCCTCACGCCATTCAAGGTGAACGCTATACAAAAGCGGGGATGGTAGGAGTTGGGGCATAATCAGTAGCTCAGCTTTTTAAAGCTGATTGCTGCACCGCAGCTAAACCATAGTCTAATACCGCCACTCCTGATTAATTGCTAAGGTCTTGCTCCACGAGGCAGTGCAAGTTTATTTGCACTTCAAACTGGAGGAGAGATCAATGGCTTTATTGAATCGGATGGAATGGTATAACCTAGCCCGCACGACCAACTGGACACCCACCTACGTTACTGAAGATGAACTATTCCCGCCTTCCCTATCAGGTGATTTCGATTTACCACTGACTGCATGGGAAGTTTACGACGAGCCTTATAAACAAACTTACCCCGAATACGTCAAAGTGCAGCGCGAAAAAGATGCCGGAGCTTATTCGGTAAAAGCGGCGCTAGAGCGCAGTCGTATTTTTGAAAATGCCGATCCAGGCTGGAAATCGGTAATGAAAGCGCATTATGGTGCGATTGCACGCGGTGAATATGCCGCTGCGAGTGCGGAAGCGCGTATGATGCGTTTTTCCAAAGCCCCAGGTATGCGCAATATGTCCACCTTGGGCTGCATGGATGAAATCCGTCACGGACAAATGCAGCTCTATTTCCCCCACGAACACGTGTCCAAAGATCGGCAAATGGATTGGGCATTCAAAGCCTATGACACTAATGAATGGGCGATGATTGCCGCGCGCCATTTCTTTGACGACATTATGATGACGCGCGATGCGATTAGCGTGTCCATTATGCTCACCTTTAGCTTTGAAACGGGCTTTACCAATATGCAGTTTTTAGGCTTAGCCGCCGATGCGGCAGAAGCAGGTGACCACACTTTTGCTAATCTGATTTCTTCGATTCAAACGGATGAATCACGCCATGCTCAAATCGGTGGCCCTGCCCTCAAAATCCTGATTGCCAATGGCAAAAAAGCCGAAGCACAAAAACGGGTAGATATTGCTTTGTGGGGCGCGTGGAAACTGTTCTCAGTGTTGACGGGGCCTATCATGGATTACTACACCCCATTAGAGCATCGTAAACAATCGTTCAAAGAGTTCATGGAAGAATGGATTGTTGCGCAATTTGAACGTGCGTTGACCGACATGGGCTTAGATTTGCCGTGGTATTGGGACATTTTCCTACAAGAATTGAACGACACGCATCACGGTATGCACCTCGGTTCTTACTTCTGGCGTCCGACTGTATGGTGGAATCCTGCTGCTGGTGTAACCCCAGAAGAACGCGCATGGTTGGAAGAAAAATACCCCGGTTGGAATGAGACATGGGGCGAATGTTGGGATGTATTTATCGACAATGTAGTCGATGGCAATATGGAAAAAACCTACCCCGAAACCCTGCCTTATGTGTGCAATATGTGTCAATTGCCGATTTTAGGTGTGCCGGGCAAAAAGTGGAATGTGAAAGATTATCCGCTCGACTATAACGGTCGCTTGTATCACTTTGGTTCTGAAGTGGATCGTTGGTGCTTCCAACAAGACCCTGAACGCTATGCAGGGCACATGAGCATTGTGGATCGTTTCTTAGCAGGCATGATTCAACCGATGAATCTGGAAGGCGCATTGAAGTATATGAATATTGCTCCGGGCGAATGTGGCGACGATGCGCACAATTACGCATGGGCTGAAACCTATCGTGCCTTACGCGAAACGCGTAAAGCAGCTAACGCATAAAACCCTTTGCCGACACTCAAGTTTTACCTAAGTACTTGAGTGTCTTGAACCGGAGATTCGATACATGGCTTTATTTCCTTTGACCTCTAATTTTGAAGGCGATTTTGTACTGCAATTAGTACCTGTGGACACTGAAAACACTATGGATGAGGTAGCTGCGGCGGCGGCAGTGCATTCGGTGGGACGGCGTGTGCGTAACCGCCCAGACCAAATACTGCGTGTGCGCCGTCAAGGTGACACTGATTTTTTACCACGTAATATGAAAGTGTCTGAAGCGGGTTTCAAACCAACCGAAACTGTTGAAATCATTTGGCAAGCCCCGAACGCGTAAAGGAGTCCACCGTGAGTTTTAAGAAAGTCTGTAGCGTGGACGATGTGTGGGAAGGTGAAATGGCACCTTTCACCGTGAATGGTCACGAAATTTTATTAGTGTGTGCAGATGGTGGCGACATTAAAGCTTTTCAAGGCATTTGCCCGCATCAAGATATTGCCTTATCGGAAGGTAAGTTTGACGGTCAAAAAGTGATTTGTCGGGCGCATTTATGGCAATTCGATGCGTGTACTGGCAAAGGCATTAATCCCGATGATTGTGCATTGGCGGAATACCCGATTCGCATTGACGGTGATGACGTATTAGTGAGTACCGAAGGGGTCGAACCCTTGTTTGCTCATAGCTAAAGGAGATCCCATGAGTACCCAAAAATCTGCACAAGCCTATCACAATAATAGGGTAGGGCCTGTAATGCGGGCGGGCGATTTAGCCCAAGCGGTGATTGAAGCCGCCAAAATTGATAATCCGGACAAAGAAATTTTTGTCGATGACAAGCGTGCTTATATTCGCATTCATGCCGAACACGAAATGATTTTGCGCCAAGCCACCATTGAGGAAGAGTTAGGTCGTCCCTTCCGTATGAATGATTTAGAAGTCGATCTCAGTTCTTTTGCGGGCCAAATTGAAAGTCACGACGATTCCGTGCGCTTTTATTTCACCACTAAAGTTTAACGCACAGGCATAGGAGGAGAGCAAAATGTCTGAAGTACAAGTATTAAAGCCGCAAAAGACTTGGAGTCACTTAGCTGCACGCCGTCGTAAACCGAGTGAATACGATATTGTCAGTACCAATTTGCACTACAATAATCGCGATGCGAATGCACCGTATGAACTCGCCCCCGAACTCTTTATGAACCAATGGTATAAGCAAAATACCTTTGGCACAGCACTCAAACACGCTGATTGGAATGCGTTTCGCGACCCTGATGAAGTGATTTATCGCACTTACAATCTGATGCAAGATGGTCAAGAAACCTATGTGTTTGGTTTATTCGATCAGTTTAATCAGCGTGAACACGATAAGTCTTTGGATGCGCGTTGGGCAGGCACATTAGCACGTTTATACACGCCTGCACGCTATCTATTCCACACTTTGCAAATGGCTTCCGCCTATGTCGGACAAGTCTCACCCGCCAGTACTATTACTAACTGTCATTACTTCCAAATGGCAGACAGTTTGCGTTGGCTCAGTCACACCGCTTACCGTACTAAAGAATTGTCCTTAACCTTTACTGATAAAGGCTTGGGGCAAGATGAGCGCCACTATTGGGAACAAGATTCTGCATGGCAAGGCTTCCGTGAACTGATGGAAAAAGTCTTAACGGTCTGGGATTGGGGTGAAGCCATTATTGTCTTAAATATGATCGCAAAACCTGCGGTCGATGAAGCAGTATTGCGTCGTTTAGGTGAAGCAGCACGTCATAATGGTGATGTGTTATTAGGTTTATTAACCGATGCGCAACTGATGGATGTAGCACGTCATCGCCGCTGGTTAGCAGCCTTTACCAAAATGGCTTTAGAAACCGAAGGCAATAAAGAACTAATTCAATCATGGATTGAAAAATGGCAACCCTTGGCAGACAAAGCGATTGATGCCTATTGCTCAGCCTTGCCGGATGTGCCCAATGCAGCGGAAGCCGCCAAAACAGCGACTCGCGAATTAGGTTTTTAACTAAAACTAAAAGCACCACAGCCTTAAACCCAGTGGCGGAGGATATTATGCAGCCTGCTGTGATTATTAATGCGAAAGACCAGAGCCGTTTTGAGCAATTGCCAGAAGATACCATTTTGCGTGCCGCCCTGCGTGCGGGTGTCGGCTTATCGTACGAATGCAATTCGGGTGGTTGTGGTGCTTGCAAATTTGAATTAGTAGACGGTGACATTGAAACCTTGTGGGAACAAGCGCCAGGGTTAAGTGAGCGTGATCGTAAACGCGGACGGCATTTGGCTTGCCAGTGCCGTGCCCTTGGGCAAGTCACCATTAAAGCACCGAGTGCGGCGGAATACGTACCACAACGTAAGCCGCAACGCCAAAGCGCAATGCTGACCGGTATAAGCGATATTACCCATGACATTCGTGAATTTCGTTTTCAAAGTAATGGGGAGGCGAACTTTTTGGCAGGGCAATACGCGCTATTAGATTTACCTAATCTGGATTCACCACGCGCTTACTCCATGTCGAATATCGGCAATGAGCAAAACGAATGGCATTTTCAAATTCGCCGTGTCGCCAATGGCAAAGGTACGCGAGTGTTATTTGATGAATTAAAAATTGGCGATGTAATTGGTTTGGATGGCGCGTATGGCTTAGGTTATTTGCGTGATACTCCGCGTGATTTGGTGTGTATTGCGGGTGGTTCAGGGCTTGCCCCAATGGTATCGATTGCACGCGGTGCTGCTCAAGCAGGCATGTTAAAAGATCGCCATTTGCACTTCTTCTATGGTGCACGTACTGCGAAAGACGTGTGTGGGCAAAGCTTCTTAGCACCATTGGAAGGCTTCGACACCAACATTCATTATCATCCCGTAGTGTCGGATAACAGTAGCGGCGATTGGTCGGGTGCAACCGGTTTTGTGCATCAGTATATGGCGCAAGCATTGCCTGAAGCTTTAGCCAGTTTTGAGTTTTATTTTGCAGGTCCACCTCCCATGACACAAGCCTTGCAAGAAATGCTCATGCTGGAACACAAAGTGCCGTTTGAACAAATTCATTTTGACCGTTTCTTCTAAACCAAAGATGGATCGTGAGTGCTAAGCTAGACGCAGGAGGAGGATTTCTATGCCCTATCAAAAACAAACTGTGTCTAACGTTTCCGTGCGTGGTGTCATCTTACAAAACAACGATGCTGAAGATGTACGCCGCCAAAAAATGGCACGCATTATTCTCGATTCCATGTATCAGTTTCTTGGTTTGCTTGATACCAAGGGCATGGTGTTGGAGATCAATCAAGCTGCCTTAGATGGCGCGGGTTTATGTCTGCAAGATGTCATCGGCAAACCGTTTTGGCTAGCACGTTGGTGGGAAGTCTCGGAAGAAAGCCGCCAACACGTCAAAACCATGATTCAACAAGCCAGTCAGGGGCGGTTTGTACGTTGTGATTTTGAAGTATTTGGTGAAAGCCACGGCGACAAAACTATAGTAATTGATTTCTCACTCAAACCGATTTTTGACGACAATGGCAAAGTCGCTTTTCTATTACCGGAAGGACGCAATATCACTGAAAAAATCGCTAGCAATGCTGAGCTATCGCGTAAAAATAGCGAATTACAAAGCGCATTAGAAAAACTCAAAGCATTAGACGGCTACAAAACTCATTTCTTTGCTAATGTCAGCCACGAACTACGCACCCCTTTAACGCTGATCTTGGGCGCAGTCGAACAGTTAATCCAAGAAGGCAAACACCTCAAAGAACGTGAACAGTTTCGTCTGGCTGCGATTCAACGTAATGCTAAATCACTGTATCAACAGGTCAATAATCTACTTGATTTAGCCCGTGTTGATGCGCAACGTATGCCAATGGCATATGTGCATACTCCCCTGATGGCATTAGTCAAAGAGATTAGCGCAGGCTTCGCCGCAGCCGCTCAAGATCGGCACATTAATTTTATCATTCGTGGTGATGAAACCCTTTCTATTGATGTCGACCGCGCAAAATTCACGCGCATTTTAAGCAATCTGTTATCCAATGCTTTTAAGTTCACCTTTGCACAAGGGCGCATTAGTTGTACGGTAGAAGCTATTGCAGCCAATCGTGTACTGATTAGTGTGCAAGACAGTGGTATTGGTGTACCTGATGCTATTAAGCCGCATATTTTCGACCGCTTTACTCAAGGCAGCGAAGAGTTTGGCGCGGGCGGTAGTGGTCTAGGCTTGAATATTGTTAAAGAGTTTGTCGATTTACATGGTGGTACGGTTATTGTCTTAGATGCCCCCAATGGTGGAGCGATTTTTCAAGTTGAATTGCCCCAATCTGCACCACCCAATGTGTTTGTACGTACTGAAATAAAGCCTGCTCCTACTTTACTCGAAACACTTGAGCTATCCACTTATGAGCTTTACTCACCAACTGTGCAAGCCAATCGTATTGATAAACCACAGATTTTAGTGGCAGAAGACAATATTGATTTGCGCTTCTTTTTATATGAAACCTTGATTGATGAGTACAATGTAACACTCACTGAAAACGGTCAGACCGCCTTTCAAGCCATCTTAGCCAATCCACCTGATCTGATTATTACTGATCTCATGATGCCCGTTTGGGACGGTGAACGCTTAGTGCGGGCGATACGACAACAAGCCAGTTTGCCTAAAATGCCTGTATTAGTGTTATCTGCCCGTTCAGATGAACCGTTAAAAGAAAAACTGTTAAAAGACTTAGTACAGGACTATTTAACCAAACCGTTTTCCGCTCAAGAATTACGTGCACGAGTACGTAATCTAGTCACGGTCAAACGCACCGTTGATTTACTCCAAAAAGAACTCAATTCGCAAACCTCCAATATTTTAGAACTGACCGCTGATTTAGTCGAAAATCGTCAATCTTTACAACACAGTTTAACCGCGCTGCAAATCGCCGAGCGACGTTGGTTAGGGTTATATGAAAATACTGCGGTGGGCATTGCTTTGGCAGATAGTGAGGGCAGAATTTTATCAGCCAATCCCGCCTTGCAAACCATGCTAGGCTATGACGCGCAAGAGATTTTAGGGATTTCGTTTATTGAGATTACTGAAACCACCTTACGTGCCAAAACGCGTAATAATGTTTATGAACTATTTGATGGTAAGTACCCTAATTACCATTTGCAAAAGCGTTATGAAAAGAAAAATGGCGACTACTTGTGGGCTAATGTGAGTGTATCGCGCATTCCTGCGATGAATAATGACCAACCGATGCTGGCGGTGATTGTGGAAGACATTAGCCTACGCATGGAAGCCGAACGCTCCTTAGAAACCACTCGTACCGAGCTGACACGCGTATCGCGCTTTACCGCAATGGGTGAATTGGTCGCATCTATTGCCCACGAAATCAATCAACCCCTATCCGCAGTGATTACCAATAGCGATGCGGCTTTGCGTTGGTTATCACGCCCTACACCTGATCTAGAAGAAGTGCATGCCGCGCTCAAACGGGTGAACCGTGATGCCAATTTAGCCAGTGCCGTGATTGCACGAATTCGTAAGTTCTTGCGTACTGGTGACTTAAAACGTGAACTGATTCAAGTAAAGCCTCTGCTCGATGAGTTGCTGCAAATGCTAAATAACACGTTGGTGGAAGCTGAGATTACCGTCAACCTCAACTGCCCACAACAAGACCTCACCATCATGGCTGACCCTGTACAACTACAACAGGTGATTTTAAATTTAATCATGAATGCAGTGGATGCCATGCGCGAGCTAAGCCATCAAAAACGGCTCTTAACCATTACAGTGCAAACACTGGACGTAGGTGGTATTCAGGTGGCAGTGCAAGATAATGGTTTAGGTATCAAGGCAGGTACTGAAAGTAAACTATTTGATGCCTTCTTTTCGACTAAAACACAAGGTTTAGGTATGGGTCTCGCGATTAGTCGTAGCATTATTGAAAATCATGGTGGGCGCTTATGGTTTGAACATGCATCACTCAAAGGCGCGTGTTTTATGTTTACGCTGCCTAATGAGTAAAATTGATTAAATCAACTATAATATAAATTATGCTTTAGAGAAATTAGTATCATTAATGATTTTTTAAGGAAGGAAAAATGGACAAATCAGTTGTACGTTGGGACTTAATGCTTGACACAGTCACGAAAACAGTAGTTGGTCAATTTAATCGAGAAGAGTTGCTTAATAAAATTATAGAAATGGTTTTGGTAATTTTTGATGCAGAAGTATGTTCAATATTTCTAAGAAAAGAAGGTGATTTAGACACCATTGAATGTGTAGCAGGAGCTGGTTATGGTGAAATTTTAAAAAAGAAAAAAAGTAGCTATAATTTAAAAAAAGAAAAAAATGGTGAGGAGCCAGCAAGTTTTACTGGATACATTGCCCGAACTGGTACTCCTTATAATATTCTTAGTAGAGACCATATGGGAAAATTGGTAAGTGAAGGATTACCTTGGGCAAAAAAGCATAATGATGATATCTGGGGTAAAAACCAAGATACCATGCGAAATATTATGGCTGTACCTTTAAAGGTTGGTGACAACATTACTGGTGTCATTAAGGTAGAAAATAAAAAAGGGGAAAAACATTTTAGTGATTCTGATTTTAATAACCTAAAAACGATAAGTTTAGTTCTATCGTTATCCATTGAAAATACTAGATTACACTCAATCTCTGAAAGACAACAGAAAACATTAATTAGTGATCTAGCAAGTGCAGTAGCCTCCGTAGTTGGTAATCACAGCAGAGAAGTATTACTAAATAATATATTAACTAGAATGATGGATAATTTTTATGCTGAAGCTTGTTCTATTTATCTAATCAATACTAAAAATCCTAATGAACTAATATGTGAAGAAGCAAAAGGATTTTCGTCTACCATTATTGGAAAATCCTATAATTTAATCGAAGATATCAAAAGCTTAACAGTCAATGTATATAAAACACAACAGCCAATAAAAATAGACTCACCAGCTGACTTAGAAAAGTTAAAAAATCAAAATAAATGGATGGGGAAATTGGATGGTTTTCTTTGGGATGAAAATAGATCCTTTAGAAATCTTATTGCCATCCCTTTACTAATAAATAATGAATGTCTTGGCCTCATAAAATTAGAAAACAAGAAAATTAATATTGAAAATTTTTTTACAGAAGAAGATTTAAATCATGCTGTGATTATAGCTAATGTAATCGCTCTAGCAATCAAAAACTACTCGTTACGAGATGAAAATAGTAAACAACTGAAAGCAATTTCATCAAAAGCAACGCATAGATTACAAAATCAGGTATTAAGATATGATTATATAGAAGCTATGCTACTCAAAATAATTAAAAATGTTAACACCAATGAAACTAAAAGTATAACAATCAAAGTTGAAAAGCTCCTAGACTATATAAAAATAATAAATGATTCCAGTAGAAATATAAAAAACACTATTAACGACATTAGTCGATATGGAAAACCCTTATCAATTACCAAAGAAAAAGTAAATATTAACATCTACTTGCATGAAATTATTAGCTTAATAAAAGATGGCAATACAAAAAACCCTAATAAAAGTTACCTAACACACGAAGGCGAAGAAGTTTATATAAAAAATGAGTTAATAATTAATGAAATCTACGAAGGTAACCTACCAGACATAAGTATTGATAAAGACAAAATGTTCGATGTTGTACAGGAGCTAATTAAAAATTCAAGTAAAGTCTTTCAGCAAAATATTAAAAAAGAAATAAATAAAGTACATATTATTAATATAGAAACCTCTATTAAAAATTCGGATAATCATCCATCGATAGAACTAAAAATATCTGACAATGGTCCGGGGCTACCTATGGATATTAATATTTTTGAACCGTTTGTCACCTCTGATCTTTATGGAACTGGTTTAGGCTTGGCTATCACCAAGGAAATTATAGAAGGACATAATGGTACCATATATGCAGAAAATTTAGTGCCTCCCTCCAATGGTTCTTCTTTTATAATATCACTCCCTATTATTCAATGATTGGATTAATATTTTATGAAAAAAATTCTTTTAGTTGATGACATTAAAGAAACACATAAAGAAATACGAGATTATTTCGACGGAGACTATAAAATACTTTATAGCCAAGATGTCGATACAGCTATAAATATTTTAGAAAACAATGATAACATCTTTTGCGCACTTATAGATTTAAAGCTTGATTATAAAAGTGAGTATGGTGGAATAGATTTAATTGAATATATTCAAAAAAACAATATTAACATTAAATTTATTATTTTTTCAGCATACTCTCTTCAGGAGGAATCCATTAAAAACGCAATTATTAAAAAAACAAATATCTCCGATGGAGATTACAATCAATACACTAAAAATCAAGTAATAAAAGGACACGGTAACTATTTAATAGAAATAGAACAAAAGCTTAAAGAACTAAGCGATCTATCCAAATCATCTTATGATTTTGGCAAATACTTTTCTTTCCTATTTGCCATTAATACCTATGAAGACCAAAAAATAGAAGATTTAGAAAAACCGATTATTGATGCAGAAAAATTAAAAAAAATCCTGGAGGAAAAATATAATTTTAAAACAGAACTGATGACCAACCCATCTCGCAGCTCCATTATTAATAAGTTAATTAACATAAGAGAAATCTACAATAATTATGACAATATTTTAATATTTTTTGCTGGGCATGGTGATTGGGATTCAGACGGAAATTTCGGATATTGGCTTCCATCTGATGCAAAAAAAGATGATCGATCTAGTTGGATAGCTAACTGTGAAATCAATAACTATCTAAATGCCTTAAAGAACAAACATGTTTTGTTAATTGTTGATGCTTGTTTTTCAGGCGGTATAGAAAAAGAACTTAATAGGGCTATATCCAAAAATACTTTTGAAGAACTACATAAAAGTGGATCTCGAATCGCGCTAACCAGTTGTGCAATACAAAACACACCTGATAATAGTATTTTTTTACAAAATCTTTATCATATCTTAGAAGTCAATGAAAATACTATTAACTTAGACAAAATATTTGCGGATTTAAAAAACAAAGTTATAGAAAGCCCTCATAAGGAAGATCAACAAACTCTAATGCCTAGATATTTACCTTTAAAAGGACATCCTATAGATGGAGATTTTATTTTCAATATTTTTTGAAAAATTAAATTTTTTAATAAGTAAATCCTGATTTTTAGGGAAGACATTTCATGCAACATGATCAAATGGTTTATGTGGTAGATGATGATCTTTCCATCCGTGAAGCCCTTAGCAGTTTAATCCGCTCGGTAGGTTTAGCGGTGGAAACCTATGCCTCAGCCCTCGAATTTCTGGCAAAGCAGCATAAATCAAAAGTAGCCTGTTTAATTTTGGATATTCGCATGCCTGAATTAAATGGCTTAGAGCTACAAAGCAAATTGATTGAATTAGGGCAAAACCTGCCGATTATTTTTATTACTGGACATGGCGATATTCCAATGGCAGTGCGTGCTATGAAACAAGGCGCCTTAGAATTCTTGCCCAAACCCTTTCGCGATGAGGACTTACTAGCCGCCATTCATACTGCTCTCGACAAAGCCCGCCAAACATATGCCCAGCAACATGAATTAGACGATATACGCCGTCGTTATGGCTCACTCACCTTACGTGAAAAAGAAGTGTTAGTGTATATGGTCAAAGGCTCACTCAATAAACAAACCGCAGCCGAATTAGGTGTGTCTGAAATGACCGTAAAAGTACACCGTCATAATGTGATGCAAAAGATGGGGGTAAATAGTGTTCCTGATTTGGTAAGAATGGTGGAACGCCTTAAATAGCAATCTTACTAACAGCTTATAAGCCTTTCGTTAAAACACTTTCATAAACATTAAATACCTACTTCTTTGAGTAGTATTCTTTTAAATAAAATATTAGCCCGATTAATCAATTACGATATCTCAAACAATCGACTAACAGCTTAAAGGCAGGCGATGATTGACGACTTGTGGGGTAATAAAGGTGATAGCCAGAGTAAGGTTGACACCAATCTTCTAGCACCGAAATTAGCCTGCCACTGGCGATTTCCTCTTTTGCCATGTCAGCAGGTAAATAGGCTAAACCACACCCTGCCACAGCCGCCTGAAGAACGTGAGATCCCATATTGAATGTCCATTGTCCCTCAACATGAGTCTTTAAGGAGTCTCCATTTTTCTCGAACTCCCACACCATACAGCTATCAAGGGTCGGTAGTTGGAGATTAATACAGGTGTGGTTGGAAAGATCTTGAGGCGATTGTGGTGGTGGATGGCGCGCAAAATAGTCGGGTGAGCCTATAACCGCAATCCGTAAATCAGAGCCGATTCGTACCGCTACCATATCTTTCTCTACTTCATCGCCTAAACGTACGCCAGCATGAAAACGTTGTGCAACGATATCCGTCATACCGTAATTAACATTTATTTCAATTCGGATATCAGGATAGTCCTGTAAAAATACCTGTAGGCGGGGCCAAATCGCCGTATTAAAGGCGTGTTCAGCCGTCGTGATACGGATTAAACCGCTGGGTTTATTTTTCAATTCTCTTAAAGCAGCTAGTTCGTTATTGATTTCTTCCAACCTTGGTGCAACAGCCTCTATCAAACGCATGCCTTCTTCAGTAGGAGCAACACTTCGAGTAGTACGAACCAATAATCGAACACCAAGCCGTGTTTCCAAACTGCGAATCGTATGACTCATTGCAGATTGCGAAATCCCTAACTGAGCAGCCGCACGAGTGAAACTCTTTTCTCGTGCCACCGTGATAAACGCAACCAGCTCACTAAAATCGCCATTCACCATTTATCAATTCCATTCATAAACCTTTGTTGATTTTAGCATATTAATAAATCAATCAGCCTGACCTATATTGATCACAACTTATTAAAGTGACCTTATGGAAATCAAAAATGACCACAGACTACAAACAAAATCCGTTCACGCTGGTTTACGACGGTGCCATTACTGAGAACGTCAAAGGCAAAGTCAATATTCATCCTGTGCAATATCAGCTAGAGGGTCTTGATATTGCAGCCAATGTTTATACCCCAGCCGATTATGCTTCAAGCAAGCAATACCCAACTATTGTGGTGGCTCATCCGAATGGTGGGGTGAAAGAACAAGTTGCCGGTTTGTATGCCCAACATTTAGCCGAGCAGGGTTATATCACCATTACGGCGGATGCAGCCTATCAAGGGGGCAGTGGTGGAATGCCACGCAGCGTCGACAAACCCTCTCATCGTATTGAAGACATTCACGGCATGGCTGACTTTATCAGCCAGTATGATGGGGTTGATATAGCACGATTAGGACTGCTCGGTATTTGTGGTGGTGGCGGTTACTCATTAGCGGCGGCGCAGACTGATAAACGCTTCAAATCTATCGCAACGGTAAGCATGTTTAATTCGGGACGAGTACGTCGCAATGGCTACGGTGATTCACAATTGGACACCATTCAGCAGCGCTTACAGCAGGCTTCATTGGCTCGTGCCCAAGAAGTAGCTGGCGGAGAAATACTCTATTCGGGGGATGCTAATCTGAGCGATGAACAGATCGCCAAACTGCCATTTGACCTATATCGGCAGGGTTATGAATATTACTGGAAAACGCACGCACACCCCAACTCGACTTTTAAATACACCTCAAGCAGCTTACTTGATTTGATGCGTTTTGATGTTACCAACCAGATTGAACTTATCCAGCAACCCTTGCTGATGATTGCAGGTAGCAGAGCCGATAGTCTGTATATGACTGAAGATGCCTTCGCCAAGGCTACTGGCACAAAGAATAAAGAACTATTCAAAATCGAAGGTGCTACTCATATCGAAACCTATTGGGTACCTGAGTATGTGAATCAGGCAGTGCAAAAGCTGACCCAGTTCTACGGCAACACACTCTAAATAGGAAAGCTGTCCATGCAAACACTGAACACAAGCAACCACGCCAAGCGAGGTTTTATGCGACTCCCTAGAAAGATTATCTCCACCTTGTTACTGAGTGGCATACTGTTGTCGGGTATGGAGGCATTTGCCCAAGAAGGAACTCCCTTGCCAATTGCCACAGCCAAATTAATAGAAGTGAATATTCCTGATAGTACACCAATGACGGCTGCCGCTATTGATTTGGCTAAAGTCGGTTACACTGAACGTGAATTCTATGCAGAAGGTAAGGCAAATCGTTACCGTGGTGTGCTACCTGCTGCACAAGCTACAGGTCAAATCATTGACGGTGATTGGCCCTACCGTACCCGTGTGCTGGTACGCACTCCCAAGGCTGATAAATTCAACGGCACTTTAGTAGTCGAGTGGATTAACGTAACCTCGGGGCAGGACATCGACTTCGCATTCGCCGAGTCCTATAACTACCTGCTGCGCGAAGGCTATGCGGTAGCGGTAGTATCTGCTCAGCGTTTGGGCGTAGATCGGCTCAAGACTTGGAATCCGAAACGCTACGGTGATCTAAATGTAACCGCCAGCAACAGCGACCCACAGACGGGTCAAAAGATTGATGATTGCCCACCAGGTACTGCTTGCCCAGGGGATCCTCTGTCTTGGGATATTATGACCCAAGTATCGAAGGCGCTAAAGGATAACGCCGCACCAACGAAACCGCTGTTCGACCTTAAGGTGCGCAAGGTTATTGCTCTGGGTGAATCGCAGTCAGCGATGCGTCTGTCGTTGTACTACAATACGATTCAACCACTTTACAAAATCTTCGATGGTTTCGTGTTTCTCGACCTTGCACAACAAATGCGCGCAGACGTGAATACGCCCGCCATCAGTGTTAACAGCGAGTCACTTGCGGGTTACCTTCCACCGCCGACCACCTCTGAGTACACTCGGATCTGGGAAGTAGCGGGAGCCTCACACATGTCGTTCTACGCGGCACACTATGTGGATAACCTACTGTTGCGTGAGCAGTCTGTCCCTAGCCCAAAAGGTTTTTTAAACTTTACTCAGATGATGGAGCAACAAGGCTGCAAACTCAACCCGCTATTTAGCAAGGTGGATACCGGTCTCGTATTAAGCGCAGCCATTGAAAGCGTTCACCAATGGGCGGAATCAGGTAAGCCAGCCGCACCGACCCTACAATTCCAGCGCGATGCAAAAATGCAAGTCATGCGCGATGCTGATGGAAAAGTGCTGGGCGGAGTACGCTTAGCGCAATTCTCTGTACCAACCGCCTATATGGCTCCCAATGGCGAAGCACTGGGTTGCGTTTTGGCAGGGCATCACCGTGATTTCACCAAAGATGAATTGAAGGCACGCTATGGTAACCATCAAACCTATGTTTCACAGGTCAAGGCTGCTTTGGAAGAGGTTAGGAAGAATGGATATCTGCTTCCTCTTGATGAGGACTCAGCGGTATTGGAAGCAGAAAAATCAGATGTGGCTAGATAAGTGCAAAAATATTCTGATTTTTGATGCAATGAAAACGGTGTGAATGTCTGACAGACGTTGATATTAAAACAATCCTAGACACTCCCAACCAAGTTAGTTGGGAGTAGATAGAAACCCTGTACTTATGAACTAAGTCAGTCAAACCGTAAAAGCCTCCCGAAACGCCATCAAAGCCTCCTCTGCATCACCACTAGCAAACGCTTCCATCCCAATAGCCCCGCTATAACCCATCGCTTTTAGCGCCAACGCAATCCCGCGATAATTAATCTCCCCCGTCCCCGGCTGCATCCGCCCAGGCACATCCGCGACTTGTATCTCCCCAATCCACGGCAAGGATTGGCGACAGAGTTCAATCAAATTACCCTCACCGATTTGCGCATGATATAGATCAAGATTGAGGCGTAAATTGGGGTGATTCACCGCCGCAACTAAGGCTAAAGTATCGGCTGCTCGCCCAAAGGGAACCCCCGGATGATCCACTGGCAGATTCAGGTTTTCCAGCGTAAACGTGACA
>ERZ650309.531-NODE-531-length-18725-cov-4.310712_pt1 | contig 18725 bp, 8 predicted proteins | sample MGYA00376245_ERZ650309 | MGnify/ENA primary metagenome ERZ650309 (study PRJEB26733, sample SAMN07839294) | wastewater metagenome | biome: urban; feature: wastewater treatment plant; material: waste water | place: USA: North Carolina | collected 2016-04-26 ...
TAGAATTCAGATGAGAGCAACGGAAGCCCCCCCTTGCTCCCCCATGTTTCGCTGTGATAGGGTTTCTCGTTCAGGAAGGGAATTTTGTGAGAGTTTAAGAGAAATTTTTTCAGCCCGAACAAGGTTTGAGCTCAAGAGTTACTTAAGTGGAATTGCAGACTATGTGTTAGCGCAGCCAAAAGTTTCTGAAATAAAAAGAACCTGGCTAACAGAATTGGTTGAAAATCCGGAGGTTTTGCAATCGATCATGCAAATTCAAATACTGTTTCATCCCAATGAAAAATCTTTAATAAATCCCGCGCATCAAACGACTGTTTTAAAATTACTTGCAATTTCTCATATGACTGCTTGTGAATTAAGTAGAAGGATGGGAGATGGGGGGCTTTTAAGTGAGCAGCGGTTGCCAAATTTAATGGATGCTTGGTTAAGTGATCGATACGAAATTATTGCGGAGCAAAAAATCATAGAGGAGATAGAGGATCTCCGAATCTATTTTCGACCCTTTCAAAAAACTTGCCTGGAAGAGACTCTTATTCAAATAGAAGGGCATCCTAAAAGTGCCAAGTTAGACAAAGACCATCCAAGTAATCTTGTCCGGTGGGCCTTTGAACTGGTTGAGAAATGTGAATTGTCTCACTTTAGAGGTCTTGGCACAAGAGCAGATAAAGTTCGTATGTTTTTTCAGAGAGCAAGAAATGGAGTTATTTCTAATTTTTCTTCCCCGGATAGCGTAGGGATGCAATTTGTCTATTCCCTTTTTCTCGAGACTTTGAGTCTCCTGGGAACAGACAATCAGATATTGCCTTTACGAATCGATTTGCGCGAAGATGTTATTGATAGAAATGTATCCATGATTACGTGGTTACAAGGTTCCTATGTTTTTTTCAATCCCAAAAAAGAGGAGCAGTTGGCAGTAAGAAGCTTAACCCTCCACAGTAGTGAAAAATTAAAAGAGATTACAACAGGTTATCCACAAAAAGATTTTTTTAAAAGATTTAAGATCCCCTCAGAAGAAGTGGCTATTACTCTATTTCTAGACAACCCCTTAGGTTCAGTTTCCTATTCCCAATCTGTCCTAGACGAACAGCCCGGAGCGATTTTACACTACTTTCAAGAGCATCTTATAAAACTACAAAATCCTGGAATAATTTCGTTATGGGTTTTAGGAATGTTGAAAAGTGGTCTTTCAGGGGGGGTGATGTCGATTCCTTTAAGAAAGGCTATTCAAGAGGAATCGTTTCGACTACAGCTCGAATCTTTTATTGAAAAATCGTTTAAACTTTTTGTTGATCAGACGGTAGATGGGAAGGTAAATCACGGAGTTTGTTTGCAGCTTGCTATTGTTGTTTTAATAGCGAGGAGTCAATTGTTGGAAGCAACAGGAAGAGATCTTTTACAAGCTCCTGCCTTTCCTTTATTAAAAGCCTATTTAGAAAGTCCTGTTTTGCCTGAAATGAGTCCAAGAGATGCTCAAATTCGATATCAGATCCAAGTGTTTAATGCTTGCTTAGCAAACGATTGTCAAAGCGCTTTAGAAGGATGGATCTTGCAAAAAGCTCTTACGGGAAGAGTTCCTGAATCTCAGAGATTGGGGTGGTTTAGCCAAATTGTTGAAAAAATCTATTTCGAAAAAGTAGAACGTTTTGTGAGCGAGCTTTCCGATATAAATAGATTTGCGCAAAATATTTTTTTACAAGTAGGAATGAGAGAGATTGATTTTCAAGAGAGATGGACTCGGCCCTCAACAACTTCATTATCTGTAGATAGACAAGGTGTTAGACTGTTTGAAATGGATTTTCTTAACGGAACTATTGCTACGGATGAGGGTTTTTTAACTGTAAGTTCTCCGCCGGAATGGATCTACTCTCAATCTTTTAAAGAGTTGTTCCCCTCTGGAATTACAAGGTATTCGATAGAAGGACGATATTTAGTTTTTCAGGCAAGCGAAAGGACATTTCGCGCGAAAACAGTGCAAAGTTCAGAGGGGTGGTTTTCCGATTTTGCAATTTACGAGAGGGGTGTTTGGCTTAAATTTATTCATCCGAAAGAGCTAAAAGAGGTATTGCCGAAGTCTCTTGCTCAGAGGTATCTCTATTTCAGACGAACTGATGATGCGTTAGCTTATGGACTCGATCGGGATAATTTTGAAATTCAAGTGACTGTTTCAAAAAGGGAGATTAAGAGATATGGGGAGAGGCAAATTATAGAAAAACTTTGGGGAGAAAGTTCCCTTTTTCAAGGGTTAGTCTCTTCAGATAGGATCGAAGTTTGTCTTTATGATACTGGGAAGATCCGTTTGAAATTTCCCACGCTACACATTTGGGAGGGGGGGGAGATCTCTTTATTAAAAGACCAAGATCGATACGAACTGGAATCGCACCCTGGTTACTTTTTAATTACCGACATCTCCAAGCCAAAGATTTTTGGAGCAATCAAAGAGTGGATGTTTTTTAAAAACGAGAAAGGAGATGCCATTTACTATGTCCCCGTAGGTCAGTTTAAAGAAATAGGAGAGGGAGAATTTAACCTACTAGACCAAAACGAGAGTTGGTATCAATCCATTGATCGGAAAAGACATGTGGTAGAGTATATTCAAAGCTCTTCGGGGCCATTGATGGCAACAACTCCTGAAGGAAATTTTTATTTGTCGATGTTGTGGTTGATGCAAAACCAATACGATCTGTTTTTAGAACAGATTTATAAATATCCTTCAGAAGATTTATCAGAAAAAAATTTAGAAAAATTTATATTGGATTTATTTAATTGGTTTAAAAGTCATCACAACAATAGCCCTAAGCATCTAGCCTGTTTGTGCCATTTCATCAGATATTCTCAAAAAATCCTTCCTAGGGAGAATCGAAGTGTATGCGATTGGGTTCACAAGATCTATGCCGAGTATTACAGACTTTTCGATCGAATTCCTTTTGGAATGAGATTGTCTTCGATTGAGGAGTGGGAAATGGGGGGATATTGGTCTAGCCTCTCTGAATCGAGATCTCGGGTACTAATGGGGGAGGTTGTTCAATCTGCTCAACTTACTAAAAGTGTCGAGCATCAAAGAGCGGCCTCTCGGGTAAACATCCGCAAAAGGATTGTAGAGCTTCCCTCCTTTTTATTACAGGAATCGATTCCTCTAAATGAATTTTCGCAAATTTTCGCAAAAAGGCTTCAAATAAGTTCTTCCTATACAATTGACTTAGAAAAAGAGAAGATGATTATAGCTGCAATTCGGATTACGAGACAAAGTGAATTGGATCAATTAGAGAGATTTATTAAAGCCAATTTAAGTTTGACTTCGCTTCGTATCACAGAGGAATTTTTATTTATTCTTTTTGCGATCCATCAAAAAAGTTGTTTAGATGCTCAAATCTACCGAGATTTCACACAATTATTTCCCCTTCCAAGAGCTCTGTCTGAGGTTAAAAAGGGGGAAGTGGCTTATGTTTATAAAAATTTTATCAAACATGCTAAGTCAAGAATTTCTTTAGAAAAACTAGAGCTGAAGGAGGGCGTTAGAGTTCAACAAAGCTGGCAAGGGCCTCTTAGAGCTCGGCATCATCCCATTCAAGAATATCAAGGAAGAGATTTGAGATCTTCTTTTCAATGGAGTGTAGTTCCCCCCTTAATTCATTCAATTACAGGTGGTTTAGTTGCCAGAGAAATATCGATCAGAGCTGAGTTTGATCACCTTAATTGTAGTTCGATGAGATCTGGTAGAACCGAGTTGGCTATTTTGGAAGAGAGCAGAGTTGTAAGAGAGGATCTTTTACTAGGGGTAGAAAAATTAAGGGCCCGAAGAGAGGTGGAGTTTGAAGGTGAGATTCAAGAGGCACGGGGTAGATTTCAAAGAGAGATAGAAGTGGAAGAATCCCTTGCAAATACTCTAGAAAAAGATATTTGTGACAAGCTTAACTTTGTCCCTCCAGCAGACATTGCGTTTGGATTAGAGAGGGGGGGGGTATTAAGAAATCAGTCAACCATGAAAGAGGCTGTCTATCTCTTTCTTCGAGGATCTAAGGCACTTTTTTTAAAAGAAAACTCCTATTTAGACGAGGCAAAAATCGATGTATTGATGCGGCAGATAGAAGAGTGGCTCGTTTTGCAAACTGAATTACAGCATAAAAAACGGATCGAAAAACTTTTTAAAAAGGATGATGCGATTGAAGAGGAATCGATTGAGAAAAGACATCTCCGATTTGAAATTTATAAAGGGCTTTTAGCTGAGAGGCAGTATACCAATTCTGATCCTTCCTATTTTCTTGTGTTTGAATATGCAATGGATATGAGGTTAAGAAAAGAGCAGATAGATCTCATTCGTGATATGCTTACAAAAAAAACTGGAACAAGCAATTATCAAGATATGATAGCGCAGCTTGCCATGGGTGGGGGAAAAACATCTGTTTTAGCCGTGATTTTGCTTGCAATGGCACCGGATACTGGGGGGTTTGGAATGATGTGTACCCCAAAATCTCAATTTCAATCTGTAAAAAAAGACTTAAGAACAGCTCTTCACAAGGTATTTAATAAGCAGTTGTATACTCTTGAAATTGGGATTCAAGATTTAGACACTCTCGAAAAAGTTAAAGATCTCCACAGAAAAATCAAATTTGCATGGAGGTGTGGGGATGTCCTCTTAACGACCCCAGAATCAATGCAGATCATTAAATTAGAATTTCAGCGTTTTGAAGGGGAAGTGAATCGCTTGAGGGTGTTAGCTGAGATTTTAAAGCTATTAGAAACAAAATGTCATGTCTTAATAGATGAAGAGCACAGTGTTTTAGACCCTTTTAAAGAGGTTAATGTTCCTGAAGGAACTAAAAAGAGGATGAATCCTGATGATATTCAAGCAATTCAATTTGTTTTTGAATCTATGACAGAGAGGGGCCTTGATGCGGCTATAGGACTCTGTTTAAATAAACAAGCAGAGATGGATTCTGACTTTTTTAAATTAGAGATTGTCCCTAGGTTAGCAACTTTAGTCACAGAAAAGCTTTTAAAAAATCCGATTTTGGAGGATGTTGAGGGAGAATTGGTTGCGTATTTTTCTCGCGAAGAAGAAAAGCCAGAAACTTTAATCCAAAAAATCCGATTATTGAAAGAATCGACAAGTATAAATGACCAGAAAATTGCTCGTCAAATTGCTTTGGTAAAGCACGTCTTATTTGATGTTCTTCCAACTACCCTTACAAAAAGTTGTGGTAGAAATTACGGGAGGATTCCGAGCGGAAAAGTAGTCCCTTATCAAGGTGTAGATACACCCTCTTTTAGTGAGTTTGGGTATCACATTGAAGCTGCTTGTTATCAGATGGCAACAGCCTTACAGGTGGGGATTAACGAAGATCAGATCAAGTGGTTAGGTCTCAAAATGATCGAACACTCGGTAAGAACTGCGATGAAACACGGTATTTGTGTAAGGGAGACCCCAGAGAGTGTTAAATTCAAAAAAATGACAGGGATTTATCTAGATGAAGTGCACGATCCTAAAAAATTGCGCTCTGCTAAAAAGAAATTAAGGGGAGAGAGAGAAAGAGGTGAGTACAAAAATATCTTTGCTTTTGAAGCGGAGACCATCATGGTTCATATCTCTTATCACGCCTACCGAATGACAAGTGGCCCCCATTCATTTTTATCGATGTTTGCCTCAAGGAGAGCGTTTTCTGGGACACCTGTTCCTGAAACTTGTCCAGAATCTATGCAATCGAGATTTCTTTCGGAAGCAGGTTCTGAAGGGCAAGTTTTGGCTCTTTTATTAGACCGTAATTTTGACGGCTCTCATCTTCATTCGATCGACTCTTCGGACCCTGTTTCAATGCTGGAAAAAATTATTAGGCTATATCCGGAAAAACCAGAAAGGGTGAGCATGCTTTTGGACCCAGCTGGATTATTTAAAGATAGTAATACTCTTGAAATTGCTGTGAAGGTTAGAAATCATTTAAACTTACAACATGCTAAATTTAAGGGAGTATTGTTTTTTGCAAGACCTTTAAAGCCCCTTCTGGCAGATTTTTCAAATCCTGAATATTTAGAAGAATCGATAAAAAGGGAACAAGATTATAGACTAGGGCCAGATAGACTCGCTTTTTTGCCACTTCATAGCGATGATCTAATTTATTTGCCAGGGACTGATGAGGCTTCTTTAGCTCTTGTAGGTCTAAAGCCTGGAGAGTATTTTGTTATTTGTGATGAAAGGCATACAATTGGAACAAACATTAAAATGACTCCGGATGCAGTTGGGGTGATGACTATGAATGAGATGTTGACTCATGCAACTGTGTCGCAAGCAGTGATGCGTCTTAGACAGTATTCTAGTAGTCAAGATGTTCATGTGATGTTACCAGAAAAAACGATAGCAAGATTTGGAACTTCTATTGTTGAGATGATGATTAGAGCTGCGGCAATTGAAAAATCGATGGTTATGCTTCGCTCCTTTTATCAAAAAGTCGACAATGTGACAAACGAGATGGCAGTCAAGCTATTGGTGGATCAAACTCTTGCAGGGGAAAGTTTAAAAAAATTGAAAACCATTAAAGAATCGCTGACCCCTTGCCTTGTGTATGCAATACAAGATGATCCAGTAACTTTTATTGAAGCTGAGTTTAAAGTATTGCAAACAGCTACGTTAATCCAAACAAGGTTCAAGAAGAGAAAGGGGCAATTTAAGGAAATTTTAGAACGGCTAGGGATTCCCTTTGCTCTTTATACAGATGTTTTTAAGAGTGCGTGGGAGTCGATCGAAAGGCAAATGCAAGCTTCTCAGTTTTTGCCTCTAAATGAACAGATTAAAGTGGGAGGAGGTGATTTTGGGCAAGAGGTTGAACAAGTTACAGAAGTTGCAGAAGTCGTTCGTGAACTTCAGATAGAAAATCAGCAAGAAATTTTAGAAGAAATTCGGAGACTCCAAGAATTATACGGGCGAGGTAGAATAAAAAGAGATCAGGTTTTATGGCGTGCGGAGGATGCAGCTCAGTTTTTAATACAAGTGCAGAATCAAAATACGTGGAGTAGGGGGCGGTTATGTGTAAATACCTTTGAGAGCTTTTTTATCGCAGGGTTTCCTGAGTTGAGTCAGTTTACAGGGGCTCTTGATGACCACCTCTTGTGTAGTGAAAATTTTGCTCGAGTTTATGCAGATAAACAACTTCCACTATTTCATCAGGCGACAAGACCTTTATTAAATATGCTTTTGATTGAGACAGATGCAGGGTATAAAATTGTAGTAATATCTCTTGAGGAAACTAAGTTTTGGAGAAACTATTTGCATACCAATATGATCTCCGGTGTTTGGCTTCTTGATAAACATGGAGAGAGCATAGCCGACATCATTGTAGAGGGAAATTTGGAAGCGTTCCCCATTCCCAATGAGGAAGAGGTTTATCGATTGCTTGTTCAAGTTAATGTAATCGCTGGAAGGGTCAGTTTTTTGAATAGTTACAAAGTAGAGCTTAATGATTGGGTCTCAGAAAAACCGATAGAGAGGCAAAGGTTGATTAAATTCGGTGTTTTAAGTTTGGGAGATGCCGCAGAGCGAGATTTGTTTTTTGAAAATGAGGCTTTAAGCCCGGAAACTGCAAGGGAGATTAGGGAGAGTAGAGTAAGATTTCTTGTTCATAGAAGGGAGCAATTAGGAAGAGCTGGTGAAGATTTGAGTCTATTGACACCAGATGAAATACAAAACCTTGATTTAGAATCTGATATTGAAAGATTACATGTGGAACAAGTTCAATTTTTAAAGAAAAATCAAATTTATGCGTTAAAGAAAGCCGAGTTAATTCACGCTCTAACTCCTGAAATGGTCCCCTATGTCAGAGAAGAGAGCGTTTGTCTCCTAAGGCAGGAGCAGGTCGCCCATCTCGGTGTATCCAATAAAGTAAAGTTTCTTCAAGGTGTGGATCAAATTAATGCGGCTCGTCGATATCAGATCATGCTTCTGACTCCTGCACAGAGAGCTCTTTTGAATCCTGCTCGTCAAGAAGCGTATAATCAAGTGATTAGGAATTATCGAGCTTTTTTGGGACTTCAGCTAGCAGGAATTGAAGATGAGGAAGTTTTAGATGCAATTGAAGATAGTCAGGTCCAAGAGCTAACTCCTGAATCTATTTCACAAATAACAAGTGAGCGATTGATTCTTAAATTGCGAGATGATCAAATACAAAAGCTTACAAGTGCTCAAATTATAAAAATAGAGAGCAGTGAAATCATCGATAGACTTGCATTAAAACAGGTTAGTAGGCTTACCAAAAGGGAGATAAAAAAAATTGAGAGTAGCTACCTTTTTAACAGGTTGTCTAAAAGACAATTAGTCCACTTAACAGATGGGCAGATTCTCAGAATGAATCTAGAACAGGTGAGGAAATTTATAAAAGTTGCTCCTGAGAGAAGTTTTAAACTAGAAAAAGAAAAGATCCAAAAACTTACCCTTTGGGAGATATGGGATTTGCCGAAAGCAACCATTCAAATGGCAACTGTCAGCAAAAAAATAGTCCTTATCGCAAATTCAATTTTTCAAACGATTGCTTTGCAATTCCTAATTCTTATCTCCTATCCCTATTTTGCCCTCCTCTCCCCCTGTTCTAGAAAAATCCGGTCTCATAAACTCTCTTTGAAAAACCGTATGAGGCATGCTTCTCGGCTATTGCGATAGAATGTTAGAGGTTGAAAATTATGTGCCTATTTTCTTAAACTTTTGGAACCAGTATATGCTATAAAGGTTAGTAGAAAATTACTCTGGTGAGGGGAGATATGGCAAATTTTTCGGAATCTGTAATGAGAGCCCTTTCTCTAGCTGCAAATGAGGCGAAAGGGAGAAATCAGGCGGAAGTAGGGCAGGGGCATTTTCTGCTTGCCCTTCTTCAAGATGAGCAGGGCTATTTTCAAACAATTTTACGAGAATTAGGACTTGATTCTCTCGTCTTGTTAGATGAAGTTGAGGCAAGTGTAACAAGAGCTCCTACATTTGAAGTCGGAGGGGGTGAAGCAAAAATTGGGCTCGAGCTTGGCTCTATTTTGCAAGAAGCGGAAGCTCTTTGTAAGAAATGGGGTGATGAGTATATTAGTGGGGATCACATTCTTTTAGCCTTTTGGAAAAAGGGGAGTCAGCCTTTTAAAGGGTGGAAAGAGAAGAGTGGTATTAGTGAAAAAGAGTTAGAAAAGACGATTTTATCATTACGAGGAGGGCGCTTAATGGATTCACCTACAGCAGAGCAAACTGTGAAAGTTTTGGATAAATTTTGTAAAAATTACACAAAGCTTGCCAAGGAAGGGAGACTTGATCCTGTAATTGGGAGAGATGATGAAATTAGGCGGGTTATTCAGGTTCTTTTGCGAAGGACGAAAAATAATCCGATGTTGATCGGAGAGCCGGGAGTTGGTAAAACAGCGATTGTCGAAGGGCTAGCTCAAAGAATCATCCAACAAGATATTCCAGAGTCGTTACGGGGAAAAGAGGTGATGGTTCTTGATATGGGCGCTTTAATTGCAGGGGCTAAATACCGGGGAGAATTTGAAGAGCGTTTGAAAGGGGTTTTGTCTGAAGTTGAGAAAGCAAAAGGAAATATCATTTTGTTTATTGACGAAATCCATACGCTGGTAGGAGCTGGAGCATCAGAGGGTTCAATGGATGCGGCCAATCTTTTAAAGCCGGCCCTTGCAAGGGGTGAGCTTCACTGTGTTGGAGCGACAACCCTCAATGAATTTCAAAAATATATTGAAAAAGATGCCGCTTTGGAAAGAAGGTTTCAACCCGTTTTTGTAAGCGAACCTACAGAAGAAGATGCGATTGCAATTCTTCGAGGGTTGCGTGAGAAGTATGAAATATACCACGGGGTTCAAATAACAGAAGATGCAATCCATGCTGCAGTTCATCTCTCTACGAGGTATATTACTGATCGAAATCTCCCCGATAAAGCAATAGATTTAATTGATGAGGCAGCTAGTTTAATTCGCATGCAATTGGGTAGTAGACCATTGCCAATTGATATTAAAGAGAGAGAGCTTGCTTCATTGACGGTTGAGATGATGGGGTTAAAACGGGAAAAAAGTCTCAGCTCAGAAGAAGAAATGAAGAAAAAAGAAAAAGAGATAGCTTGCTTGAAAGAAGAGCTCAGCTTACTAAATGCTAGATGGGAAAAGGAAAAGGGGCTGCTTTTTTCTCTAAAAGAGAAAAAAGATGCGCTTGAAAAAATGAGATTTCAAGAAGAAGAGGCGGAAAAAGTTTCTGATTATGGAAGGGTTGCCGAATTTCGATATGGAAAGATTCCTGCATTAGAAAAAGAGATTATAGAAGCGCAGAAAGTATTGAGCTCGAAAGATGGTAGACTTTTGCAAGAGGAAGTGGATGAAAATTTAATCGCCCAAATTGTCTCAAAGTGGACGGGGATTCCTGTACAAAGAATGCTTGCGTCAGAGGCGCAAAAATTACTTGGTTTGGAGGGGGAAATTTCTAAAAGAGTTGTGGGTCAATCTTTTGCAGTTAAGGCAATTGCTGATGCGATTCGAGCTTCGAGGGCTGGCCTTAATGATCCAATGAGGCCTATTGGCGCGTTTTTATTTGTGGGGCCAACAGGCGTTGGAAAAACAGAGCTTGCTAAAGCTCTTGCGCAGCAGCTCTTTGACCAAGAAGAGGCGATGATTCGACTAGATATGTCTGAATATATGGAGAAACATTCTGTTTCAAAATTAATTGGATCACCTCCGGGTTATGTTGGTTATGAGGAAGGGGGGCAGTTAACAGAGGCGATTAGAAGGCGTCCTTATTGCGTAGTTCTTCTGGACGAAATAGAGAAAGCTGATCATGATGTCTTTAACATTCTTTTGCAAGTTTTTGATGAGGGTAGACTTACCGATAGCAAGGGGAGAAATGTGAATTGCAAAAATGCCATTTTTATTATGACTTCTAATATTGGTTCCGGGGAGCTTCAAAAACTGATTACTAAAAAAAGAGAAGACCTGACTAAGGAGTTGATAATAAGTGAAATAGACCCAATCCTTCGAGGTTATTTTCGGCCTGAGTTTTTAAATCGCCTTGATGAAATTCTCCCCTTCCTTCCCTTGCAGGAAGAGGTAATGGCATCAATTGTAGAAATTCAATTACGGCTGCTGGCAAAAAGACTTTTGAGCCGGCATATCAACCTCTCTTGGAATAAAGAGGTTCTTGAATTTCTTGCTAAGGAGGGGTATGATCCATTTTTCGGTGCAAGACCCCTCAAACGGCTGATTCAGCACCAAGTTGTCACTCTCCTCTCCCGGGAGATTCTAGGGGGGGGGATTCCAGGGGCATGTAATATAGAACTTACAGTAAACTCTGGTCAAATTAGTTATTTTCTGCCGGGAGGTGATATATCAACAAAGTCACTTTCACTCCCTGATTGATCGCCTAGATCAGACCACTCGGCGTCCTTAGCAGATTGGCCCCCAAGGGTTGACGGATTACCCAGATCAGACCAATCAGCGTCATTAGGAGACTCGCCTCCCAGGGTTGATCGATCACCTAAATCAGACCACTCGGCGACATTAGGAGAGTCCCTCTCGGTTCTTGATAGATCACCAGCCTCAGATGTTTTGGCCTCGCTAGCAAAGTCCTCGCCGATTCTTGAGGGAACACCTAGATCAGACCACTCGGCATCGTTAGGAGAGTCCCCCCCAAGGGTTGATGCATCAGCAGCCTCAGATGTTTTGGTCTTGGCAGCAGACAGTGGTGAGGGAGGGGGAGCATAAAAGTGATTGGAATTAATAGCCAGAGGCGCTTCATATACGGTTGTTGAGGGTTTGAATCCTTGAAGTTTGTGAATTGCTTGAGTTGCGCTTTGTATTCCAAATCCGAATGCTTTGTAACATCCTCCTTTAAGACATTCGGGTAAAAGAGGCTCGATTAACGCAAAGAAAAGGGCGTGGTGAAGGATTGCATTCAATTGGATATCTTCCATACTAGAAAGAGGCAATCCAGCAAACTGAAGATGCAGCCCTCTTGAAAAGGTAAAATAGGTAAAAGGTTTCAGGTGAATTTTGATGAGGATATCTAGGCATTTTAAGTGTTGTTTGGAATAGATTGGAGAGCCGAGCAAAAATATTCCCATCGATTCGACCTCATTTGACAGGATTTTTGCAAGAGAATTTAGGTTTTCTTTATTCCAAATGATTCCCTCATTTAGTAGTTGAATTTTAGCCGATTTTTCTGGAACACAATGAGCAACTCTGGTTTCTAAAAGGGCTTGAAGCTCTTTTATCGCAGTTTTAATGAGGTCCTTGCTAGCATCTTTGGAAATGAGGTTAACAAGAGAAGTTGTCGCCTTATTAATCTGGGGATGCGCTAGAAGATTGGCATACTCAATCAGTGATTTAGCAAGAATATTTACTAAATCAGCACTGTGGGATTGAAGTTTATCAATTTTTCTTGTTAATAGAGGTTGTATAATAGCACCTGAGAATAATCCTGTTGCGCCAGAAGAAAAGAAAGGGAGTATTTTTCTAGAAATCTCAAGAGCAAGATTTTGTCTGTTAATTGATTCAAATCTATTATATAAAAATTTTGTAAGGATAGGGGTAATTACACCATAGCTTTTTGGATTTTTTATTTTTGTTACTATTAAATCACTAAGATTTCGTCTGTTGTAGATCACAGTTTGAAATAAGATTTTTGCCGAACCACGAGGAATTTTGAAGATAATTTTATCTGCAGGTGTAATAGAGAGGTCAAAAACTCTCCCAGCGAATGCGTGTTCCACCATTTGGAAGCGGTAGTCGGCCCAATTTTGAGAGGAATGTGTCAACTTGAGTCCTAGGTAACCCCCAGAAATTGAGGCTGCCATGGCAGCTAAATTATAGACCAAGAATTTTGTCGATTGGGAGGCAAAGGCCTCTAAGTCTTGAATTGAGTAGAAATAGAGAAGAACTGGGGAAATCAGAAAGATCTTAGAGAGATTTTTTTTAGAATTTCCAGAATATTTTATCATAGCTAAAATCGGAAGGGCGATAAAAGAAATTAAGGGAATTTTCCGATAAAAGGGTATGGTAGCTTCTGCGATTGCATCGGCAGTTTGTAGAACAACTGGAACAAGAGCCTCTGCAGTTGTTGCGCATGTCCATTCTGCAGAAATCCAGACAGCTGTTTTGGGAACAAATCCATCGGGCATCCAATTTTTTGTAACAGCTAACACCTTATCCCAAAAAAAGAGTAGCGATCTCCCTATTCCGCTTGTTTGCAGGCTATTTATCATAAAAAGTTTCCTTCTTTAAATAATCTGGGGTAATCGGTAATGATTTCGTCAATACCCATTTCAGCAAGTTCTTTTGCCCTTCTGGGGTTGTTTACAGTCCATGGAATAATCCGATAACCAGCGGTTTGAAGAGTCATAATGAGATCTCTATTAAGGAGAGACTCTTCGGGAGAGAGAATGGAAATATCGATATCTGGAATTTCTTGAAGGTTGGGAGTGTGGTCTACTATGTACCCAAGAATGGCCCTTTCATCCTGATTTCGAATCTCTTTGAGTAGAGGGAGTTGAAAAGATGAGTAGTAGACTCTGTTTTCAAATTGAAATTCTTTTACGAGATTTAAGAGATTAGGGCCAATGGTTTCTTTTAATTCTAAATTTAACACGACCCTTCTTTGGTCTTTCAAAGCAAAAAAAAACTCTTTTAAACTTAAAATGGGTCCCTTATTTCTTTGTAGAGAATCATGATGGATGACAATAGTCCCATCCTTTTGCATTCGCAGATCAAGTTCGATTCCATCAGCGCCTGCGTCAATTGCTTCCTGAAAGGATGAAAGAGTGTTTTCAGGATGGGTCCCTTTACTTCCTCTATGACCTTGAATTTTCATAGAGAAAGTTTTACAAAAATGACTTTAAAAGTAAAGAAATTGTTAATTTAGCGCAGGCGCTTTTGTAGTTGGGAGTTTGAAGGTTGATAAAATTAGCGCAATCATGTGTGGGACTACTAAAAAAATCAGGCCGAAGTCGATTAGGGACCAAATGGTTTGTGTGGAGGCAAGGCATCCAAAGAAGACAGAGACAGCTGTTGCAGCATAGTAGTATTTGAGTTTTTTAGGTTCAGTCAGATAGAGAAAACATCTACTCCCATTGTAGCTATTGCCTAAAATAGTTCCGAAAGCAAAAAGAAGGGTAATAATGATTAGCATGGTAACGCCTACATAAGAGAAATAGATTTTAAAAGAGGCAGCTACCATATTGACTCCAAGCGGTAAACTCGGATCTTGCCAAGTTTTAGTGATGAGAGAGACAAATCCTGATAGAAATGCAACAAAGCCTGCTGAGAATGTAGAAGCCATAGCTAAAATGCCTTGAGCGTGGGGGTCTTTTGTCTCTGCCATCGAGTGGGGAATGGCTTGTGTTCCGACTCCCGCTTCTGTCGCGTATGTCCCTTTAAAGACACCCCAACGAAGAGCGCTTACAATTCCACCAACTAGAGCGCCGCTTGTCATTGCGTAGGGATGAAATGCAGAGGAGAGGATTGTTTGAAAAACAGGGCCGCACACCCCTAGATTTGCAAAAATGATCCAAAATGTAGCTGCAATATAGAGGGTAAACATAGTGGGTACCAATTTTGCAGAAAACGAGCCGATTCTTTTAATTCCACCCATAAGGATAATAAAAATGAGTAGCGATAAAACAGCTCCCGAAGCAAGTGTCGGAATTTGATAGTTTCCTAAAAGGGGGGAGTCTAAAATGGATACTAACTGATTTGCTTGAGTCGCTGACCAAGCAGACATTAATAAGCAGCCAAAAATGGCATACCATTGGGCGGCTCTTGGGGAAATTAGGTGTTTTAGGTACTGCATAGGACCACCAAGGATTTCACCTGTGGCTAACTTTTCTCTAAACTTCAGACTTAAAGCAACTTCTGTATAGGTCGCCGCACTCCCGAAAAAGGCGGTTAAGACAAATCCTAAAAGAGCTCCAGGTCCACCCCAATGAATCGCAATTACGGGGCCGACGATTGTTCCAATTCCCAGGGTAGTTGACATAGCAGTAAAGAGAGCTTTAAAAGGGGAGACCATGTGCACGTCTTGAGACTGTTTTTTTGAAGAGTTTTTTATAAGCTTTAGAATTTCAGGCACAAAGCGAAATTGTATAAATTTAGTTTTAAAGGTTAAAAAGATGCTACCTGCTAATATAAAGATGCTTAATCCAAACAATAGGTAGTCTGTGATTAGGTTGAAAACTTCCATAAATCTCCTTAACGGTTAAATAATTATCCCTGATTTATTGAAAAAAAGCAAAAGGCTTTGAATTAAAATATTTTTTACACATATCAATAAAGGTATGAATGATCTTGGGATAGTCGTTGGTTGTGATCTAAATCAAGAGTGGCTCCTTCCCTGGTGGTGGAAACATTATACCCAGGTAAATAGCTATCCTGTTGCCTTTGCCGATTTTGGTATGACAGAAAGCTCTAGAAAATGGTGTGAAAAAAGGGGGGTTGTGATTACCCCACCTCAGCCATTTAGACATGAGGATCAAGAAAGCATCTCAAAAGAGGTAAAAATTTTATGGGAAAAGGTGTATGGTCCAGGAATTTGGAATTTCAGACCAACTTGGTTTAAAAAACCGTTTGCATGTATAGAGTCCCCTTTTGAAAAGAGCATCTGGATTGATCTGGATTGCCGAGTAGAGGGAAGCTTAGAGTCCCTCTTTAATATCCTAGAATTTTCTATAGATATAGCTTTATATAAAAATGATCCCTACCACCAAAAAACTCTGGAAGAGACGGGTCTGTTGCTCCCTGGGGAGAGCCATTATAGCTCAGGACTTATGGCTTTTCGTAATCAAGCACCTATCATTGCTAAATGGGCTGAATTAACAAAATCTGAGCCTCACAATTTTTCAGGCGATCAAGAGGCCCTTTCCAGGGCCATTTACCTTGAAAAGCCGCTAGTTTTTGAACTCCCTTTGATTTATAATCACAGCTGGGAACTCCCCCCAAGGGGTGACACAATCGTTACGCACTTTGGAGGGCAAGGAAAAAAAAGGCTTATCGACGAGCTTTATAATAGATAAGCGCTTTTTATATACCGAAAAAACATGAAGAATCGGTTTTTAAATATTTTTTACTGTGCAGACATTCGTTTGCGTGTGGTAGAAAAATTCATGCATAACATTATGCACTATCAAGGGTGTTTTTTATGAAGTCGATTCTTCAATCATGTTCGGTATAGTGTGCAATAATCGACGGAAAAATTATTAATCCAAATTTAATTCACCATATAGTAGTTTAAATTAAATTTCGGTTTTAAATAAAGAGACTTAAAAAATTTATGCCTTTAGAAAATAGTTTGCGGATGTTAGAAGAGCAGTCAAAGGATCAACCTCTTGCCCTTTCCGAAATTTTTCGTATATTGTCTGGTAGGGGGCATCCATTAGTTCTTGTTGTATTAAGCCTCCCTTTTTGCCAACCGATCCAAATTCCTGGTCTATCAATCCCTTTTGGTTTAGCTATAGCCTGGATTGGGTTGAGATTGATTTTCGGTAAGAAGATTTGGATGCCGAAAAAAATTTTAGCGATCAAAATTTCTCCGAAGACAATTCAGAAAATCACAAAAAAAACACTTCTCTTACTAAAAAAAATTAAGCCTTTGATTCATCCAAGGTTGGTTTGGATTTGCAATTCCCCATTCATGGTTAGGGGAAATGGGGTGATTATTTTTATTTTAGGAATAGTTCTCTCATTGCCTTTACCAATTCCCCTTTCTAATTTTAGCTCAGCTTGGTCAATCTTTTTGATCTCACTGGGAATAGTGGAAGACGACGGTCTTTGTATTCTTATAGGATATGTTGGTTTTTTTCTGACAATCGGATTTTTTTTCTTAATCGCGTTAACAACAAAACACTACTTTTCATGAATGCGTAGTAATGTAACCCCGATCCGCCATTGAGAGTGTTTCAAAAAGAACTCTATAGCAGTTCCAGTTGAAACACCCTCTTTTTCTTTGCAAAATCTGGGTCTTTCAACTGTCATCAGTATAGAAACACTTATTTGCTCACTTGTAAAACAATAACGGTGACATTATCCCCACTAAGCGCTGTCATTTTTTGTATCGCGCAATCCACAAGTCTTTTAGCTAGATTGGGCTCTCTTGAAATTTGGTTAAATAAAGAGATTTTAATCTCTATTTCAGGGACAAAGTCTTTTAAACCGTCACAAGCTAGAACCACTAAATCTCCAGGTAGTATTTTAGCGACAGTAATTTTAGGCTTATTAATAATACAAGGGGTTATAGACGATTTAGAGTCATAATCGCCAAAGGCTCGACTTACATTGAGCCCTCCGTGGTAGGAAGTTGGAGGAGTGCGCAACGATTTACCATCCATCAAAGGCCAATCTGTAGCGATTGTCTCATCTTTTTGGTATAGCGCCATTCTAGAGGCCTCTTTTTTTGAAGACCAATTTCGGAGAACGGAGAGGGGAATTGATTTAGCAACATCGTTAAGTTTTCTGTAAATATTTGATTCACTATCGCCCAGTGTTGCTGTATAAACTAAATTAGTCCCATTTTGAATAAATGTGAGAACTGCTGTTGACCCTCCAGGTATACTCAAGGCTCGATCGATTTCAATAAATAAGAACTCGAATGTTTTATGGACATCGTGATTAAAGAGTGCTAGTTGAGAAATAAATCTTGCTTGAAAGCGCTCTTTTACTCTATTTGAGATCAAACCACTGTCCCCATGACCATCAAATACCCCCATAAGTACCCCAGCAGGGGTTTTCATAAAAAAATGGGCATCTTCCATTGTTTTTCTAGATTTCCCGATACTTGAGGACTCAAAGAAAGTAAAACGGAGTCGTTCTGTTGTGGCGAGCAATTCGCTGTTTTTAATCTCTTCCACAGTGGCATAACATTTAATTCCACGGTATAACATTTTTGAAGAGTGCTCTGTGATCGCCTTTATAAAATTTACCTTCATTTTTTTCATGCTTTCTTGGGGAGAGAGCACCCTCAATTTCCCACTCTCGAGAGATTTTACAATCTCAGAAGTTCCTTCGGAAGCACCTCCGACACCGACACCGACGCCAGCACCTGCACCTGCACCTGCAAAAAATTCGATTCCGGAATGTCCGTCTAGACTTATGTCTATAGGTCTTTCTGGAAGTAGAGGTTGAGTTGTATAGATACGTAACACCTCTTCGGCCTGTTCAGGAGTAAGTAACTTTAAGACCTTAGGCTGGTTTTTTCCCCTTATTGAAAGGGGGGCTTCTTCACGAGTTACCTCTTTCCCAGGGGTAGTTATTGGCAAGGTAGAGCTTTTGATTTGCCGAGAATCAAGAGAAGCTGCATTACGATTTTTATTGCCAATTCTACTACTTACAAACCTATCTGTGACTGCTGTTAATTTTCCAACTAAAGGAATGCACTCTATAAGGGCAAGAGAGCGGTGTCCCAGTGCGGGAAAGAAGGGTCTATTTTGAGCAAGAGACCAGTGTAGTTGAGATTGTTCTAATCCGATCAATGAATTGCATAAACAAATGCCTAAACCGCTCACAATAAACTCCTCGCTGAAAAAAGATTCTAAAAAGTATAATAGTTTTTTATAGTTGCTAGGTGCAGTGTATCGAAGATGAAATTTGTGTCTGTCATTAAGCTTATCTTCTTATCTCCCTCCATCGTAACTGTATGCCAAGAGGGCCCTGCTTTAGGAGCGCCGAATGCCAGATAAACATCTAAAACGATGGTTTGGAAAAATAGAAATTTTAAATTTAAGATCGGAAGA
>ERZ650309.535-NODE-535-length-18675-cov-6.487809_pt1 | contig 18675 bp, 7 predicted proteins | sample MGYA00376245_ERZ650309 | MGnify/ENA primary metagenome ERZ650309 (study PRJEB26733, sample SAMN07839294) | wastewater metagenome | biome: urban; feature: wastewater treatment plant; material: waste water | place: USA: North Carolina | collected 2016-04-26 ...
GATCTACACAGGCGAAGACACTCTTTCCCTACACGACGCTCTTCCGATCTGGCTCAATCAAAGTCGGTCATGATCACGAGCTATTTATCGGCATAACAGCACCACGTAGCGATTGGGCGTCAACTGGCAATACACGTAGTCAACTCATAACATCACAAGGTGATTCGGTTTACACCAAAGTTAACTTAGCTGCGGTTGGTACGGCTCAAGATATAGCAGTAGAACACCAGCAGACAATTGATTATATGTTATCCCTTAGATATGTGGATGGTAGCCAAATGTACGGGATCAAACACGATGAAGCACACGCTGATAAGCAGACGTATTTGTTATTTGAGCAGTTAGAGCCGAAAAAAAAACCACAGCAATATGATCCACTTGCTCTAGATCTTGATGGCTCAGGTAAAATTGAAACGGTCGGCTTAAATGCTGGAGTTCTGTTTGATCATGATGCAGATGGGGTAAAAACCGGAACAGGCTGGGTTGCTGCAGGTGATGGTTTAGTCGTGCGCGATATCAACAAAAACGGACAAATTGATTCAGGTCGTGAAATTTTTGGTGATAATACTATTCTATCAAATGGGCAAAAAGCAAAAGATGCTTTTGAAGCGATAGCTGATCTGGATGCTAACAAGGATGGTAAGGTTGATGCCAAAGATGCTGCATTTAGTGAACTTAAAATATGGAACGATAAAAACCAAAACGGAATCTCTGAAGCGAGTGAACTAAAGACATTAACTGAATTAGGCGTAACTTCAATCAGCACTCATGCAAGTATTACGGGTGTGCAAAATTCTGCAAATGGTAATGTTGAAATTGGATTCTCAAGCTTTGAACGTGCGGATGGCTCTACTGGAAACAGTGGAGCCTTTAATTTTGTGGGTAATCCGGTTAATAGTGAGTTTACCGATACGGTTGACACTAGCTTAGTAATGGATATACCAAACATCAGCGGTACTGGGATGGTACGTGATTTACGCGAGGCTGCTGCTTTGTCTTCTGATTTGGCAAGTGCGATTCGTGGTTACATGAATAAAACTGATTCAAACATTGCAACTGTTGAGAATATTATAAAACTATGGGCTCAAACTGGACAAATGGATACGATAGCCTCCACCTTAAAAACTGGTGCACATCCAGCAGATGGGCGTGGTACAAATTTAACTACTGAAGAGATTGCAAAACTAGGTATATTGGAGAAGTTCACTGGCTTATACGCAGCAATGGAAAACTTTGTTGACCCGATGGATGGTTACGATGGCAAAGTTGATGGGCGTTATAGTCAAAGCTATTATGGTATTAATATTGATGCGAACTCAATCAATAATTCATATAGATCACTAAAAATTGATATTGAAAAAGAGCTTGCTGCTGCTAGTGGTAAAACTAGTATTTTTAATTTAGTAGACTATAAGGTACAAGATGGTAAAGTTGTTCTGGATTTGACTCGTGCGATAGAATGGGCACACAATGGAGATAGTGTGGAGCGCACTACTCCAGCATTAATTCAATTATTCAATAACTTTGACTTTAATGGGCGTTCTCTAATAAAGAGTACTGATCCAACTATTTCACGTGTTATTAAAGAGCAATATGAGTGGATTAAAGTCCAATTAATGGATAAAAAAATAGATATAAGTAATTACGATTATGGTAAGACCGAGCAGGTCGGAGATAAGAATGGTGATTTTATTATTACTAGTTCGTCAGGAACTGTTATGGGTGTTACACAAGATGTTAGCGCTGGAGATGGAAATAACTACATTTTTGGATTAGCGGGTAATGATCGCATACAAGGTGGTATTAATGATGATTTTATAAGAACTGGTGCTGGTGATGATTACGTATTTGATAATGGTGGAAATAATACAATCTATTGTGATGATGGTAATGATTTTGTTTGGAGCGGTGGTAACGGTAATGACTTTATTGACGGTGGAGCTGGAAATGATACCTTAGCTGGGGGATATGGCGCTGATAAAATATGGGGTGGTGATGGGAATGATACTATCTACGGTAGTCAGATGATGGGGAAATTATCCGGAGGAGACAGTAGTAATGAGCTGCATGGAGGTAATGGTGATGATATAATTTATGGAGAGTTTGCTGACGATATTATCTATGGAGATGATGGTAATGATATTATTGATGGCGGTCAAACTTTCGCTTACTTTGGCGGCACAGGTAATGAGTTACACGGTGGAAAAGGTAATGATATTTTAAAAAATGGTACTGGTAATGATAGCTATTTCTTTGATTTAGGCGATGGCTTGGATATCATAATTGATGCTGGTGGTAATGATAAAATTGTTTTTGGTAGTGGGATAACTTTAGAAAATGTAAATTGTCTAAGAGATGGAAATAATCTAATAATCAGCGTTGGAGTTAATGATGCTATTACAGTACAAGATTGCTTTACAAAAAGTGCACAAAATATTGAACAACTAGTTTTTGCTGATGGTTCAGTGGTCACATTAAATGCATTGATTGCGGCGAATGGAGTTGGTGCAAATCTAATAGGTACAGTTGCAAATGATAATCTAGTTGGAACAGCCTTTGGAGATTTAATTAATGCTAAAGATGGAAACGACACCATCACCAGCGGAGCAGGTCGCGACATCATCGACGCAGGTTCTGGCGATGACATCATTAACGCCGGAACTGGTAATGACAGCATCACAGGCGGAAGTGGCAACGACACCTACATCTACAAAGCAGGCGATGGTCAGGATACTATTCGCGATATAGCAGGAACTGATACACTAAACCTACAATCAATCCAAGCCGCAGCACTTAAATTCACTCAAGACAATAACGATCTGTTAATCAATTTCACTAATAATACCAGCAGCGATTCAATCCGCGTCAGCGAATGGTTCAGCTCAGCTGATAATCGCATCGAACAGCTCAAGCTTGATGATGGCAGTATTTTGGACTTAAATGCAGCAGTAGAAGCACAGCTCATCACCAAATATGGCTCATCCTCCGACGATAATCTCGAGTTAACTGGCAATAAAACCCAAGTAATCGCTGGGGCAGGTAATGATGCTATCGCCGATACAACATCCAATAATACCACCTACATCTTCAATAAAGGCGATGGTGCTGACACTGTTTTAGAAAATAACTCCAGTAGCGATCAAATCATCTTTGGTACTGGGATTGCAGCTGGAGATTTAAGCTTTCAGCAATCTGCAAATAATTTAGTAATCAAAGTCGGTACGAATGGCAATGACAGTATAACTATCAAGGATTATTTTAGTGGTGACAATCATGAGGTTGAGAAGATTTTATTTTCTGATCAGAGTAGTCTGGATTTAGCTGCATTAATTGCTAACCAAATTACATATCAACAAACTGCTAGTAATAGTAATGATGTGATTACAGGATGGGCATATAGAAATAAAATTGATGCTCAGGGTGGAAATGATGCTATCACGACTTTTGCTGGAGCTGACACTATCGATGCAGGTTCAGGCGATGACATCATCAATGCGGGAATAGGAAATGACACAATCACTGGCGGAAGTGGTAACGACACCTACATCTACAAAGCTGGCGATGGTCAGGATATCATCCGCGATATTTCGGGGACTGACACACTAAACTTGCAATTAATCCAAGCCTCAACACTCAAATTCACCCAAGATAATAATGATTTACTGATTAATTTCACCAATACTAGCAGCGATTCAATCCGTGTTAGCGAGTGGTTTAGCTCAGCCGATAATCGCATCGAACAACTTAAGCTTGACGATGGTAGTATTCTGGACTTAAATAACGCAGTAGAAGCACAGCTCATCACCAAATATGGCTCATCCTCCGATGATAATCTCGAGTTAACTGGCACTAAAACCCAAGTAATCGCGGGAGCAGGTAATGATGCTATCACTGATACAACATCCAATAACACTACCTACATCTTCAACAGAGGTGATGGTAAAGACACGATCATAGAAAGTAACTCAAGTACCGATACAATTCAGCTAAACAACATCACTCAGCAAGAAGTAAGCTATAGCAAAATTGACAATGATTTAATTATCAATCTTGGCGCTGACGATTCAATCATCATCAAAGATTTTACCAATCGCGCCAATCGGATTGAAAATATTAGCTTTAATAACGGCATGACTATGTTGTTAGCTGAAGCATTGGCTACGGCTAAAGTATTTGGCAATGATAAAACCGTGACTTCAAATGCCGACGATAATCTCTGGCTGGAGCAAGGTGCTAAAATTAATCTGCGCGAAGGAAATAATCAAGCATATATTAATTCCAACGGTATAGCAACAACTGTCACTAGCGGTGCAGGTAATGACAATGTCGAAGTCTATGATAATGCAAACGTAACGCTTAGTTTGGGTAATGGTAATAATAGCGCACTAGTTAAAGATGGTAATCATACTATTAACGCTGGTACTGGCAGTGATAATCTAACTCTTGGTGCTGGCGTTTCGAGCCTCAATGTTGGCGATGGCAATGATAACGTAACGATAACTAAAACTCAAACTAACAGTAGCTTTAACCTTGCTCTTGGTGCAGGCAATGATAGTTTGAAGGTTAATGGTGCTGGTGGCGCAATCAAAGTCAGTAATTCAAGTGGCGATGATGTATTTAAACTTGCAAACATTAACTCGCAAATCTTTGCATCAGGCGGAAACAACCTGATAACTCTGGATAATTCAGGGTTAACTGGTGATGTCAATAGCATCTCTTTAGCTGCTGGTGATGATCAGCTGACAGTTAAGAGTAGTGGTCAAACCACGATTCGCGCAGGAGAAGGAACGAATCAAGTTAATCTTGAGGGTGGTGGTAGTTTTAGCGTTTCTGCGGGTAGTGGAGATGATCAAGTTAAAATTCAAGATTTAGCAAATAGTACGTTAAGCTTAGGTAATGGCAATAACACCATCCTAGCCCAAGATGGGAAACATGTTATTACTACGGGAACAGGCAATGACAATGTTACTCTTGGTGCAGGAATTGCCAGTAATATTAATGTTGGCGATGGTAATGATAATGTAACGATAACTAAAACTCAAGCCAACAGTAGTTTTAGCGTTTCTCTCGGCGCTGGCAATGACAGCTTGAAGGTTAATGGTGTTGGTGGCACAATCAAAGTCAGTAATTCAAGTGGCAATGACCAATTTAATCTTGCAAACATTAATACTCAAATTAGTGCATCAGCTGGAAATAATCTGATAAATCTGGATAATTCAGGACTAACTGGTGATACCAATAGCATATCTTTGGCAGCAGGGAATGATCAACTGACAGTTAAGAGTAGCGGGCAAACCACGATTTACGCAGGAGAGGGTACCAATCAAATTAATCTTGGCGGTGGTGGTAGTTTTAGTGTCTCTGCAGGTAGCGGAGATGATCAAGTTAAAATCCAAGATTTAGCAAATAGCACCCTAAGCTTGGGCAATGGCAATAACACTATATTAGCTCAAGATGGTAATCATAAGATAACAACTGGTATTGGAAATGACAACATAACAATCGGTGGCGGAATTTCTACCATTAGCAGCGGTGATGGTGATGATAATGTGACAATCACCACAACGCAAAATACCAGTAAATATAATATTAATCTTGGTACTGGTAACGATAGCTTAAACATTAACGGTAATGGTGGTGAACTTGCTCAAATAAGCAGTAACAGTGGTAATGACCAGATTAATATCAGTAATATCCGTTCGCAAATAATGCTAAGTAGTGGCGATAACACCGTGAATCTTAATAATTCACAGCTAAGCGGTGAGAGTAACGCAATTAACACTGGAGCTGGCAATGATACAATTGCCGTGAATAGCAATGGTATCAATACAATTAATGCTGGCAATGGAACTAACCAAATTACGCTCAGCGGTAATAGTAGCAACTCAGTTACTAGCGGCAGTGGCAATGATGTGATTAAAAGCGATGCTGGTAGTTTAACCTTAAATAGTGGCGCTGGTGATGATGTGCTGGAAATCACTAGCAACCAAGCTCAGGATAAATTTGCGTTAAATATGGGTGATGGTAACGACAGCGTTAAGCTACAGGCAACTGGTGCAGCTACAACGATCGCGAATAATTATGGTGATGACAGCTACGAGCTAACTGGAACACAAATGAAATTCAGCGATACACTTGGTAACACTACTTTAAAACTAAACAATCAAGAGTTAACGAATGAAATCAACACAATAACCACAGGTGCAGGTAACGATAATATCAATATTACCAGCGATGGCAGTAATACGATTAATGCTGGAAATGGTAACAATCAAATCATCATGAGTGGCAATAGTAAAGATATTATCACCAGCGGAAGTGGCGATGACGTTATTTTGGCTGGCGCAGGTGATGACATAATTAATGCTGGAGCTGGTAATGATATTATAAACGGAGGGACAGGTAACGATGTGCTTAATGGCAGCACAGGAAATGATACCTATATCTTCAATAAAGGTGATGGCACTGATATAATTCAGGACAATGGTGGCAATGATGTCATGAAGCTTGGTGAGGGAATAAAGAAAGAAGACCTGTGGTTTAAAAAAGAAGGTAAAGACTTAACCATTAATAATCTGACCAACCAAGATCAAATGACAGTTAAGAATTGGTATTCTGGTAGCGCAAATAAGATTGAACAAATCGAACTTGCGGATGGTGGACATATCTCCAATATCTCAATTGACCTATTGGTACAGGCTATGGCAACGTTTGATGTCAAACCGATGGCAGAGACAAGTCTCACGCCAACACAGCAAAACACGATTCAAGCTGCTTTGGCTAATACCTGGGTCGATCCAACTAAGTAGGATTGGGGATTGGAAATGAAATATCAGAAAACGTTATAATCTTGTATGCGTCAATCAATACAATGAAACGCTGAATCTGTACAAATTTTTAAGGAAACAATATGCAATTAATTAAACGGAATAATCTATTTTTACTCGCACTGCCGGTAGCTCTTTCGCTTAGCGGATGTTTGGGTGCTCCACCTAATACTGGCTTGCTGAGCTTACCTGCACCAGGTATGTACAGTGGAACGGCACAATCTGGCTATAATGGTGGTGGTGCGGTCTTTGGTTTTATTAACGCGCAAAATAGTTTTGGGCAACCGATTACGATTTTGCAATTAGCAATGAATTTCAATAATACCAATCTTGGTATGGTATCTGGGACAATTGTAACTAATGACGATTCAACTAGTAGCTGTTTATCAGGTACGGATATGGTATCTAATAATCCTACGAGCCTCAATATTAGCAGCGCGGTAATCACTCTGACCAATTGCCAATTAGTGGGTAATACTTTTAGTGCTAATTATTCGGTGTATAAACAAAATTCTGGCGCTTTACTCGATTCAGGAACTTTTACGATAAATCCTAATTCTGCATGCACGGCATACAATACAACGATTAGCGCTTTACCAAATGGAAGTTATAATGGCGGATTACAGTCGTGCCTTAATCTAGAAAGCGGGATTTTAGGCGGTAATATTACCAATGGTTCTGCGCGGTTAACCAAAGTTTTTGAATCTAATCCAGTAAGTGGTGCTTTGTTTGAATCCAGTATAATGGTTGGTACAGCTAGTGCTGATTATTCAACAACTTTGACTGAATCGGTAATTCAAGGTGAAAGCGTTGGATATGTTGCGCCATTTTATATGAGTAATATTAATGTTAATGGAGCAAATGTAACAGCTAATTATGTTAGTTATTATGACTATGGGACATTACAAGCAAATGTAACTGGTAATTAATATGGAGCAGAATGTCGATAGCGGTTTAGTTTGTCTGGTGATGATGGGGCAGTTTCACAACGTCGTTATGGATGCTGCCCAGATTGAGCATGAGTATAAACATAATGGTAGTCTCTCAAGTATTGATATTTGTCGGATTGCCAAAGATTTGGGACTCAAGACTCGCCATTCAACGGTGAAAATTGAGCGGATCAAACATCTGCCACTACCATTAATCGCTAAAGATAACTCTGGTGAGTTTTTTATAATTGCCCGTGCCAACGATAGTGGACAATTTCTGATTCAACACCCCAAACATGGTAAACCTGAAGAAATTAGTTTCCAAACACTCTCTGAAAATTGGTCTGGTGAAGCTATTCAGATGGTATCACGGGCAAGTATTAGTGGCGATATTGCCAAATTCGATTTTAGCTGGTTTATTCCACCATTAATTAAGCATCGTAAGCTACTCGGCGAAGTTTTGCTGGTTTCATTTGTGATGCAGCTACTTGCGCTAATTACGCCAATGTTTTTTCAGGTGGTGATGGATAAGGTGCTGGTGCATCGCGCTTTAACAACTTTGCAGGTAATTGCGGTTGGTTTGCTGGCGGTATCTTTATTTCAGGTTATTCTGGGTGGTATCAGGAGTTATGTTTTTAGCCATACCACGCTTAGAATTGATGTTGAGCTAGGAGCAAAACTCTTTCGTCATTTACTGCGTTTGCCGCTGAGTTATTTTGAACAGCGTAAAGTTGGTGAATCAGTTGCGCGAGTGCGTGAGCTGGAAAATATTCGTAGTTTTTTAACTGGAAATGCGGTTACGCTAGTTCTGGATTTACTGTTTTCAGTAGTATTTATTGCGGTGATGCTCTATTACAGCGTTAAATTAACTATTATTGTGCTCTTATCAATCCCATGCTATATTTTGTTGACGGTATTAATTACCCCGATTTTACGTAGGGCACTCAATGACAAATTTGCCAAAAGTGCGGCAAATCAATCCTTCTTAGTCGAGTCAATCAATAATATCCAAACTGTTAAAGCGATGGCGCTTGAGCCACAGATGACCAATCACTGGGAACAGCAGCTTGCGAGTTATGTTCATTCGAGCTTTAAAACTACCACTTTAGGTATGGTAGGTAGTCAGGGCGTGAGCTTGGTTAATCAGTTGGTTACGGTTGCTATCATGTGGTGGGGCGCTAGTCTGGTAATTGGCGATCAATTAACCGTTGGGCAATTAGTTGCGTTTAACATGCTCTCTGGACAAGTTGCAAGCCCAGTAATGCGCTTAGCACAGTTATGGCAAGATTTTCAGCAAACCGGGATTTCAGTTGCACGGTTGGGTGATATCCTCAATAATAAAACTGAAGCCGATAATGCAGCTAATAGCAGTGTCATGCCAGTGATTAAAGGTGCACTTAATTTTGATAAAATTAATTTTCGTTACTCTTTGGATGGTCAGCTTATTCTTAAAAGTGTTAGTTTGGCAATTAACCCCGGCGATATTATCGGTATTGTGGGGCGCTCGGGGAGTGGTAAGAGTACGCTTACTAAATTATTGCAACGTTTATATGTACCAGAATCAGGGCGGGTAATGATAGATGGTATTGATCTAAGTATGGCAAATCCAGCGTGGCTACGTCGGCAAATTGGAGTAGTTTTGCAAGAAAATAGTCTCTTCAATCGTTCGATTCGTGACAATATTGCAATCAGTGATAAAAATACGCCGTTAGATAAAGTGGTTTGGGCAGCGAAGCTGGCAGGTGCGCACGATTTTATTGTTGAACTAACTCATGGCTACGATACTATTTTAGGTGAAAATGGTTCGGGCTTATCTGGTGGGCAACGCCAACGGATTGCAATTGCCCGGGCATTGATTAATGACCCTAAAATTTTGATTTTTGATGAAGCAACTAGTGCGCTGGATTATGAATCTGAGCGAGTGATTCAGGATAATATGCAAGAAATTTGCCGCGGACGCACGGTATTAATTATTGCCCACCGTTTATCTGCGGTACGAATTGCCAATCGAATTATTGCAATGGAGCAAGGGCAGATAGTTGAAAGTGGCAGCCATGATGAATTATTAGCGCGCAATGATGGCTTATATCGTTATCTTCATTCCTTGCAAGGTTAATTCAGATGTGGAATAAGTTAGTTATCAAAGAATTAATTGAGAAATATCGCGAAATAATTCGTGAATCATGGCATGACCGCAACCGTGCTAAAAATGAAACTCGACGTGACGAAATGCAGTTCTTACCAGCAGTTTTGGAGATTCAGCATACGCCACCGCATCCATTGCCAAGAGTCTTATTGTGGTTGTTGTGTAGTTTTTTATTGTTGACATTATTGTGGAGTATCGTTGGTAGTATTGATATTGTTGCTACAGCCAATGGCAAAATTATACCCAGTAGCTTTGTGAAATATATACAGCCAATGAATACTGCGACGGTTAGTAAGATTTTAGTAAAAGATGGGCAGTATGTCAAAGAAAGTGAGCTTTTGATTGAGCTTGATTCAACTATTTCGGAAGCTGATGCCAAAAAAGCTGTGCATGATTATCAATTGACTCTTTTAGATAGTATTAAAGATCATAATTTACTGGCTCGCTTGGATAATAAACCATTGGAAAGCTGGCCTGAAAGTGGGATGGATAAGGTTCTAGTTGAAAATAGTAAAAATCAGTTTGACTATCAATGGTTGGAGTTACAAAATAAATTGCAATCAATCCAAGCACATCAGGTTTCTTTAGACGAAGCAATCGGTACTTCCAATGCAATTTTGAGTAAATATCGTCAAACCTTGCCGATGCTAAAAGAAAAGGAATCCGATTATCTTGAGCTCTATAACAAAAAATTTATGTCACAGCATGGTTATCTTGATATTTCTAAACAACGGATTGAGCTTCAACAAAGTGTTGCCGAAGAGCAAGGTAAAATTCGCGAAATTAAAGCGCAAAAAGAAGAACTCACGCGACAGTATCAATTAACTATCTCAGATTTTAAGCTTGATATTGGGCAAAAAGTCTTAGATGCAGATCAAAAACTTAGCGAAGCACAAGCTAACTTGGATAAAGCTAAACAAAATCAAGAATATACTGCGCTACGTGCACCAGTTGGCGGATACGTACAACAACTCGCTGTGCACACTGTTGGTGGTGTAGTTACACCAGCTCAGGCTTTAATGGTAATTGTACCGCGTAGTGGTGGGATTTTGGCGGAAGTTCAGCTGGAAAATAAAGATGTTGGTTTTGTGCATGATGGGCAAGAGGTTGAAGTTAAAATTGCCGCATTTCCTTTTACGCGCTATGGTACGATACATGGGGTGGTAACTAGCGTTTCTGCCGATGCTGTAGCTGATCAAAAAGAACAGCTCTTGTATAATGTTTACGTCAAATTAGATCGTTCTACAATGCCAGTTAATGGTACTGATGTTTATCTAAATCCGGGTATGATGGTAACTGCCGAAATTAAAACTGGACGGCGTAAATTGATTGATTATTTCCTGAGTCCATTGATTCAAAATACTACGGAGGCTTTCCATGAGCGCTAGAATTAATTTCTTTGGATACCTTAAGTGCAAATAAATAAAATTCCATTTTCTCAATTTAAAGCGGTAATGCGTAATGCTCTTAGTTTGAGCAAAAAATCTGCTTTAAAAATCATCATCTTTGATTTGAGTTTTGTCGCGCTGATTGGCATATGCTATGGGGTAGTAGCTTTATTATTTGCAATTTTATCTCCAATATTACCTAAATGGCTTATCATTATCTTAGGCATTATTTCTTTGATTGCTGCGGTATATCTATCCGCTACGCTCTTTGCTCGTGTGTTTTATAGTAAAATAAATTTTATTTGGCGGATCAGAAATCATGAAACGCCTAGGATAAAAGACTTATGGCGTGGATTATCTCCTCCAATGTCACTAGCCAGAATTAATGTATATTTTATATCATACTGTATGCTATTGTTAGTTATTGCTGTTTTGTGCGCTATCTTTGCTCCCAATGTGTTTAAATTTTCAAAAATAATCTTCAGCTTAGTATTCTACGTTATTGTTACAATTTCGGAGTTTGCGGTAATTGCTATAATTCTTAATGAAATTACACCAAAACAAGCATTGATTGATGCTTCAAAAATAGTAAAAACAAATATTGCTCTTACGTTAATTATGCCGATAGCGATATCCTATGTAGTATCTATTCTCTTTTTACTATGTTTTTTGTTGTTGCCATCAAAAGCCGTAATAGTTATTAGTGGTATTTTGTATTTTAGTTTCTTTATGTATTGGCAAGTTGTCTTGCTAAATTATGGGCTCAGTATTTATCAGATGAGTGTTGAAACAGTTGCAAGAAAGTATTCCCCGCAACCCTCAGAAATTAAAATACCTAACTTAACCAATGAGCGGAAAACCTCAACTCATAAAAAATGGTTATTGATTTTACTAGTAGTTTTACTGTTTGTATTATTACTTATAAAACTTACACCATTAATTAAGAATAAATTATTTCCGGCACCAACGATTAAGACAGTGGTTAAAGACAATATTGATCCAGAGTTAAATTCATATACCAATGTTATTGCTTTGAGTTTAAATGGAAAACCAATCACAACTAGCTCTGCTAAAGATTATAATTATTATGACAAGTTTAATAATGGCATAAATGGGAGTAGTGGGTGGGTAGACAGCAATGCTGGTATTTTAGTTCTACTATCTGGCGAATCTGTAGAAGTTATTGGATCCAGCGGTTTATTGAAAGGTGATGAATTATTACAAAATGCTTATCAATCACTGTATGAGTTAAATGGCAATTATAATGATACAATTAATCAATCAAGCCCATTATTTTCAAAATTACGTCTTTGGGTTGGTGGTAATGGCCTAAAAGGTAGTGGTGAGTTAAAAACGCTAGCAGAGCTGCACATCAAGTCAATCAAAACTGTCCCGGATGATTTGCAAACAGAAAAATTTGCTAACGGCAATATACAAGTTGCTCGTTCTAATTTTGTCTATGATAATGGTAATGTATCGCCATCAGTTGCTCTCAAATTATTGTATGATCCCAAAGTTAGAGTTTTTAGTGATACTATTAAAACTGAAAGTGTGGCTACATTACCAGAAATCATTGGTTCTGGAGCGGTTCGTGATTTACGTGAAGCAATGGTTTTATCTCCAGCGCTAAAGAATGCAGTATCTACATATATGTATACAACAGGAATAGATTACGACCAACAAGCTAGTTTTATTCTTCAGTTGTGGGCGGAGACTTCCTCTATGGAAACACTTGGGGCAACTTTGTCAACGGGGCATTTCCCAAGCAATGGCAAGCGTGGGACAAATTTGTCCGAATCTGAAATAATGATATTTTCTGTTCTTGAAAAGTTTTCTGGTAGCTATGGTATTTATCAAGGATTTTTAGATCCTCAGGCAAACTCTCCAGACGGACGGTTTAGATTTAAGGGTATTGCACCAAATGGCATCGAAATTGATGATAAAGGGCTCAATAGCGCTTATTACAATTTAAAGAGACTGCTTAAAGTGGCATTAGATGAACAGAAAGGTGGTAAAAGGCATACTTTCCCAGTTAGTATTCTTGGTACAGTTCAAAAACCTGTATTCGATAATGCAGTTCAGAAAAAGGCTAATTTAAATACAACAAGAGCGAGTACAAATAATATTACTTCAAGTAGCAAAACAAGCTCAGAAAGTGCAGATATTTTTACTTTGATCAAACAAAATTTAGATGCAGATGCAATTAAAATATTGTTTGAACTTAATCCTCATGATAAGCAAGAGTTGGCGAAATATATAGAGTCAAATGTTACAAGTATGAAGCCTCCATATATCTTTTGGTTATCAGAGCAAAAATATCAAAATAATCATTTAGACCAGGCTGCATTTTATTATTTATTTGCACGACTGCGCTTGGTTGAGGATATTGAGCGTTGCAATGATGCTAGTGCAGGAGACGGAGTCTTTATGCTTATAGGAAAGCTTGCACCCAATGCTATGGTTTATACTACTCAAACAATTAGTAGCAAAAAGCGTTATTTTATTGGTAAACACGTTGTACGCTTAGATAGTAAACATCCAAACCAGTTATCACCACAGTGGATATGTGTGCACGGAATCAAAGCCTTTTCTAGTAATGGTGTTCAGATAGCATCTAAGTCAAATTGGGGTGCCATCTATACCGAACAAAGAAATAACTTTATCAAAATCTTAAAAAAATCTGAGTCAAATACTATCCGTAAGCAGAAATGAAACATTGATTAATGTAATTAGCTATTAATCTAATTCCCCAACTTAACTAACGTCACACCATTGCCGCCTTGGGCTGGTGTGCCATAACTATAAGCCAATATCTGAGGCATATGACTCAGGTATTTACGAACTACGCCAAGCAAGATTGCCTGATTGTAAGCAGAATTAGTTCCTTGTCCATGAATTATCTTAATACATGATCCGGGTGCTTGTTGATCAATAAAGCGCTCGAGTAATTCTAATGCATGAGCTTTGCTATAACTGTGTAAATCTAAACTAGCTCGTATGGTTAATTTACCACTACGTAGCTCTTTAGGTAAATTCTTTTGCCCGTGACGAAAAAACTCATTTACCGAATCTTGTTCATCAAAAAACTCAAAGTCATAAGATGCAGTTGATGCGGTATGTTCTAAATTTATGCGTGGCTTTGCGTTAGGTTTTGTGCTTTGGTAAATTTCAATATCCGTTTTAAGTGGTGTAATCTGTAGTGATTGGCAATACTCGCCAAAGCTCAGCGGTTTTACGTCTGGTGCTTTTGAGGGGGGCTTAATAGGACTAGTGCTTGCCGGAAGTTGCTTTTTTAGTGTCTTAAGTTTTTTTTGCCACATCGTGTTTATGTCTATAAAGATTATTTAATAAAGAGCTCTCAAGCCTCAAGACAATATATTATGCTATAATTTTGAACTTTATACAATTTTATGCATTGGGGCTTGTATGGCAAAGGTTAAATTGGGCGACTCGTACCAATTATACAAACGAATTTTTTCTACTTATATGACTGGCTATTGGAAGAAATTTACGATTTCACTAATAGCGATGGCAGTGGCTGCAGCAACTGAACCTGCCTTTGCTAGATTAATGAAGCCATTGATTGATAAGGGTTTTACTGATCAAGATCGCACCGCAATGTGGGCAACTCCATTGGCGGTAATGGGCATATTTTTGATTCGTGCGATTGCTGCTTATGTCAATGAAACTACTTCAACGTGGCTCTCAGGCACTATCGTTGAAAAAATGCGTACGCAAATGTTCCAAAAACTCTTACGCATGCCAGTGCAGTATTATGACGATAATAATTCAGGACGAATGATTTCGCGGATTGTCTATGATGTGACACAAATTACTGAAGCTGGATTTAATATTATTACGGTAACGGTAAAAGATGGTTTAACGATTATTGGTTTGTTGGCATTATTATTTTATACCAATTGGCAATTAACTTTATTTTGCTTCTTTACCTTACCTTTTGTGTTAGTTTTAGTGCGGATTTTATCTAAACGCTTACGCAAATTAAATAAAAACAATCAAGAACAATACGGTGCAATGACACAAGTCGTTACTGAAGCGGTGCAAGGGCAAAAAATTGTTAAATTACTTGATGGTCTAAATTATGAAACCTCACGCTTTGCCGAAAGTGTTCGTGCCATTAAAGATAATAATGTTCGTCAATCAGGTACTTCTTCGTTAAATTCAGGTGTAAGTCAGTTTTTGGTAGCTGTGGCGTTATCTTTAATTTTGTATTTTGCTTCAACTCGTTCACGTGCCAATGGCTTTACTGCGGGTGATTTTGTGTCATTTATTACTGCCATGATTATGATTATGCAGCCAATGAAACGAATTACCAATGTTACTCAGTCACTACAACGTGGTCTAGCTTCTGCAGAATCAGTGTTTAGTTTCCTTGATGAGCGTGAAGAAGTTGATAATGGTGAGCATAAAATTAGTAAAGTTACTGGTGATATTCAAATTAATAACCTAGTTTTTAAATATCCTAGCTCGGAAAGAAATGTGCTGGATGATATTAATTTAGAAATCAAAGCTGGTGAAACAGTAGCTTTGGTGGGAAGCTCAGGTAGTGGTAAAACTACTTTGGCAAACTTAATCCCGCGCTTTTATATTCCACAGTCTGGATTGATTAAACTTGATGGGGTAGAGTTAAATAGTTTGAGCCTGCAATCATTACGTGATCAAATTGCACTGGTTAGTCAGGAAGTAGTATTGTTTAATGACAGCGTATACAATAATATTTCCTATGGTAGCAACAGCCGCTTTAGTGAAGAAGAAGTGCATAATGCCGCGCGACTTGCCAATGCTCTAGAGTTTATTGAACAATTACCGCAAGGGTTTGCAACCCAGATAGGTGAAAATGGTACACGTTTATCAGGTGGGCAAAAACAACGTCTGGCAATTGCACGTGCGATTTTGAAAAATGCACCGATTTTGGTACTTGATGAAGCGACGTCGGCTTTAGATAATCAATCTGAAAAACTAGTACAGGAAGCATTGGATCGCTTGATGGCAAATCGTACGACGCTAGTAATTGCACATCGTTTATCGACAATCCAACATGCCGATAAAATTGTCGTCATGGAACAAGGTAAGATTGCGGAAACAGGTCGCCATGATGAGTTATTAGCTAAAAATGGGGTTTATGCTAGCTTGTATAATATCCAGTTTAAAGCTTGATTTATTCAGTCTAAAAAGAGCAAACCGCGGTTGTTTATGTTATAATACCGCCATTAAAAACACTGTTTGATGGATTATTTTTTATGCCTAAAATTCTTGCAACTGAGATTTGTGTAAAGAGTTTGTTGGAATCAGATGAGAACTTCCAGACAGGTTTAAAATGCTATCACGCCCACGTAGATGGTTGCGGTGGTGCTTATGAGAATATTGAACAAGCGTAAATAGTTACAACGAGGGGCAAATAGTCACCTCGTTTTTTAATTAAAGAAAGAAATATTAGCGTGACTAAGTATATTTTTATTACCGGTGGGGTAGTGTCATCTTTAGGTAAGGGTATTGCGGCAGCTTCAACGGCTTCAATTTTAGAATCGCGTGGTTTGAAAGTTACCATGCTCAAACTTGATCCATATCTAAATGTTGACCCAGGTACGATGAGCCCGATGCAACACGGTGAAGTTTTTGTAACTGAAGATGGGGCGGAAACTGATTTGGATTTGGGGCATTATGAGCGCTTTATTTCGGCACATATGACTAAAAAGAATAATTTTACTTCGGGTAAAATTTATGAATCAGTAATTCGTAAAGAACGTCGCGGTGAATATTTGGGTAAAACAGTACAGGTAATTCCGCATATTACCAATGAAATTAAAGAACGGATTATTGAAGGCGCTGCGGGTTATGATGTTGCCATGATTGAAATTGGTGGTACGGTCGGTGATATTGAATCACAGCCATTTTTGGAAGCAATTCGCCAAATGCGCCAGAATTTAGGGCGCGCCAATACCTTATTTATGCATCTGACTTTGGTGCCGTATATTGCTAGTGCCGGCGAACTTAAAACTAAGCCGACGCAACACTCCGTTAAAGATATGTTGCAAATCGGGATTCAACCAGATATTTTAATTTGCCGGATGGATCGCGAGCTACCGCTTGAAGAAAAACAAAAAATTGCTTTATTCTGTAATGTGGATGAGCGTGCGGTAATTGGTTGTTATGATTCAAATAGTATTTACAAAGTTCCACGGATGTTACACAATCAAGAAATTGATGACATTATTTGTGAAAAAATGCAGATTAATGCGCCAGCTGCCGATTTCACCTTGTGGGATAAGATTGTTAATAATTTGGAAAATCCATTACAATTAGTTGAAATTGCGATGGTTGGGAAATATGTTGATTTAACCGAGTCTTATAAATCGTTGAATGAAGCGTTGATTCACGCTGGCATCCATACTAAATCACGCGTGAATATTAACTATATTGATGCAGAAACTTTGGCTAGTGGTGATCTGTCATCATTACAAAACATTGATGCAATCTTAGTGCCAGGTGGCTTTGGTAATCGTGGAGTTGAAGGTAAAATTAAAGCAATTGAATATGCCCGTAAGAATAATATTCCATTTTTAGGAATTTGTTTAGGTATGCAATTAGCCGTAGTAGAATACGCACGGAATGTTTGTGGTTATGCTGATGCTAATTCAACTGAATTTAGTCAAACTAGCTCTTATCCTGTAATTGGTATGATTGAGGAATGGGAAGATAAAAGTGGTAGCGTAGAAACTCGTGATGAAAATACTGATATGGGTGGAACTATGCGCTTAGGTGCACAAGATTGTGAATTAGTTACTGGTAGTTTGGCAGCAAATGTTTATGGTAGTAATAAAATACATGAGCGTCACCGTCATCGTTATGAAGTTAATAACAGCTTAATTGGTAATTTGGTTAATGCTGGCTTGGTGATTAGTGGCACTTCGCTTGGGCGTGAGAAATTAGTAGAAACTGTTGAATTACCTAATCATTCGTGGTTCTTTGGTTGTCAATTCCATCCAGAATTTACCTCTAATCCGCGTCATGGACATCCGTTATTTAGTGCTTTTGTTAACGCGGCTTTATTGTATCGTAAACGCAAGGCAGATCCAGTATCTGTTTAATATGAATCAATTTTAGAGGGGTATTTATGCAACAAAACTCATGGAAATTATTAGATTTTGAAGTTGGTCTGAATCAGCCCTTATTTTTAATGGCTGGTCCTTGTGTAATTGAATCCGAACAGCTAGCAATTGATACTGCAGGTTATCTAAAAGAAGTTACCAGCAAACTTGGGATTAATTTTATCTATAAATCAAGCTTTGATAAAGCTAATCGCAGCTCGGGTACTACCTTTCGTGGTCCTGGGATTGACGAAGGTTTGCGGATTATGTCAGAAG
>ERZ650309.536-NODE-536-length-18660-cov-4.818705_pt1 | contig 18660 bp, 13 predicted proteins | sample MGYA00376245_ERZ650309 | MGnify/ENA primary metagenome ERZ650309 (study PRJEB26733, sample SAMN07839294) | wastewater metagenome | biome: urban; feature: wastewater treatment plant; material: waste water | place: USA: North Carolina | collected 2016-04-26 ...
CGGGCATCACGCTTTCAATGGCGGGAGTTCTGGCCGGAACGCCGACGCAAACCGGAACTTTCCCAATCACGGTGGTTGCGACGGATAGCAATAACTGTATGGGATCGGTCAATTACACACTGACCATTACGTGTCAGACCATCACCGTCACGGCTCCCGCAACGAACACTGGCACGGCAAACGCCGCATTCAGCCAAAGCTTCTCGCAAACGGGCGGCGTTGGCACGACGAACTTCAGCACAGCAAGCGCATTGCCCGCGGGCATTACGCTTTCGGCAGCGGGAGTTCTGGCCGGAACACCGACGCAAACCGGTGCGTTCCCGCTGACAGTCGTTGCCACGGATAGCAACGGTTGCACGGGTTCGGCCAATTACACGCTGACCATCAATTGCCAGACCATCACGGTCACGGCTCCCGCGACGAACACCGGAACAGCGAACGCTGCGTTCAGCGCGACGTTCACGCAGTCCGGCGGAATTGGAACGACGAGCTTCACGACGGCAAGCGCGCTGCCCACCGGCATCACGCTTTCGACGGCGGGAGTTTTGTCGGGCACACCAACGCAAACCGGCAGTTTCCCGATCACGGTAAAAGCGACCGATTCCAACGGCTGTATGGGAACTGTCAATTACACGTTGACGATCAACTGCCAAACCATCACGGTCACGGCACCGGCGAACACTTCTGGAATTCCGGGAGTTCCGTTCAGCGAAAGCTTCACACAAACGGGCGGCATCGGCGCGACCTCGTTTACAACTGCCAGCACTTTGCCCACGGGCTTGACGCTGGCGACGAATGGAACGTTGGCCGGAACGACCACGCAAACCGGCACCTATCCCATCACAGTCAAAGCGACCGACAGCAACGGTTGTATGGGAACGGTCAATTACACGCTGGTAATTGGCTGTCCGGTGATTACGGTTAACGCGCCTGCGGCTAACACGGGAACGCTGGGCACACCGTTCACGGCAACGTTCACGCAAACCGGCGGCAATGGAGCGGTTACGTTCGGCACGTCCAGCACGTTGCCGGCAAACCTGACATTGTCTCCTGCGGGTGTGTTGTCGGGAACGCCGACGCAAACCGGAACTTTCTCGATTACCGTCACGGTAACGGACAGCAACAATTGCACCGGGTCTGTTAATTACACGCTGACCATCAATTGCCAGACGATCACGGTCACCGCTCCGGCAACCAACACCGGAACGATCAACGTGCCGTTTAGCCAAACGTTTACGCAATCCGGCGGCATCGGCAAACCAGTCTTCAGCACGACAAGCGCGTTGCCCACGGACATCACGCTCTCAGCGGCGGGCGTTTTGTCCGGCACGCCGACGCAAAGCGGTTCGTTCCTGATTGTCGTCAAGGCAACGGATTCCAACGGCTGTATGGGCACGGTCAGTTACACACTGACGATTTCGCGCTTGCAGTTTTATCCGTTGGCGACGCCGATCCGAATTCTGGATACGCGCCCCGGAGCCACAGTCGGCTGTAACCTGCCCGGAGTCGCCATCAACGGGGGAACTTCTTTCACCCAGGTGGCACGCGGCACGTGCAGCGGCCAAACGATTCCGGCAAACGCGATGGCGGTCACCGGCAACATCACGACGGTGGAATCGGGCGGCGGCTTCCTGACGCTGTATCCCAGCGATTCGGCGCGTCCGTTGGTGGCCAATTCCAACTTTGCGGCGAATGAAATCCTGAACAACGTCTTCACCGTAGGCCTGGGCCAACCGGATGGCGCGTTCAAGATTTTCGTCACAACGACGACGAATGTGGTGGTGGACGTGACGGGCTATTACGCGCCTCCCGGAAAGGGTGGCCTGTATTTCCACCCATTGCCGAAACCGATTCGGTTGATGGACACGCGCGCGACCGCAACAACCGGTTGCAACTTGCCTGGGACACCGATCGCGGCGATGACCGATACGTTGGCCAGCGCCCACCTGACCTGCGACGGCGTCACCATTCCCACTTCGGCGCGCGCCATTGTGGGCAATGCGACCGTTGTGGCTCCGGGCGGCAATGGATTCCTGACGCTGTTTCCGGCAGATGCGACGCGGCCCTTTGTGGCTTCGTCGAATTACCGATCCGGTCAGGTCATGAATGGACCGTTTACCGCAGGCCTGACCACCAGCGGTCAATTCAAAATCTATTCCGTTGCCCAAACGGAACTGGTGATTGATGTGCTGGGGTATTACAGCGACCAGGCAACAGACGTAAACGGAACGGGATTGTTGTTCACCCCGCTGCCGACTCCAGTGCGCTTGCTGGAAACCCGCACCGGACAGGCAGTGGGCTGCACAATGTTGGGTATGCCCATTAATGGCGGAACCAGCATTACGCAATCGGCTCGCGGCACATGCGATGGAATGACCGTGGATAATTCGGCGCTGGCCATTGTGGGCAATGCCACGGTGGTCGGCCCGTTGGCCAACGGCTTCCTGACGATGTGGCCGAGTTCCGCAACACAACCGTTTGTCGCGGCGTCGAATTACGCTTTGGGCAAAACCTTCAACCGGCATTTCATTGTCGGCCTGGGTTCCAGCGACGGAGCGTTCAAGGTGTTCTCGGCCTCAACAACCAATTTGGTGATTGACCTGTCGGGATATTTCGCTCCTTGAACAATTCCTGAACTTTAGGCCGGGGTAACGATGTTTACGAAAGCCACAGAGACCACAGAGACTTTATCAATCCTACTTGATCTCTGTGTGATCTGTGGCTATCCCATTCATTCATTTGTGAACCGATCTAGGTTGAGTTGCAGATGCCTATACGGATTTGAGCCACAGGGAGCACGGGGAAGAATTTGGGAAAAAGGCGTTGTTTCCCCGTATGCCCCGAGTTCCCCGTGGTTGAATCTCGTGTCCAGGCAATTGAAATTCGGACGTATTCCAGCAAACCAAACCGAGCGATTCCGTCCGTTTCCACAACGGAATCGCTCGGTTTTTCATTTGCATTTGCCCGGTTTTGCCTTTGTGAAGGGTTGCGTTACAAGGAATGCCGGCTTGGTCAAACCAAACCTTGACAGTGCAAAACACGTCGGGCAGACTCACCATCCGATGGCAAATTCATACTTCCGCAATGCCATCGGCAATCATTGATCAACGTCACAGACCCAATTTCACAGGCACAGGCTTTGTCAGGCTGAATCAGCCTGTTCGCCGCCCGCCTGAAACCCATTGAACCTAAGGAGACTTAATCCATGTCCGTCAAAGCATTTGAGCCGAAGTTTATGAAAGTCGGCGTGTTGACCGCCGCTTTGCAAGAACTGACTCCACGCGAAAAACGCGATCCGGATCCTGATCTGGCTATCGAAGAATGGCTGCAATTCGCCAGCGAATTGGGCGTGAACTACATTCAATTGGGTTCCGCGCTGCACCCTTCGGAATCTGATATTCCAGCAGAAGCAATGTTAGACCCAACGGCAAACCACATGGATTTGCGCCAACCTTTTACCGCGGACCGCGCCAAACGCGTTCGCGCGGCAATGCAGGAATATAAAGTCGGCATTTCCGAAGTCGGATATTTCGACAACATGCTTCATCACGATCCGGTGCTGCGGAAAAAGAAGCATGACTTTATGCTGCGGATCATGGATTCGGCGGTCGCGCTGGATGTTTCCGCCGTTTGCGGATTCGTTGGACGCAATCAGCAGACGAACATGGACCAGAACCTGCTGGATTTTGAAGAATGGTTCATCCCGCTGCTGAAAGCCGCCAAAGAGCGCGGCCTGACCTATCGCATTGAACAATGCCCGATGCCGGGTTGGGCGCCGGGCGACAACTGGCACAACAACATCGCGTACACGCCTGGAACCTGGATCGCGCTGCATCGAATTTGCGAAAAGCACGGTGTCGGCGATCAGTTCCGCATTCACTACGATCCATCGCACGCGATTTTGATGGGTCAGGATACGCGCTCGCTATTCCAGTACCTGAAAGATACTGGCTACAACTTCCTGATCGGCGGTTTCCACGTCAAAGGTCAGGTTATTGATGCGAAAGGCGTTTCGGCATGGGGTTACGGCGGGCAGACCGTCGAACGTGGCGATATGATTGATGGCAAGCCTTCTCCAAACGCCGCAGATCATCTAAACGCCTGGGCGAAACAGGTAGTCCTGTGCGAACACGAACTACCCGGCACGGCCAAACACGATCCGCTGGCCTACTTGCAAAACCGCACTGTGGATTGGCTGGATCATCAGTTGGCCGCGCGCGAATTACTGCAACTCGACGTCGAAAACACCTACCTGATCGTCGAACACGAATATCCAAAAGCGCGCATTCAAGACAAAGAACTGCTGAAACCGATTCTGCAAGGTTCCATCGCGTTCGCCCGCAAAATTGACGAAGCGGCGGCTTGTATGTGGGCGCTGCAAAACGAAGTGCTGGCCGCGCAGGGCATTCCGGTGCAAGGCATCGGTCGGCAAGCCTATCGGTCATAAATAAACTGGAATGACTTTGGAGTGCGGCATCTCTTGCACTCCAAAGCGTTCCGCATTCCATCAAGGACACCATCATGAATAAGCGAAACTTACTTGGTTTGATTGCATTCGTTTTGATCTTTGCGGCTTCGGCGATTTCCCCAGTGTCGAAAGTCTCGGCGCAAAAGAAAATCCGCGTCACGTACATCACGGAATGCAAAGGCTTCAAGCACGGCGTGTTGCCGGAATCTGAAAAGATCATGAAAGAGCTTGGCGACAAGAATGGATTTGAAGTCACCATCTCGCAGGATTCGGCCAGCGTCATTACTGCTGAAAACCTGAAAAATGTGGACGTGCTGATTTTTTACACCACAGGCGAACTGCCGTGGTCAGACGACCAGAAAAAGCTGTTTTTGGATTTCATCAAAAACGGCAAGGGCTTCATCGGCATCCACAGCGCGACTGACACTTTCTACAAATGGGCGGAGTATGGCGAACTGATCGGCGGGTATTTTGATGGTCATCCGTGGACGGCCAACACCAAAGTCACCGTTCGCAAAGATGACAAAAACTTCCCGCTGACCAAACAATTCGAAGATTCGTTTGAATGGACGGAAGAAACCTACCAGTACAAACAGTTCAACTTCAAAGAAAACAAAGTTGTCATGAGCATGGATACAACAAAGACTGACATGACCAAAAAAGGCGCGAAAGGAATCCATGCGACGGCCGACGCCCCAAATATCAAGCCGGATTCTTTCCCGCTGGTCTGGTATCGCAACTACGGCAAAGGCCGCGTGTTTTATTCCGAACCCGGCCACAATTCGGCCATTTGGAATGATGCGCGTTATCAAACCATGCTGGTTGGCGCGGTGAAATGGGCGGCCAAGAAAAAGTAGCTCCAAGCCAATCGTCTTTCAGGGGTCAAAGATGAGTTCAAATCCAACTTGTCCAAAATGCAAATCCGCGATGGAAGAAGGCTTCATCTCTGATCACACCCAAAGTCATTCAATCACTGTAAGTGAGTGGATTGAAGGGTCACCTCCCGACCAATCCTGGTGGGGATTGAAAACCGGTGACAGAGAAAAGCTGAGGGTAATGACGTTCCGATGCGTTCGTTGTGGCTACCTTGAGTCTTATGCGCCAATTCCGGTTGAAAGTTGAATCCAACAAAAGGGCAGATCAACCAATCTGCCCTTTTCCCTTCCCGCTCAATTGAAGCTGACGGTTAACATCAAACCCAGCCATTGATCCGATGAGCGCCGCCCAAGCACGTTGGAAAAGCCGTACCCGCTGGTTCGGATCGAATAGTATTTGGTCGTCAACCCCAGGCCCAGCCCGTTTTCAAACCGATACCGAACCTGCCCCATTACGTATCCGCCAGTTCCCCAGCGCGATTCGCAAACCGTGCAATCCAGATTTGGGCCGTAATCGTCCCCGGTATTGATGTATTCGTTGTAGGTTCCCAGCGCGCCTCCGCCGCCAACGGAAGCCTGCACCTTGCTGCGGCGAGGCGTCAGATACACGCGCGCTCCGGCATAAGGGAAAATCTGTGAATCGTTGACCTTGATTCCCAGCCCCGGACCGACTGGAATACTGCGCCGCCCGGTCAGCCCTTCAAAGGCAAAGTCCGATCCGAAATCAATTTGCAGTTGCCGCACTTTGGGCGGCGTGATGCCTCCGTTGACGCCGAACGCGAAGGCGTTTTCAAACAATCCACTGGAGCGCAAATCTCCTCTGGGGCCAAAGCCTCCAAAGGACAATTCAAAGGAAAACATTCCCAATCCTGAAAAAGCGTTTTTGGATTGCGTTGAAACTGCGCTGGCGGACCCGGCGGCATCTTTGGGAACCGGCATTGGGTCGGTTGAATCTGTTTGGGCAACTGCCGAAGTGCCAAGTAAAATCAGAAGCAGCAAGGTGAGAGCAAAGATCGAGTTGAGTTTCATGGTTCCTCCGAAACTGCATGCTGGGCAAACACGCAGATCAGTTTGGCGATTGTTGTCGTCAAAGGGGTTGGAGGGGGGTGTTTTCAATCAACTCGCAGGTTGGCCGCAGTATTGCCACCTTTCTCAAAAGTGTCAATCAGCAAAATTTTGAAAGCGTCAGGTTGGCCACCGACTTCGGCGCTTGCCAGTTTGGCAACAGAACTGTTTGTGCCTGCATCGCTTGCGAACCAAAGGCGCTTTCCAAGGAAGGGAATGATACTTTTCATCATCCGCCATGTCGTACGGTTTGAAAGCGTAATCATTGCTGCTTCTGCCCCGGGCCAGCGGAACCAAGCCATTGCCCGGCTCGTATTCTGACCGGGTCGTATCCTATCCTGAAAGGGTAGCTAACTCGCTGAGATTGAACACAATGGCAAAAAAACCTTACATATCTGAAGAAGATTCCGGCTCCAATATCTCAACCGCGTTTGGCATCAGCGAACACACCGTGGTGCGGGTAATGGCGGGAGAAGTAGAAAGCTTGCGAGTGCGACTGGCAGATGCGCTTGAACAACTGGGCTATCGTGTCCTGGACGAAAATCCGCTGCGCGCCAAACACGGCGCTCGGGGCGCAGCCAGCTACTATTTTTCGGCCAATGCCCTGGACTATCCGACAACCGTTGAAATCGGGCTGAAACAACAGGGCGCAGGCTCGGCGCGCGTCACGTTTGATTACCGCGTGATTCATGGCTATTACGGCAAAGGCGACCGCCAATCGCTGACACGGGAAGCCGAAGCCATCATTGCGCTGGCCGCCCACCGATCGGCGCAGACCAGTTGCGTTGCCTGCGGCGCGGAGTTTATTGCCGATTCACGTTATTGCCGCAAATGCGGTGCGCCGACCAACTCCGCTGCGCCCGCGGAACTTGAAGTCATGCGTCTGACCGCCAATGTTCGCGCCGGTCATCAATGGACTCTGATTGGTGCGGTGATTTTGATTGCCAGCACGCTCATGCCACTGCTCACTCTGCTTACCATTGATTTTGCCGCCAATCCGAAAGGCGCCAAAGCATTCTTGACGCTTGCCCTGCTGCTGGCTGGATTGGGCTGGTGGGCGACGCTTGGAGGAATCCGGAAAACGCATCTCACGCTCAATCCGCGCGATTCAAAGGAAAATGATCCGCTGATTCCACGGCAGCCTCAATTTTCCGCTCCGCGCACCAACGAATTACCCGCAGAACCGGAGCAACTTTCCATCACCGAAGCCACCACGGGGTTGCTGAATGACGTTGCCACCTCCGAACCAGAGCCTGTTCCCATTTACCGCACAGAAGAGAATCGCTCTTGATGATAATGGTCAGCCGGGCTGGCTGACCATTATGTGGCCCCACTGTGCCCAACCAGCAGTTTCGCCAAATTAGAGCGCGGGTTCAGGGCGGCAAAGGTTTGCATCGCGGCACTGATTGCCAGCGGCGTAATGCCCAGAAAGGTGCGGCGATCAAAGCGATTCAAAAAGTTTTGGGAAAGAGATTCAGCGGAGCGCCCGGTTCTGACAGGCGCTCCACTGTTCGGTTTAGAAGGACAATTTCAGTGCAAACTGAATCTGTCGTGCCGGAAACGCCGAACGAATCGTGCCGAACCCGCCAGCCGTTTGCAGCGAACCATCCGCACGAAAAACGATGCCGGTTGCCGTGCCGCTGGGTGCGCCGAAGTTGGTTTTGTTCAGCAGGTTGAAAAACTCCGCGCGGAATTCCAGCTTGGAGCTTTCGTTGATCACGGGCAGCGCAAAACTCTTTTGCAAGCCCAGGTCGAATTGATAAAACGACGGGCCGCGTCCCAGATTGCGCCCTGCATTGCCAAACGGTTGATCCTGCGTGGGCAATCGAATCGCTTCGGTGTTGAACCAGCGGTCAATCGTGCGGCCATCGGAAAGCAGCGGGTTGCCAACCAGATTCGGACGCAACGCTATGCCGCCAATGAATGAAGGCAGGTTGGCCGTCACAGGCGAAGGCGTGTAACGGAAATTGACCGCTTGTCCGCTGGACATGGTGTTGATGCCGGTCAGCGTCCATCCGCCCAAGGCGGCATCCAGCGCATACGGCAAACTGCCGAGCCAGGCGCGGCCTTTGCCAAATGGAAGTTCCCACACAAAACTCGTGGTGTTGTTGAAAGGTTGGTCGTAAGCGCCAGGGCCACGGTCGGCAGCGATGTTGTACAAGTTTTGCGGACGCCCTTCGTTGCCGCCCGGCTCTTCCAACACCTGCGAAGCGTTATCCATCGCTTTTGACCAGGTGAAAGAGTTCAGGATGTAAACGCCTTTTGAAAACCGGCGCTCGATCTTCATTTGCAGCGCGTGGTAATTCGAATACGCCGCAGGCAATACACCGGAAATCGAGCGGAAGCCTTGAATCGGACGCCGCGCATCCAGCGTGGGACGTTGCGCCGCAGGCAGCGCCAGTTCCGCAGTGGTCAACGGACGCGCCTGGTTGTAATCGGCCAACAGCATCAACTTCACAGCATGATTTCCGACATAGGCGACGTCCAGCAGCATATTGCCCGGCAGTTCGCGCTGCACCGACAACTGCCAATTTTGAATGTACGATGTGCGAATTTCGCGCGGGATGAACAGCACGACGTTGTTCGGCAGATTGGTCGGGTAACCGGATTGGGTTGGGCGGAAACAGTTATCCGCGTAAACCGTGCCGGTGCAGAGCGACAACGCGGCGTTTTGCGTGACATTGGCGCGCGTGATTTGCGGAAAGTTCGTCGCCAGCAAATCGGCGCTGCCAATGCGGTTGAAATGCACGTAGCCAATGCCGTAACCGCCGCGCACGACGGTTTTGTCGAGCAGGTTGTACGCAAAGCCCAATCGCGGCGCCCAGTTGTTGTAATCCGGGTCAACCAGCGAACGGTCGTACAACGAACCATTTTTGGCTTGAATGATGGTCTTCGTCGCCGGGTCAAAATTCGACAACCGATTTTTCGCTTCGGTGTACGGCGTGGCGAATTCGTATCGAACGCCCAAGTTCAACGTCAACTTGCTGTTCACTTTGAAATCATCCTGTGCGTAGGCGTAATGCAAACGTCGCTGCATTTCGACCACTAACAAGTTTGCGAACTCGTACTGCGCCCGCGCGCCAAAGAAGAAATCGGAAAGATTGAAGATGGTGTTTGCGGAGGAAGTTGCCGCGCGACTGAATTGCCCGGAATAAGTATCCAATCCCATCAGCGGATTGGTGTCTTGCACGTCAGTGTTGACGGCCAGATATTCATAGCCGGTTTTCAGACTGTGTCGCCCCAGCGTTTTGGTGTAATTGAAGCGCGGGTTGATGGTGAACGGATTCTGGAATTGTGGATTGGTCGCCTGACGGCCCAATTGCGAAAATCCCGTGATGGTTTGCGTAGTCAATCCGCCGGTGATTGTGCGATCTTCAGGCAAACCGGTGATGCCATACAGTTCGCGCACGCTTGGCCCGCCGCTCAGCGGAGGCCGTTTGCCGCCTTCGATTTTTGAAACGCCCAGACGTGCTTCAAGGGCGGAACCATTCGACAGCACATATGTCGCGCCCACCACCAACTGCTGGTTCAACACATTGATGTATCCGTTGCCGCCGCTGCCCGATGGTCCGGGAATAGTTGGCCCGTTGAATTCGTTCACCTTGCGATGGCTGATGCGGACAAAACCGTTCAGTTTTTCGCTGAAGTGGTGATCCAGTTTGACGTTGAATTTGTCATTGAAATTTCGGTTGGTAACCAGTTCGCTGTAATTGTTGGCAAAATTGGTTTCCGTCTTTCCGCCGATGTTGGGCAGCGGCAATTCATTCAGAACCTTGCGCGCCAGTGCCGTCATCGGAACCGCCTGCCCGGCGGTGTAAATCGTACCGGCTCTGACCGTTGCTCCGGTCGAATCCACAAAATCATACGGCACGCGCACGTCACCGGTCAGAATTCCCTGGCGCTGCAACACGGTCGGCAGCGTCGAAAACGAAACGTCTTTCGCCACCTGCCGGAATCCTTCGTAATCCAGGAAAAAGAATGTGCGGTCTTTGATGATTGGGCCGCCCAGCGTGACGCCGAACTGGTTGCGAATCAGCGGTGGTTTGACCCCGCTGACCGGTTTGAAAAAGCCCACCGCGTTGAGCACGGTGTTGCGGTGAAATTCCCACGCGCTGCCGTGAAACTGGTTTGTACCGCTGCGATAGGCAGCGTTGATCACCGCGCCGCCGCTGCGCCCAAATTCCGCGCTGTAGGTGTTCGTTTGGACTTTGAATTCGTCCACGGCGTCGGGCGAAACCTGCACGACTTGCGAAGAAAATCCCTGGTTGCTGGTTCCGTACGCATTGTTGTCCACGCCATCCAGCAGGAAGTTGTTGAACGTGTTGCGCAATCCGTTGACGTTAAATGCGGCTTCGCGTCCGCCGCCGGTCGCGGCATTTTGATTCGATTCGCGGACTCCCGGAGCCAGCAAAACCAGATTGGCATACGAACGTCCGTTCAACGGCAAACTGACAATCTGCTGTTTCTGCACCACCTGTCCGCGCACGCTGGAATCGGTTTCCAGCAATTGCACCGCATCGGTAATGACGACGGTTTCGGTCACCGCGCCGGGTTGCATCGCCAAATCTACGCGCTGGCGAGCGTTGACTGTCACATTCACCCGTTCAGCCACGGCGGTCGAAAATCCCTGCTTTTCGGCGCTGACGCGGTAATCGCCAATGCGGATGTTGTTGAATTGATAGTTGCCGTCCGCATCCGTTTGCGAAGTAACGGCAATGGCCGTGGCGACGTTTTTCAGCGTGACGGCCACGCCGGGTAAGACAGCGCCATTGGAATCGCGCACCGTGCCGAGCACCGTTGCGGTGTCGAACTGCGCAAAGGCAGTCACCGACAGCAGCAGCAACATTGCGGCGAATACACCGCCGTGAAATCCTAGAGCAAACGATCTTTTGGCTTTCATAGCCTTCCTCCTGTGCTTTTGGTGGTTGATGGAGCAATGACCTTAGCTGACAACTGCACTCAAGCGTAACGCAGCCGCACCTAAGTCGTATGGAAATCTGGTTTTGTTGGTTCAAAGGAAGAATTCGTAGAATACGCGCGGCAGTTTATGTTTGAGTTAGCTGACTGTAAAGCCTTCCTAAAAACAGCTTTTCCCCTCTGTGTTCCCTGCCCGATATACATCCTGATTGATCAAGGTGCTGCCCTCTCTCGCCACCTTTACGTTTTTTCACGAATTCTGGAGCCCTCTCCCGCCGCGATGCTGCCTGAGGTAACGGCACCAGAATTGCCATAGACCGAGCGATAGGCCCTCTATCAATGAAAAGTCTGGAGATAACGAGGAGTTATGAAAACTGAATTACGAATCGCTTTTTTTACGGATTCCTACGCCGAAGTGAACGGTGTGGCGCATACAAGTCGAATGCTGGCAGCCTTTGCCAAACGCCACGAATTGCCGGTTTTGTGCGTTCACGCCGCTGGCGTGGACAGCGAAACCGGAAGATTCAATAACAAGCCCACCATGACTACAGATGGAAGTTTGCAGCGATTGGCGCTGCCGCGAACGAAGTTCGGGTTTCAACTGGACGCCGATTTGCGCTTTGATTTGTTGATGATGCGTCACGCGCGGATGGCGCTGAAAACCGTTCGCGCGTTTAAGCCGCATGTGATTCACGTCACCGGTCCCAGCGATATTGGCCTGCTGGGAATCTACATCGCGCGTCGCCTGAACCTGCCGATTGTCATGTCCTGGCATACAAACGTTCACGAATACGCCAGACAGCGGCTGGAAAAACTGATGCCATGGTTTCCGATGGTTTTTGCCGACACCCGGCGGTTTTCGCTGGCAGGCAGCGCAGAGCAGATCAGCCTGAAATTAACGCTTCTGTTTTACAAATACGCCACAGTTTGTCTGGCCCCAAATAAAGAATTAGGGGAACTGCTTCGTCAACATACCAACCGGCCTGTGTTCCTCATGGCGCGCGGCGTGGATACGAACCTATTTTCTCCAGCGAAACGCCAACGAAACGATCAACTTTTCACCATTGGCTATGTCGGGCGGCTGACGCCGGAAAAGAACGTGCGGCTGCTGGCAGATTTGGAAAAAGGATTGTTGGCGGCTGGAGTTAAAGATTTTCGGTTTGTTCTCGTTGGAACCGGCAGCGAGCGCAATTGGCTGGAACAGAAAATGCAAACTGCCAGCTTTACCGGCGTACTGAAGGGCGAGGCGTTGGCGCGTGCATACGCAAATTTCGATTTGTTTGTCTTCCCTTCGCACACGGACACTTTCGGCAATGTCGTGCTGGAAGCGCAAGCGTCCGGCGTGCCTGCAATCGTCAGTGATCAGGGTGGCCCGAAGTTCATCATTTGTGATGAAAAAACGGGGTTGGTGGCGCGAAACAATTCTGGGTTTCTGCCAGCGCTTCTGAGAGCGACGCTGAGTTTGATTTCGCAGCCGGAGCTTCACACACAAATGTGCAAAGCGGCGCGTGAACTGGCTTGCCGGGCTTCGTGGGACAAGGTGTTCGAGCAGGTTTGGCAGGCGTATGAACTTTGCGTTCAACGCGCAACCGCCGAAGCGTCTGTGCGCCAACCGTTATCTACATCCACTGTGAGGCAGAATGCAGTTCATGAATCGTGAGATGAATTCGATTACTGTCGGCGAAGCAGCTTGGGATCTGCTTCGCCATCCCGTTGAACACCTGGTTCACCGCTGGAACTGGAAATCAGCAGTCTTGAGCGCGCTGACACGCGGCACGCTGTTTTTCTTTGCCAATTTGCGCGCTGGGGTCGCGGCGGCTGTCGGCGCAATGCTCGTCGAAGCGGCGTTTTACATCGCAGTGGCAGGGTTTTACGGATCGGCGACAGAAGCATTTCGCCGCGCACGGCCAGCCTGGCTGGCAATCGTCGTGATGATGGTTGTCATGCCTGCGATCAATCACACGCTGGAATTCGCGCTGCACTGGTCACACGGAACAAAGAAATTGACGACAAGCATTATTGCTTCCGTTGCGCTTTCCATGCTTTCGGCGGTCTTCAACCTGTTCGCCATGCAGCGCGGAGCATTCATCGTCGGCGCAGAGCGGCAATCGTTGCTGGATGATTTTCGCCAATTGCCAAGTATCATTTGTGACTTCATCACCTATTTGCCGCGCACGTTGTGGCAACAACGGGTGAGACCGCAGATTGATGCTGAATAGTTTGGTTGTCCGGCATGAAGTATCGCCGCTGCATGTTGCGAAAAGACAATCCGCGCCCATCCCAAATTTCTCTTCTTGAAATCCCTCAGCCTCGCCACTACAGTCACCTTTCCTGACCTACTTTCCTTTGATTGATAGGGCGAATGACTGAAACCGAAAAGCAGGTAAATGCTCCTCGCGGCGAATACAGCCGACGGCTGTCCGCGCGGCAAACGACTCTGGACAAAAAACAACAACGCAGCCGCCAACTTTGGATTGCGCGGCGAATTTTGCTCGGCGTGATTGCGCTGGCGATCCTGGTGGCGATTGACGGAACCATCGCCTGGTGGTGGGCGCTGTTGCCGATTGCCGGCTTCATTGCGCTGATGTCGAATCATCAAAGACTGCTCGCTGAAATTGAGCGGTTGCAACGGTCTGTGAAATTTTACGAACGCGGGTTGGCGCGAATTGATGACAATTGGACCGGCACAGGGGAAACCGGAGAGCAGTTTGCCGACAAATCGCATTCGTATGCGGAAGACCTGGATTTATTCGGGCCGGGTTCTTTGTTTCAATTGCTTTCAACGGCGCGAACGCGCGGCGGCGAAGCCAAGCTGGCCGATTGGTTGAAAGCGCCCGCGGAAACCGGCGAAATTCGCGCGCGGCAAACCGCGGTGGAAGAGTTGCGGTTGCGATTGGATTTGCGCGAAGAACTTTCGCTGCTCGGCGCTGAAATCCGCGCGGGCATTCATACGGAAGAAGTCGAAGCCTGGGGCAAAGCTTCCCCGGTGTTCACCGCTGCACAAATTCGCGTGTTGGCAATTTCCACTGCAATCATGGGAATGCTGGCAGTTGGAACCGTTATTATTTGGCTGGTGTTTGGGCTTCGTTTGCCGATGCTCGCTGCATTAATCTTCCTGGTATTGTTTTATTCGCGTTACGGCAGCGCAGTGAAACAAATTATTTCTGCTGTCGAACGCCCAAGCCGCGATTTGAAATTGATGGCGGAAATTCTGGCGCGATTGGAAAACGAACCGGTCGAATCGCCAAAGCTGGCGGCCTTGCGCGCCAAGCTCGATACGGAAGGATTGCCGCCGTCGAAGCAAATCGAAAAGCTGAGCCGTTTGCTGGAAATTCTTGGCTGGATGAAAAACCAGTTTTTCGCGCCAATTGCTTTCCTGCTGATGCTGCCTGCTCAAATTGCCGTTGCCGTTGAACGTTGGCGGCAAATTACCGGTTCGCATATCGGCGACTGGTTGGATGCGGTCGCTGAAATCGAAGCCTTGAATTCGCTGGCCAATTTTGCGTTCGAGCGTCCAAACAATCCCTTTCCCGAACTTGTCGAAACCGGAGCCTGCTTTGAGGGTGAGGCTTTGGGCCATCCGTTGATTGCCGCAGCGCGCAACGTGCGAAACGACGTGCGGCTGGATGGTCCGCGACAACTATTGATCGTCAGTGGGTCGAATATGTCCGGCAAAAGCACGCTGATGCGAACTGTGGGCATCAATGTCGTGCTGGCCTTGGCCGGAGCGCCGGTTTGCGCGCGGAGCTTGCGCGTTTCCCCGCTAACCATCGGAGCTTCGATTCATATACTGGATTCGCTGCAAACCGGCGCTTCGCGGTTTTACGCCGAAATCACACGGCTAAAACAAATCGTCGAACTGACAAACGGAAGGCTCCCGCTGCTGTTTTTGCTGGATGAAATCCTGAGCGGAACCAATTCCCATGACCGGCGCATCGGCGCGGAAGCCGTCGTTCGCGGATTGGTCGAACGCGGTGCGATTGGATTGGTGACAACGCACGACCTGGCGCTGACGCGAATTGCCGAAACGATGGGCGAGCGCGCGGTGAACGTTCACTTTGAAGATCGGCTTGAAAACGGCAAGATGATTTTTGATTACCGCATGCAACCCGGCGTCGTTCAGCGCAGCAACGCCCTGGAATTGATGCGCGCCGTTGGATTGGATGTTTAGCTTGACGGCAGGCAACCAAACCGCGCAAAGTATCTTTGGTGTAAAGCAAAGGTTTCAAAAGACAATGATTCAAACTGTCACAACAGAACAAATCAATACACTTTGCGAACAAATCGCCCGCGAATTTAAGCCGGAACGGATCGTTCTTTTCGGCTCACATGCGTATGGAACTCCCGGGCCATTTTCCGATGTGGATTTGATGATTGTTATGCCGTTTGAGGGCAGCCCGCTACAGCAGGCAGCTAAAATCCTCACAAAAATCAATCCACCGATGGCTTTGGATTTGATTGTCCGCACGCCGCAACAAGTCACAGATCGTTTGGCCATGCAGGATGGGTTTATGCAGCAGATCGTTCAGCACGGCAAGGTCACCTATGAAGCCCAGCACACAGGAATGGATTGATAAAGCTGAAGGCGATTTCGTGACGGCACAAATGTCTTATCGCGCTCGAAAGCAGCCCAATTACGATGCAGCTTGTTATCACGCGCAACAATGCGCTGAAAAATATCTGAAAGCCCGTCTTGAAGAAGCAGGCTTGGCAATTCCCAAAACTCACAATCTGTACGCCTTACTGACACTTGTCAGCACACTGGAACCAACCTGGCGAAGCCTTTCCACCGATTTGAATGTACTCAACGCTTTTGCTGTCGCCTATCGCTATCCCGGCCTGACTGCTACAAAACTTGATGCTCAAGATGCTATCAAACGCTGCCGGAAGATCAGACGAATTATTCGCCCTTCTTTCGGGCTGCCCACCTAAGGCCATCTATCGTGCAATTAAACGCCACAGACAAATTGCTGCTCAGCGGAGTGCTGCCAACTGAAGCCAGTGCAGACCGGTTGCGGCAGTTGCTGATCAGCCCTTCCGAAATTGATTGGGCAGCGGCAATTCGTCGAGCCGAGTTTCACAGCATCGCATCCCTTCTACGTTTCAATCTTGGCCGCACAGGATTGCTGGATTCCTTGCCGGAAGTGCAGCGCGAACAATTGCGCCAAACCAGCCAGACCTGGGCGGCACGGCATCTGGCTTATCTCAACGAAGCGGCGCGGTTGATTACTGCGCTGAAAGCGGAAGGCATCACGGCGATTCCGCTGAAAGGCGCTGCGTTGATGCTGGGCGGGTATTATCCCCAAGCAGGGCTGCGCGCCGCGCTGGACATTGATTTGCTGGTGGAACCGGAACAGCAGGAACAGGCGGATCAAATCGTCGCTTCGCTGGGGTATGAAGATTTGCCGGGACGCCGTTCCGTCCCCCAACGCCATCGGCTGGCCAACGAACTGAATCATTTGTGGCCCAGACGAGGGCCAAGCGGTTTGATTCTGGAATTGCACCGCCGTGCGTTTCAGTTTACGCAAGGCGAACGTGATTTCAGCTTTGCCGAAGTCCACAGCCGAGCCGTTTCCACTGCCGTCGGTGGTAGCGAATTGCTGCTGCCTTCGCCAGCCGATCTGGCATTCCACCTGGTTCATCACACTTTGGTGGATCTGCAAACCACCAAAGCCATTTTGCGAACCATTGCCGATCTGCATTTCATCTTTGCGCGTCATGCTGAAGCGCGCGAAACGATGTTGCGCCAAGCCGAAGAGTTTGGGTTTGGCGGCGCGGCCAATCTGGCGGTTGGATTATTGAACTTATTGGGTGACAGTTCGCTGCTGAAACTGGAAGCCGAGGCAAATAGCAAACCATATAGACTGGTGCTGGAAACGGCCTTGACGGAAGAAAGCCTGGCGCTGGGGGATGCAGCCCGGTTATTCGAATATTTCGATTTTGGCCGCCATCCAATGGCGAAGCTTGGCAATCTGGCGTCGCTGCTGTTCACTTCGCGCCAGCATCTTGAACAACTATACGGGCAACCTCAGCAAGGCAGCGTGTACTGGAATTATCTGCGGCGACCGTTTGATTTGCTGCGAAAGTTCAACCGCGCAGGGTTTTCTCCCACGAATCTTTGGCGTGTTTGGAAGCTGCGAAAACTTTCCGGCAGCAAGAACAAATAATTTTTTTGCCTCCAAAAAATCGAATGCGGTTGCCGGAATTCTTATTCCGGCAACCGCATTTGTTTGTTGGCGTTTCGCCAAACGTTAGCAGGACGGGATGTAAATCGGCACCACGATGTTCGCTGCATCGGTCAGCGTCAGGTGATGCAAATTGTGTCCCTGGCTAAAGGCTCCCGCAGTGGCACCGGTGTTCGGATTGAGATTGATCGTCGAGCCTAAGATCGCCCGATCTTCAAACGTCCAGAACTTCATCCACCCGGTTCTGCCCGCCGGAATCACGCGTGTGAACGTGGTTGGCGTGCGCGGGAAGGCATTCGACAGAACTGTCCTGTATTGGCAAAGCGCCAGATTGGCCGTAAAGCTGTACGAAATTTCCGTATCGTCGAACAGCAGGCCCGTCAGGTTGCCGATGGTCGCTGCGGAAGTGGCAAAATTGCCGCCAATCCGATTGATGATGATCATCGTCGAGTTTCCATCTGCAGTGCTGCCAATGCTGTCCGCAGCCAGAATGCGCGGCAGCCGGTTGTAGAACATTCCGTCGAACCGCAATGTCGAAATGGTCACATTCGGGTCAGTTCCTCCGGGGAACATCATAATCGCCGCAACGGAAGTCGCGGCCAGGTTGGCCTGATGCCCGGATGCGAATTTGACGTACGAATCGCCGATCAGTTCATTGAAGGCACGTGGCAACCCGGTGTTGTCTTCGACAGCCAGCGCCACGATGTAACCGGTGTTACCCGGATCAAAATCCGATGCCAGGAATGTGCTGGTCTGGTTCGGAGTCAAACACAGGAAGGTATCCAAAATCGCGCAACTTGCGCCATCAATCATAAACAGATGGATGGTGGCCTTTTCCGAGAAAGACGTGTTGGTGATATTGATTCGTGTGTTTTCTTTGGTGCTGTCCGTCGCTCCCGACGTGTAAATCGGGAAGAACAAAACCGAGCCTTCTTTTTGATCCGATGCCTCGGCCAGTGCTTTATACGCGAGACCAGGCGTGACTGCCGGAGGAATGATTTGCGTGTCGGCAAAGGCTCTGTTGTTGGCCAGCATCCCCGTGCCGGGCGTGATGATCGCCGGGCTTCCCGACAATGGGTTCGTTTGAACCGCCAACGTTCCCGTTTCCGGCAAACAGTTGGTGGATAGAATCGTCGCCACATTCGTGACG